>Ga0209890_10000043_pt1 | contig 57462 bp, 41 predicted proteins | sample OrgsoiDNA2013049_FD_185799 | JGI IMG/M metagenome (GOLD analysis project Ga0209890, IMG submission 185799) | Permafrost soil microbial communities from the Arctic, to analyse light accelerated degradation of dissolved organic matter (DOM) -... | ecosystem: Environmental > Terrestrial > Soil >... | reverse complement strand
GATACCGACACCCGTCTCGATCAACTGCGCGACCAGTTGCTTGGAGTCGCCGTAGAAGAGACCGGCGACGCCTTTGCCGGCGACGCCCAGGTAGTCGGTCGCCCCGACGCCGTTCCAGCCCTGCCCATAGCTGCCGTCCGAGAACAGGCCGACCGCGATGAGGCCCCAGGCGCCGTTCACGCCGTGCACGCTGATTGCGCCGACCGGGTCGTCGATCTTGACCTTGTCGAAGAAGAACACGCTGACGATGACCAGCACGCCTGCCACGGCGCCGATGACGAAGGCGCCCACAGGCGTCACGAAGGCGCAGGGCGAGGTGATGGCGACCAGGCCGGCGAGCATGCTGTTGCACATCATGCTCGGGTCAGGTTTCCCGTAGCGGAGCCACATGTAGATGACTCCGGCGACGGTGGCCGACATGCCGGCGATCATGGTGTTGGCCGCCACGATGCCGATGCGACCGTCACCGCCCGCCAGGGAGCTGCCGGCGTTGAAGCCGAACCAGCCGAAGGCGAGGATGAACGTTCCGACCTGAACCATCGGGATATCGTGCGGAAGGATGGCGTTGACCTTGCCGTCCGCGCTGTACTTGCCGATGCGCGGGCCGATCATCAGAGCCGTGATGAAGGCCAGCGCGCCGCCCTGCAGGTGGACGACGCCCGATCCCGCATAGTCGACGGCACCGTGGCCGAGGCCCAAGCGGTACCCGAGTTGCGCCAGCCAGCCGCCGCCCCAGACCCAGCAGCCGAACACCGGGTAGATGAAGGCGCCGATGACGATGCTGAAGATGAAGAAGCTCTTGAAGCTCCAGCGCTCGGCGCAGGCACCGGTGACGATCGTGGCCGTGGTGTCCATGAACACCATCATGAAGAGGAACAGCACGACCGCCCCAGCGTCATAGCCGTTTCCGGTCAGGAAGAACCCGGTCGTTCCGAGGAGTCCCCACCCGTGATCGCCGTTGACCGCCGAGCCGACCGTGAGCATCGAGTGCAGCGTGGGCACTCCGCCCAGCGTCACGGGCCCGCCGATGGCGGTGCCGTTGAGCCCTCCGCACATGAAGGCGAAGCCACAGATGAAGAAGCCCAGCATGCCGAGGGCGTAGACCATGAAATTCATCGACATGGTGTGGGACGCGTTCTTCGCCCGGATGAGACCGGTCTCGACCAGGGCGAATCCGGCCTGCATGAACATGACCAGGAAGCCCGCGACCAGCGTCCAGACGAAGTTAATCGAAAAGAGGCTGTGCGACGCCGACTGAGCGACCGCGTCGACGGCGGCCGAAACATCCTTGGGAGTCGCCTTGGCGGGATCCAGCTTGGTGTAGCCTGGAACCGTATAGGCCGTCGGCGTGGTCTGGAACGCTCCGGTCTTGTCGGGCACCGGATCGTCGGCCTTGGCCACGGTGGCGGAGGTGCTGATCAGCGCCACGGCCAAGGCCATGATCGCGAGCCAGCGCTGCGAACGAAGATTGCGGACCATCCTGAGCATGCGTTTCCCCTCTTTCTTGTGTGAAGTTGGACTCGGTAAAGCGGACGACCTCGGGCCGGTGCAGTTCACCAGGACTGGACCTGCATCTTTCGTCGCAGGCGCTTGGCCCACGCGGCGCCAATCACGGACCCTCCCTGCATCATCAGGAAGAAGACCGCGGTGACGGCCAAGCGGTGACCAAGGCCGAAGTAGATCCCGACCGAAGCGACCGCGATTGCGAACTGCATTGACCCGAACGTCTTCTTGTAGTGTTCCCACATGGCGACGATGTAAGAGCAAGGCCGATGCCGACCCCGGTTCCACGCGCAGCGCGGGATTACATTTCAGGAGGTTGCGCGTCGCGGATCGAGAGCGGTCACCATGCGGACCTGCGCCGGAAATAACGCCGAAACCTGTCGGCCACTCGCAAGACGCAACCTCCCGACCGGCTCGGGCAAGATGCCAAGACGCTTTCGCAGAATGCCAAAGCGGGGAGCTTCAGACGCGCTTATTGCGGCGATAGACCGTCGAGGGATCGACGCCCAAGATCTCGGCGGCTTTGAGCTTGTTCCCGCCGACCATCTTCAAGACGCCGGCGAGGTAGCGGTCCTCGAGATCCTGCATCGTCATCGGATTCTGAAGCAGCCTTGGAATCGGGTCGGAGGTCCAGGCCGGTCCGAGCGCGCGTTTGACGTCGGCGAGCTTCGCGAACGACTCCGAGGCGGTCACGACCAGCCGCTCGATCAAATTCTCGAGCTGGCGCACGTTGCCGGGCCAGTCGCAGCTGGCCAAAAACTCCAGCGCGTCTGGTTCGAAGCCGGCCAGCATGGAGCGCGACGATTTCTCCAGGCTCTGCCGCAGAAAGTGATCCACCAAGAGCGGGATGTCCTCGCCGCGCTCCCTCAGCGGGGGAACCTGCACGCGGAGGACGTCGAGACGAAAGAAGAGATCCTCTCGGAACTGCCCCTGTTCGACCAGCACGGAGAGATCTTTGTGCGTCGCCGCGATGCACCTGACGTTGACGGTCCGGGTCGTCTCTGTGCCGACCGGGCGAACCTCACCCGACTGAAGGACCCGGAGCAGCTTGCCCTGAAGCGACGGCGGCAGATCGCCGATCTCGTCGAGAAAGATCGTCCCATCCTGCGCTTCCACAAACAGACCGCGCCGGCTGCTCGAGGCGCCGGTGAATGCGCCGCGCGCGTGCCCGAAGAGCTCGCTTTCGAGCAGGTGCTCGGGCAGCGCCGCGCAGTTGACGGCGACGAAGGACCGGTCGGCTCTCGGCCCGCTGGTGTGAATGGCGAGGGCGACCAATTCCTTCCCAGTGCCGGTTTCTCCGGAGATGAGCACCGACGAGGTCGCGTCGGCGATCTGGGCAATGAGCGCCCGCAGCTGCCTCATCGGAAGGCTGCTTCCGAGCAGCTGGCGCGACGGCAGGTTCGATCGCAGCGTGCGGCGCAAGAGCGCGTTTTCGCGCGCGAGAGTCCGCTCACGGCAGGCACGCTCGACCAGCGACCGGAGCGTCTCCATCGCGAAGGGCTTGGTCACATAGTGATAGGCCCCCCGGCGCATCGCCTCCACCGCGCTCTCGACGGCGCCGAAGGCGGTCATGATGATCACCGGGGTGTTGGGATCCGCCTGTTTGACGGCGGCCAACAGGTCCAGACCGTCGCCGCCCTTCATTCGAAGATCGGTCACCACGACGTCTGCAGGTTCCTTGGCAAACATCTTCAGCGCGGAGGTGCCGTCGACGGCAATCTGCGTCTCGAAGCCTGCGCTGGCGAGATCTTTCGCGATCGTTTGGGCCATGTCGACGACATCGTCGACGATGAGCGCGCGGAGCTTAGACATACTCGTCTCCAAGTGGGGGGCTGGCTGGCCAAAGCACGGTCACGGTGGTGCCTCGACCGGGAGTGCTGAGAAGATCGATCTGACCGGCGTGATTGCGGACGATCCCCGCCGCGATCGAGAGACCGAGGCCGGTTCCTTCACCTCGCGGCTTGGTCGTGAAGAACGGGTCGAAGACGACCTCGAGATGCTCGGTGGGAATCCCCCGACCTTCGTCGAGAACCTGGATGAGAACCATGTCCTTCGCCGCCTTGCGCGCAGAGACGTGGATGTGGCCACCTGGTTCCGAGGCATCGCAGGCGTTGAGCAGAAGGTTGACCAGGACCTGCTGCAGCTGCTCTTGATCGGCGGTAAGCATGGGCAGCTGGGCTTCGAGGTCGACTGATAAATGCAAGCGCCGTGCCTCGAGCTTCAGCTGGAGCAGCTCCCGCGTCCGTTCTACGACCAAGGCAAGGGAGACGGATCTCCTGTCGTGGGGAGATCGCCTGGAAAAATCGAGAAGCTGCCGAATCGTCGATGAGATTTGGTCGACGTGCTTGATGATGACCCGTAGATCCTCGGTGGCAGGACCAGCGGCGAGGTCCCGGAGGATCTGTTCTGCCCGCCCGCGAACGACGGCCAGGGGCGTACCGACCTCGTGGGCGATCTCCGTCGCCATGACCCCGACGGTGATCAACCGGTCTGCTCGGACCAGCTGGTTCTCGAGGTCCTGTGCCTTCGCTTGGGCGTTTGCGTATCTGAGCTGGTTCGCCAACTCCCCGGCCTTTCGTTGTTGACGAAGCAGGACGGTCCCCACGGCCGCGACGACGAGCGCGACGGCAACGGCCGTCGTGATGATCCTGGCCAAGATCGACTCGCCCCGCGTCACGATCGGCCTCGTCGACGCGACCCAGGTGACGATCCAGTTTCCGGTCGGTCCGACGAGACGTTCCGAGATGCAGACGGCTGCAGCCGGGTAGAGCCCGAGGAGAGCAGCCTGCTGGGCGTTCAGGCTGAAGGGCGAATGGGCGGCCTCGCGAACAGAGCTCGGAACGACCGTCGGATCGGTGGCCCGACATCCGGTGGGGGTGTCACAGTCCGACCAGACGACGTCGGATGGGTCGGTCACGAACAGCCTCGCGTTCGAGAGCTGCGGCCAGCCGACGGCGCGGAGCAACAATGCGGCGTCGCTGGCCACCACGATCGCGCTTCTGTCCCCGGTGGGTGTCGCGTAAACGAGGAAGGATCGAGCGCCGAAGCGAACGGGTGGACCCAGCAGCTCGCCCCCTTTCGTCACCGCGCCGATCGCCGCACGACGAACCTCCGGAAGCAGTGCTCCCACGGCCCGCTGGCTCTCCGTGGGATCGAGCGCCAGAACATCGAAGGATCCGTTCTTGTCGACCAGCGCGATGACCCGATAGTGGACCACCACGACCGCCAGCGCGTGGAAGGCGCTCTCCCAAACACGGCGCTCTGTCGCGGCGTCCAGCTCGCGATCTTGCCGGGAGCGTTCGACGAGATCGGCCAACATGCGCATGTCCTGGTGAACCGAGTCCAGGCGCAACAACGCTTCAGCAGAAGCGTGAACCTGCTGGCGCGTCTCCTCCTTGAATTCAGAGAGCAAACGCTCCTGTTCGACGGTCGCGCTCGAAATGGACAGACCGACGATGGCCGCCAGAGCCACCAAGATGATCGCTGCCCCCGCAGAGGTTCTCACGAAGAATCCATCCTACCCGGCAAATCGAGGGGGAGCGGGCCAATGAAGATTGTCTAGTCGGCGCCCGACGGGGGCGCGATCTTGAGCTGATCGCGGCGATGCTGCAGGATCTCGCGCAGGATGATCTGCAGCGTGGCGACCACCGGCACGGCGACGACGGCGCCCACGACCCCCGCGATCTCACCGAGCAGCAGGATCGACAGGGTGGTGACCAGCGGGTTGACGTGTACGGTCCGCCGAAAAACCAGCGGGCCGAGGATGTTCCCCTCGATCTGGCCGTAGACGATGAAGTAGATGCCGGCCGCGATCCCGTGCCAGGTGCCCTTTGTGATGAGCGCGATGAGCCCGATCGTCGTGCCCACCACGGCGGGCCCGGCGTAGGGGACCATGCTCGACATCCCGGAGAGGATTCCGAGCGGCAGGAAGAAGGGGACGTCGTCGATCGCCAGGAAGGTTGTGGTGAGCGTGGCGTTGGCGGTGCAGATGAGCGCCAGACCACCCAGGTAGCCGCCGATCGATTGATAGATCTTCGCGAGAATGCTCTCGTAGGAGGCGATGTGCTCGGCCCGCGCCTCGGCCAGCATGGCGCGCACCAGTCGGCCGCCGAAGATCAACATGAACACCACCAGCACGGAGACGGTCACCGCGGCGCCGAGCGCGGTGAGCAGGCCACCGAGCGCGCTCAGGATCGGTGTTGCTGCGCCCTCCAGCATCTCGGGGAGCTTCTGCTCGGCCAGCGTCACGCGTGCGTCCAGGTGGAAGCGGAGGTCGAGGCGCCGGAACAGGCCGCTGCCCCGCGCCTGGCGAAGGAACGACGGCGCATCGTGGAGCAGCTGCCGCCCCTGTTCGACGACGGGCGGGATGAGCGTGAAGCCGAGCGCCACCACGAGGCCGAGCACCGAGAGCGAGATGATGGCGATGGCCAGGGAACGGTTGACGCCGCGGCGCTGGAGCATGACCACGGCGTGGTCGAGCGCCACCGCGATCATCACGGCGGCGCCGATCAGCGTCAGGGAGACGATCGCACGCACGACGCCGTCCACGATCGCCGCCACCAGCAGCACGCCGAAGCAGACCGTCAGCACGGTCTTGAGCGTCACCTGGGAGGGGCGGAATTCGGGGCTCGGCTCGGGCCTTGGTTCGCTCAAGAGTTGCCCCTATTCATTGAGCCCGGCGTTCGCGCGCGCCAGCTCCGAAAGCACGGCGGCGCGATCCTCCGCCCCCGCGACCAACGGCTCGCGCGTCGAATTCCGCCGAGCCTCGTCCGACTCGTTCCAGAGGAGCGCGCGCTGCAGATGGACCCGTGCCTGGTGGAAGCGCTTGAGCTCGGCGTAGGCACGGCCGACGAGGAAGTTCGTGAGCCCCAGCTCCGGATCGTCGTCCAGGCTCCGTTCGAGCAGAGCGACCGCCTTGTCGAGCCGGCCCTCCCGCTGGGCTATGGTGGCGAGCCGCGCGATCGGTAGGGCGAAGGCGCCGTTCTGCAGTGCCGCCTCCTCGTAGTAGTGCGCCGCCTCGGCGGTGCGACCGGCCGCCTCGGCCAGTGCCCCGAGCCGCTCCTGGGGTGCGCCGAATCCCGGGGCGATCGCGCGTGCCCGCTCGAACGCCGCCGTCGCCCCGGCTTCGTCGCCGCGGCCAAGGAGTCGCACGCCGCGCAGGTAGGGCGCCTGGCAGGAGAGGGGATAGCGCTCCTCGGCGCGTCCCAGCGCTGCCAGCGCGACCTCGTCATCGGTCGCCGTCATCCCGATCAGCAGCGGCGGAAGATGGCTCTCGGGCGAGAGTCGCTCGGCCTCCTCGAACGCGCGGAGGGCTCCGCCGGCATCGTCTGTTTGGCCAGAACTGCGCTTCTGCCAGCCGTCCATGAGCAGCCGATCGACCTTTCCGGCGCCGAGTGCCAGGTAGCGCGAGTCGGGGAAGACGCGCGCTGCCTCGGGCGGCTTGGTCAGCTCGGGCGGTGGAAAGGCCGCGCGCGCGCTGGCCGCGCCGAGGCGGATCCCCATCTGCGCCGCGACCGATAGGTAAAATCCCAGCCGGTGCGCGGCGTGCGTCCGTTCCAGCCGCTCAGCGGCCGTGCGCGCCGCCCGGGCCGGAATCGCCGCGCGCACCTCCGCCTCGGCGAGCGCCCGTTCGAGCACCGTCTCGAGCTCGGCGGTGTCCCGAAACAGGAACCCCGTCTGCCCGGGGCGGACCACCTCGCGGAAGGGCTCGAGATCGGCGCAGATGGCCAGGACGCCGTGCGCCGCATACTCGATGAAGCGTACGTCGTCGCGGCAGCGGTTGTAGGCCGTCGGGGCGAGCGGCGCGATCCCGATGTCGATCTCGTCGAGAAAGCGCTGGGCGCGCTCGAACGATCCAGCGGGGATGAACGACACCCGGGCGGCGGGCAACGCCGCCAGCGCCGCCTGCAGCTCGGGATCGCCCATGATCGCGACGCGAACCTCGGGGTGGCGCTCGAGCACCCCAACCAGCGCCGGGAGGGCCAGCTCGAGGTCGGCACGTTCGGCCCGCGTGCCCGCCCACCCGATGACCACGCGATCGGCAGGGCGCGACGACGGAGCGACCGGCGGGTCCCAGAGTTGACTCGGGAAGATCGCGCGATGGGGGTTGAGCCCGGCGAACTGCGCGTCGAGCGCCGCGGTGGCCAGCTGCAGGCAGTCGGCTTGACGCGCCAGCTGGGGCCGCAGGCTGCGCGCCGCGAGATCCTCCCCGCCAGTCACCGCGCCCTCCGAGGCGGCGCGCGCGAAGATGTGACTGCCGATCTCGTAGACGGTGAGTCGGCCGTTGCGGCGGCGGGCCGCGATCACGGGCAACAGATCGGGGTCGGCGACGTCGCGGATCACCAAGATGTCGGCAGCCAGCAGGAGGCTGGCATCCGGCGTTCCTGCCGGATCCATCGTGCCCGACGGCGACGTCCCTTGGGCAAACAGCGCGGGCGAAAGGATCGACCCGCTGATGACCGTCACGTCGGCCAGCTCGCCGAGCGCACGACAAGGTTGGATGGTTCGGTAGACGGCCGCCCCGCGATCGAGCGGCTCGGGCGGCCCGATCTGCACGATGAGCAGCGGCGGGCGTGCGGGTGTTGCACCCTGGAGAGTGGCGCTCACGATCGCCGATTCTGGACGCCCGGGCCGCCGGTGCCGCCGGTCGTCCCTCCGTCATTGCCCGTTCCCCCTTCGGCCTGCGGCAGGGCGGCGGCAAAGCGGGCCTCCTCGGCGCGGAAGTCGTCGGCGAACAGCGTCGCCACCGTCGCCGCTGCGGCGGCCGCGCCTCCCGCCGTGTGCGGTGCCAGCGCGGCGGCGAACTCGGCGGCCGTCTGGTAGCGACTGTCTGGATTGACCTCCAGCGCCTTGCCGACGATTGCGGCGCAAGGGGCGGGGAGGGCGGCGATGCGCGACAGCTCCTCGGGGCCGGGGCCGGTGGCCGCCTTCACCAAGAGCTCGTAGGTGGTTTCGCCGCGGTAGAGGACGTCACCGGTCAGGCAGTAGTAGATGACGAGGCCGAGCGAGAACAGATCGGCGCGCCCGTCGATGCTGGTGCCGCGCGCCTGCTCGGGCGACATGAAGCTCACGTTCCCTTTGACCACCCCGTGCTGGGTCTTGGTCACGCGCCCTTCGGCCTTGACGATGCCGAAGTCGAAGAGTTTCACCTCGCCGCGCGCCGACAGGAGGATGTTGCTGGGCGAGACGTCGCGGTGGACGATCCCCAGTGGCCGGCCGCTGTCGTTCAGCTTCCCGTGCGCGTACTCCAGCGCCAGCAATGTCTCCGCCGCAACGTACAGAGTCGTGGTGACCGAGGCGGGATGCGCCAGCCGCTCCAACGAGCGGGCGGTGACACGCCCCATGTCGCGTCCGAGGATGTACTCCTGAGCCAGGTAGTACTCGTCGCCCACCTTGCCGAAGTCGAACACCGGGATGACGTTGGAGTGGACCAGCGTCGAGCCGAGCTTGGCCTCGTCGATGAACTGCGCCACCACCGCCGGATCCCGCGACAGCTCGGCCCGCAGTCGCTTGACGACGAAGGTGCGACGGAAACCCTCTGCGCCAAACGTCACGGCCGTGAACACTTGAGCCATCCCCCCTTCGCCGAGCAGATCGAGCAGGAGATAGCGGCCGAAGGTGGCGGTCCAGCCGGAGCGGGGGATCGCGCCCCCGGTGCCGTGGAAGTCGGTCGCCGCGTCGCCCGACACGGCGCGCGCGCCGCGCCCCATCGAGCCGGGGAGTTGCCCCTTCGGATCGCCGAGGCCCTGCCGCGTGCGGAACACCGGCGAGCCCGAGCCGGTCAGCGGGCGCCCGTCCGGCAGAGCGCCTTCCTGACCGGTCGAGCCAATCTCGCCGACCTTGCCGCTCTCGGCATCGCTCACCCTGTCTTCCTTGCGCCGCAGCCCGAAGACCAAACCACCGAGCGCCAGCACTCCGGCCACCGACCAGATTGCGGCGGTGGTGGCCACGGCTGTCCCCTCGGCGTCGTGCGCGGCCGCCGCGCCCCCGCCGAACGTCCAGAGCCAAAGCCCCGGGACGACCGGGCTGACCGCCGCGGCCCAAGAACCGGCGGGTGTCCCGCCGGCTGTCCCGTCGGCCGACTGGTAGATCGGTCCGCGCCCTTCCGAGCCGATCGCTGCGTGCAGCAACGCCCGCTCTGGCTCGGCGCCTGCCTCGAGCACCGCGTGGGTCCCGTCGGAGAGCAGCACCGGCGCTCGGGCCTTCTCGGCCAGCTTTCGGATCGCCGCGTCGTCAATCGGCTTGGCCAGCAGCAACACGGCCGGGATCTGCTTGTCGGGCAGATCGACGCCCGCCGCCGCCGCCGCGAAGGGCCACCCCTTCCCCATCACGATCTGGGCCACCGCCTCGTGATCCTCGCGGGCCTGCCGAATGAGGAGGTCGGAGGCGAAGTCGGCGTTCTTCATCCCCACGATGACGTCGAGCTTGTCCCCTTCGAAGGCGACCGCGTAGACCTTGAACGCCTTCCGGTACGGCTCCCACCACTCTTCGGTGCGAAACAGATCCTGAAGCGTGGCCGCGTCGGCGTTTCCCCGCAGCGCCGCGACGAGGCGCGGATTGGAGGCCGCGTTCCGCGCCTCCAGCTTGAGCTCGCGCACGTGGGTCGTCAGCGCATCGGTGGCCCGCATGCCGCCCGACTCCGCGACGCGGGCCGCCTCCTGCCGAACCGTCCGCGCCCGATTGGCGTCGACGGCGCGCGCCGCCACGAACGCCAGCACCAGCACGGCGCATGCAAAGAGCAGCGCGAGGGCTCTTTTCACCCGCCGATTCTTTCTCGCACCGGTCGCCGCGTCAACTCATGGTCCACGCTGGCGAATTTTCGCGGGGTCAGGGCGCGGCGAGCAACTTCTGGGCGTCGGCGACCAGCTGTCCGCCGTTGTGCAGCTTCAACCAGCCGGCGCTGTGTTCGGTGCGGGCGTAGATGTCGGCGGAAGCGGTCTCTTCGGAGAGTCCGCCGGACTCTTCGCGCGCGAGCTCCATGTAGCCGACGGAGGTCTTGCCGTCGAAATAGTCGACGCGCAGGACGACGGTCGGCTTGCCGCCTACTGGATCCTCGCCACGTCCAAGGATGTCGGAGGGGAACGCGCGCCAGACGGCGTCGTGCCAGTTCTTGGCCATCTGATCGCGTTTGTCGGGGGTCTTGGACGGTGCAAAGGCGGCCTTGGCGCGCGCCTCGCGATCGAGCTGTAGGTATTCTTTCGATCTTGGGCCCGCGACGAGAACCATCCGGTCGAAGTCCGCCAGCTCGAAGCCGTGCAGGCGGCGGTCGACGAGGTGGCTAGGGTTCTGCAGATCGGAGAGCAGCCCGCGTGGCATCAGGTAGACGTGTCCGTCGCCCGCGTCGCGCAGGAAGGACTCGCCGCCGGTCGCCTTCTCTGGCTGTCCAACGACGTAGTGGTGGACCTCGCCTTTGACCGTCACGTCCAGCTTGCGCGTCGACGCCTCGAGGCCCAGCTCCTTGAGCTTGGGGGCGTCGAGCTCTCCGAACGCCCGGGGCGAGACGAGCGGCGCGAACTGGTCGAGCACCTTGGTCGCCTGCTCGCTTCCCACCAGATCGCGCGGCGGAGTTGGGGAGGCCGGCTCCTTGGGCTTCGTCTTGTCATTCTTGTCATTCTTGTCGTTGCTTGGGGCTTTGGACGCTTCGGCCGTCGGCACCAGGTGAATCCAGACCGGCGGATCCTTGTCGCCATGGCCACGTTCGAAGTCGACGGCGTTGTGGTCATCGGTGTAGCGGACGTGCGTGACGTCCATCTTGGTTGCGTCGAGCACCGTCACCGAGCCGGGCGCGTGCTCCGGCTGGCGCTGCGAGGTGAAGAGCGCGGCCAAGAGGCCGATGGCCGCCAGTCCCCCCTGCGTCGCTGCCGCGCGGCCGGTCATGACGTCGCTCCTTGCGCCGTGGCGGGCGAGGTTGGTGCCCCGGGCGCGGTCGGGCGCTTCTTGCGGCGCCTCCTCCGGGTGACCAGCACGCCGGCGACCAGGACCAGCGCGGGTCCCAGGAAGATCGTCCCGTAGAACCAGATCACATCCTGCTTGCGCGTGTGCGAGACCGGGGCGTCGGCTTCGGTCGAGGTCTGTCCGGTGAACGCCTCGTCGCCCATCAACCAGTGCGAGACGTCGACGGCCAGCAGTTGATTGGCGGCGACCGGCAGCGCCTCGTCGTCGAACAGATCGGAGTCGGCGAGCACGAAGACGCGGGCGTCCTTCTTGACCACGGTAGCGGCCACCTCCCAGGCGCGGCGATCCTCGCCGGGGTCCTGCTGGAAGTTGCCGTTCTTGTCGGCGAACGTCGCGTGATGCGCCTTGATCGGTGAATCGACGGTGACGCCGCTCTTGGCGGTGCGGTTGGCGTTGAGCCAGCCGGCACCGGGGAGAATGATCGGCGCGCGGACGCCGAGGTGCTGCAGCGTGGTCACCGAGGGATGCGCGCTGTAGGTGACGGTCACCAGGTTGGTGCGATCGTTGTCCTGGTGGGTGCGGCGGGCGAACGCCTGATCGTTCGCCAAGGTTACGTCGTGGTACTCGAGATCGAGCGGCTTCAACACCTCGGGCATGGTGACGTGGTTTTCGGGGTCGAGCGCGATGAGCAGCCGGCCACCACGATCGATGAAGCGGTTGAGCGCCGCCGACTCCTCGGGCAAGAACGGCTTCTGGGGGCCCATCACCATCACGACCGTGACGTCCTTGGGGACGTCCTGCATGAGGCCGTCGGCCGCGCCGAGGTAACGGAAGTCGTAGTTCTGGTCGGCCAGCACGTCGCGGAAGGTCTTGATGCCGGGGCGCTTGTCGGTGTCGTTGGCCGGCTTCTCCCAGTTTCGCTCGCCGTGCCCCTGCGTGAAGGCGACCGTGCGCGGCGGTTTGACCATCAGCATGAGGCGCTGCTGGACCTCCTTGTCCAGCGTCCGGAGCGCGGTCTTGGCGCTTTCAATCTCGCGCGGGAGGCCGAGCTGTTCGTGGCGCGGGCCCCGCACGAAGACGATCACGCCGTTGCTGGAGATGCCGTACTCCTTGGCCTTCAGCGGGTCGATGTCGAAGTCGTAGTGGGTGAGCTTGAGCTGGCCCGACTCGCGCGCCAAGTCCTGCATGTAGTTGTCGACCTCTTCGCGGACCTCGCTCCCCTCGGGGAAGAACTCGGCGACCTCGATCGGCTGGTCGAGGTTGCGGACGATCCGGCGCGACACCTCGCCCGGGCGGGTGGTGCGGAAGTAGGCCAGGTCGATCTTCTTGTCGCGCTCCGAAGCGACGTAGGAGAGCGTGAAAGCGAACACCAGCGCCGCCGCCAGGCCGAGGCCGGAGTACATCGCGTCGCGAACGCGCCCGATCTCGATTTTCGGGGCGCGGGCGATCTGCGCGTAGGCCATCTCGACGAGCGCGATCGGCCAGGCGGCCGCCAGCCAGATGGCCGGCCAGAGCGCCGCCAGGGCAGTGGCCAGCTTCGGCCAGCCGTGCTCGAGCGGCTTGGCTTTCCCCTGGCCCAGCACCGCCGGCAGATCCGACTGCGCGAAGTAGAGCGCGACCGCGAGGAGGCCGAGCCCGTAGAGCCCTAGCAACATCCGCTCGACCCGCCGCCGATCCGGCGCGGCGCTCGCGGCGCGTCCGGCGCGGACGGCCATCGCGGCGACCACCAGCACGAGACCGCCGACGGTCGCCGCGGCGCGCGCCCCGCCGGCGCCGATCATCCGCTCGCCAAAGAAGATCGCGAGCATGCCGGCGCCCCAGAGCGCCGACCAGCGCGCGGAAGGCTTGACGACCGTGGTGGTCATCTTCGTCATTTCCACCTTCGGCTCTCCATTACCCGGGTCGCCGAGAACAGCGCCACGTAGGTGACCATCAGGTAGTAGACGACGTCCCGCAGGTGGACCGAGCCGGATTGAAACGGCGGGAAGTGCTTGCCGTGCAGCGCCATCGAGATGAACAGATCGTTGAGCGGCCGCTCGGTCACCTTGCCGAGGAGCCAGCAGACGATGAGGGCCACCACGATGCAGCCCGAGAAGATGGCGGCCAGCACCTGTGTTCGCGCGATCGCCGACCCGAACGTCCCCAGCGCCAGCGTGGCGCTGCCGAGCAGCAACAGGCCCAGATAACCGGCCGCCACGTGGCCGAGCGAGATCTTCCCGTTCACGAAGATCAGCGCCGGCATATAGACCGAGGCGAGCGTGATGAGCGCCAGGAAGATGAACGCGGAGAGGAACTTGCCGAGGACGATCTCCCAGTCTTGAACGGGCGACGAGGTCAGCAGGACCAAGGTTCCGGTCTGGCGCTCCTCGGCGAGGAGGCGCATGGAAATGAAGACGCTGGCGATGATCGTCGTGCCGCTTGAAAAGTAGAAGAAGAGACTGAGGACCTCGGCCGACAGCTTGTCGGGCCCCCCCAGCGCGAACGCATTGAAGAGGAGCCCGTCCACGATCAGTACCGCCGCGGCGATGATGTAGCCGGTCATCGACCGCAGGTAGGCCGAGAGCTCGCGGCGTGCGATCAGTAAGGTGGCCTTCATTGTGTTGGCGGCGCCTCCGGGGCCTTGGTGAGCTTCAGGAAGATCGACTCGAGCCGCGCGGCCCCCTTGTCGATCCGGAGCAGATCGATTCCGTTGCCGACGAGCGCCCGTGCCACCTTGGGGCGCAAATCAGGCGCGCCCAGCATGGAGACCAGCGCCACGCCGTCTCCTTCTCTAATGATGCTGCACTCGCCGATGCCGCTGACGGTACGCGCCACCTCGATGGCCCGGCTGGCGGCACCGACCACCTCGATCTCGATCGTCCCACCCCCGCCGAGCTGCGTGGCGAGATCCTGCTCGCTCCCCTGGGCAACGATCTCGCCATTCTGAATGACCAGGAGGCGGTCACAGGTCTGACTGATCTCCGACAGGATGTGGCTCGACAACAGGATGGTGTGCTCGCCCCTCAGGACCTTGATGGTCGCGCGCATCTCGACGATCTGCACCGGATCGAGCCCGCTGGTCGGCTCATCGAGGATCAAGAGCTTCGGCTTGTGCACCAGCGCCTGCGCCACGCCGACCCGTTGCCGGTAGCCGTGCGACAGACTGGAGATCAGCTGGTCGTGCACCTCGCGGGTGGCGGTCTTCTCTTCCGCCTCGGCCACCGCGCGCGCGGCGTCGCTGGAGGGGACGCCGCGCAGCTCCGCCGCGAAGGTCAGGTAGCGCCCCACGGTCATCTCGTTGTAAAGAGGCGGCGTGTCGGGCAGAAACCCGATGCGGCGCCGCACCGCGTGCGGATCGCGGGCGATGTCGATTCCGTCGACGGTCACCTCGCCGGCGGTCGGCAGCAGCACGCAGCCGAGGATCTTCAGCGTCGTGGTCTTGCCGGCGCCGTTGAGGCCCAGGAAGCCAATGACCTCGCCGCGATCGATCGCGAAGTTGAGATCGTGAATGGCGGCATGCTCGCCGTAATACTTGGTCAGTCCTTTGACTTCGATCATGAGGAGGAGGGGGCGAAGCGAGTGAGGTGGGGCAGGAGGGGGGCTTGGACCTGGGGCCTGGAGTTGGGCGGCAGGATTATGCACGAAGTTTCGTGAGCGTAAAATCCTGGAACGGGGCCTCTTATTCCCGTCCCAATGTGCTAGCTTGCACCCGCCATGTGCGGGGTGATCGGAGTCTTTGGACACCCGGAAGCGGCGAACCTGGCTTATCTCGGCCTGTACGCCCTCCAGCACCGTGGGCAGGAATCGGCCGGCATCGTGGCCACCGACGGCGAGAAGCTCCGTTCGGTGCGGGAGATGGGGCACGTCAACGACATCTTCACCGCCGATCGGCTAAGGGAGCTTCCGGGCCACGCGGCCATCGGGCACGTCCGCTACTCGACCGCGGGCGACTCGTCCAAGCGGAACGCTCAGCCAATCGCCGTCGACTACGCCGGTGGCTCGGTGGCGCTCGGCCACAACGGGAACCTCGTCAACGCGGTCGAGCTGCGCGAACGGCTCGAGGCGGACGGCGCCATCTTCACGACCACCTCCGACACGGAGGCGATCGTCCACCTCATCGCCCACTCGCGTGAGCGGACGCTCCCCGATCGAGCGGCCGACGCGCTTCGCCAGGTCCGCGGCGCCTACTCGCTGGTGTTCCTGACCGAGGATTCGGTGGTCGCGGTGCGAGATCCCATGGGCTTCCGCCCGCTGGCGATCGGCAAGACCAAAGACAACACCTGGATCGTCTCCTCGGAGACCTGCGCCTTCGAGCTGCTCGGGGCGGAGTTCTTGCGCGACGTCGACCCGGGCGAGATGGTGATCATCGATCGCAACGGCCTCCGCAGCGAGCACCCGTTCGGCAAGGAGCAGAAGCACCGCTGCGTCTTCGAGTGGGTCTACTTCGCGCGCCCGGACTCCAGCATCGACGGCCGATCGGTCTATCGCGCGCGCGAGCGGATGGGGCGGCGGCTGGCGCTCGAGCATCCCGTTCCCGCCGACGTGGTCATCCCGGTGCCTGACTCCGGGGTGGCGGCCGCCATCGGCTACGCCCGCGAGAGCGGCATTCCCTACGATCAAGGGTTGATGCGCTCTCATTATATGGGGCGCACCTTCATCGAGCCGTCCCAGCAAATTCGACACTTTGGCGTGAAGCTGAAGTTGTCGCCCGTGCGGGAGGTGCTGACCGGCAAGCGGGTGGTGGTGGTCGACGACTCCATCGTGCGCGGTACGACGTCGCAGAAGATCGTCGGCATGATCCGCGGCGCCGGCGCCAGCGAGGTCCACATGCGGATCAGCTCACCGCCGACAGTCGGGCCCTGCAGCTACGGGATCGACACGCCGACGCGCGAGGAGCTCATCGCCTCGTCGCACACGCAGGAGGAGATCCGGAAGCGCGTCGGCGCCGATTCACTCGGCTACCTCTCGCTAGAGGGGCTGTTCGCCTCGGTGAACGGCGTTCGCGAGGAGGGGCAGGGCGGCTTCTGCGACGCCTGCTTCTCCAACAACCAGCCGATCAACATCCAGCAGCCGGCCCGCCTGCGGCAGCTCCGGCTCATCAGCGCCTAGGCGCCCAGGCGGACGAGGGGCCGTTCGTGGCGACGATCGCCAATTCGGTCGAGGTGGTCGAGGGGCCGTCGCCTGACGCCGAAGCGCTCGACGCCCGCGTCGAGGAGCTGCGCCGGCGGTTTCCCCGGGCGATCGTCGACCGCTACCTGGCGCTGTTGCCCTCCGTGGGTGTGCGCGTTCTCATCGCGCCGGGCGCCGCGGTGGTCGGCGACGTCCGGCTCGCCGACGACGCGTCGGTCTGGTACGGCTGCGTCCTGCGCGGCGATCTGGCGCCCATCACCGTCGGCGCGCGCACCAACGTGCAAGACGGGACGGTCCTTCATGTCGCCGACAACGGGCCGTGCGTGATCGGGGCAGACGTCATTGTCGGCCACCGCGCCATGCTGCACGCCTGCCGCGTCGACGACGCCTGCCTCATCGGCATGCAGGCGACGGTGCTGGACGACGCCGTCATCGGCGCCGGCTCGGTCATCGGCGCCGGCGCGCTGGTCACGCAGCGGACGGTGATCCCGCCCCGCAGCCTGGTGCTGGGCGTCCCCGGCAAGGTGGTCAAGACCCTGACCGACGCCGAAGAGAAGTTTCATCGCGCCCACGCCGCCAAGTACGTCCGCCTGAAAGAGAACTACCTCCGCGACGCGCTCCGGGTCGCTCCGGCCAGCTGACCACTACCGGCTGCCTTGTCGTTTCGCGGCGGCTAGACTCGAGACCGTGCACAGCGGCGGCCTCGATCTCCTCACCGAGCTGGCGCTCATCATGTGCGTCGCCGCTGTCACGACGGCGCTGTTTCAACGGCTGAAGCAGCCGGTGGTGCTGGGCTACCTCCTCGCCGGGATGCTGGTGGGGCCGCACCTTGCTTTCCCGCTGTTCGCCGACGAGTCGACGGCGCGCGAGCTCTCGGAGCTGGGAGTGGTCTTGCTGATGTTCTCGCTGGGGCTCGACTTCAGCCTGCGGAAGTTGATCCGCGTCGCGCCGACCGCCGGCGTCGTCGCGGTCATCGAATGCAGCCTGATGGTCTCGGTCGGCTACCTGGTCGGACGCGCCTTCGGCTGGACCGCCTACGAGAGCCTGTTCGGCGGCGCCGCGCTGGCGATCTCCAGCACCACCATCATCGTGAAGGCCTTCGCCGAGCAGAAGGTCTCTCCCGCCCGGTCCGAGATCGTCTTCGGGATCCTGGTGGTCGAGGACCTGATCGCGATCCTCTTGCTCGCAGTCCTCACCGCGGCCGCGTCGGGGGCGCGCCTCGACGGCGCCGCGCTGGTACGCACCGTCGGCAGGCTGGTTGGTTTCTTGGCGGCGCTCCTCGTGGGGGGGATGTTGATCGTTCCGCGACTGGTGCGCTTCGTCGTTCGGCTTCGCCGCTCGGAGACCACCGTCGTGGCCGCGGTGGGGCTCTGCTTCGCCTTCGCGCTGCTCGCCCGCAAGGCGGGCTACTCGGTGGCGCTGGGGGCATTTCTCTGCGGGGCGCTGGTGGCCGAATCGGGCCACGGCAAGCTGGTCGAGGAGCGCATCGAGCCGGTGCGCGATCTGTTCGCCGCCGTGTTCTTCGTTTCGGTCGGGATGCTGATCGATCCGCGCCTCATCTGGGCGCACGCCGGGACCGTGCTGGCGCTGACCGCCGTCGTCGTCGTCGGCAAGCTGGTCGGCGTCAGCATCGGCGCGTTCGTCGCCGGCTATGGGATCCCGACGGCGGTGCAGACGGCGCTCTCCCTGGGGCAGATCGGGGAGTTCTCCTTCATCATCGCAGGCGTCGGCCTCGCGCTCGGCGTGACGCGCGGCTTTCTCTATCCGGTCGCGGTCGCCGTGTCGGCGCTGACGACGCTGCTGACGCCGTTCATGATCCGGGCGTCCGGGCGGGTCGGCGCGCTGGTCGATCGCCGCCTGCCGCACACCTTGCAGACCTATGCGGTGCTCTACGGCGCCTGGGTGCAGGGGCTTCGCTCGACCGCCGAGCGCCGGACCGTCTGGTCGCGAATTCGTCGGCTGGCGAAGCTGCTAGTTCTCGATGCGGCGCTCTGCACGGCGATCGTGATCGCCGGATCGCTGTCGGCGCGGGGCGTCGCCCGCTGGGCCTCCCGGGTCGCGGGGGTCGGCCCCTCGGTGGCGCGGGTGGCGCTGATCGCGGCGACGCTGGCCCTGCTTTTTCCGTTCGTGCTGGGCGCGGTGCGGATGGCGCGCGCCCTCGCCGTCGCGCTGGCGGCCGAGGCGTTGCCTGCGCCGATCGGCAAAGAGACGCTCGACCTCGCGGCGGCGCCCCGCCGCGCGCTGCTGGTGACGCTGCAGATCGCCATCCTCCTCGTCGCCGGCGTGCCGCTGGTGGCAGTCACGCAGCCGTTCTTGCCGCGCTTCGAGGGGATGGCGATCCTGCTGCTCTCGTTGGCGCTTTTGGTGGCGGCGCTCTTGCGCAGCGCCAGCGAGCTCCAAGGGCACGTGCGGGCCGGCGCGCAGGTCTTTCTCGAGGCACTGGCGGCGCAAAGTGGGCTCGACGCGACCGGCGCGCCACACGCGGGTGGTGGCCATGACGTTCCCACCGAGCTGCCGGGCCTCGGCAATGCACGTGCGTTTCGGCTGGGCGCCGACTCCCGCGTCATCGGCCGCACGCTGCGCCAGCTCGACCTGCGCGGGCTGACGGGCGCGACCGTGATCGCCATCGATCGCGAGCCGGCGGACGTCATCTATCCCACCGCGGACGAGGCGCTGCGCCCGGGCGACACGCTGGTGGTCACCGGGGCCGCCGATGCGGTGGAGGCGGCCCAAGAGCTGCTTCGCTAGGAGGGCGTTGCCGCAAGGCAATGGTGAGCGTAGCGAACCATGCCCGACGACGTGCCGCCCGATAGGCGGCTTTGCGGGCCCGGGAAGCCCTGGCACCGAGCCGACGTCTTGCTGTCGTCGTGCTATCTTGCGCGCCATGGAAATCGGGCCCCTGCGAGAACGCGTGTCGAAGCTTCAGAGCCGACTCGAGGTTCTCCGGGGGCATCTTTGACATCGGCGGCAAAAAGCGTCGGATAGCGGAGCTCGACGAGCAGACCGGGGCCGAGGGGTTCTGGAACGCCGCCGACAAGGCGCAGACCTTGCTGCGGGAGCAGGCGCGGCTCAAGGCGTCGGTGGATTCCTTCGAGGGGCAGCTAAAGACGCTCGAGGACGCGGGCGTGCTCATCGATATGGCCGACGAGGCCAAGGACGAGGCGACGGCGGTGGAGGCGGCGGCCACCCTCACAGCGATCGAGGAGGCCGTCTCCAAGATCGAGTTCGCGCGCATGCTGTCGGGCCCGTACGACCGGCAGGGGGCGCTGGTTAGCGTCAACGCTGGCGCCGGTGGGACCGAGTCTCAAGACTGGGCCGAGATGCTGCTGCGCATGTACGCCCGCTGGGCCGAGCGCAAAGGTTTCAAGCTGGAAGAGCTCGACCGGCAGCCGGGCGACGAGGCGGGGATCAAGAGCGCCACCATCGGCGTCGAAGGGGAATGGGCCTACGGCTGGCTGCGCGCCGAAGCGGGCGTGCACCGGCTGGTGCGCATCTCGCCGTACGATGGCCAGGCGCGGCGGCACACCTCGTTCGCCAGCGTCTTCATCTACCCGGACATCGACGAGACCATCAAGGTCGAGATCGACGACAAGGATCTGCGCATCGACGTCATGCGCTCGGGCGGCGCCGGCGGCCAGCACGTCAACAAGACCGAATCCGCCGTCCGCGTCACGCACATCCCGACCGGGATCGCGGTGCACTCCGACGGCGAGCGCTCCCAGCACAAGAACAAGGCGACCGCGATGCGCATCCTGCGCTCGAAGCTGTTCGAGGTCGAACAGAAGAAGCAGGAGGAAAAAATGGGCAACATCCACGCCCAGAAGAAGGCGATCGAGTGGGGGAGCCAGATCCGGTCGTACGTACTCGCCCCCTACAAGCAGGCGAACGACCATCGGACGGGCCTCAAGGTCAGCAACGTCGACGCGGTCCTGGACGGCGACCTCGACCAGTTCATGATCGCCACGCTGCTGGAGCTGGCAGGCGATCCGACGGCGCACGCCAAGGTTCCGCCGCCCGATGACGACGAGGTGTGATTCGCTCACACAGTTGAAACAAACATGTTGTTCTGTGGAGTAACTTGGTAAATCGAAGCAACCACGCCGTGTTAGCCGGCTGTGGGTTGTTGACATCTCGTGGAGAGAAATGGCCGACGAACGAGAGCTGATCGAAGAACGCCAAAAAAAGGCCGCGGAAATTCGCGCCCTTGGTGGAAATCCATATGCGAACGGCTTCGTCCCGAGCCACACGGCGGCCGAGATCGTGGCCAAGTTCGCCGGCGTCGCGCCGCCCTCGCCGCCTCCCGGGGACGACGGAAAATCGGGCCCGCCGCTCTTGACCGACGACGACTTCGCGGTGGCCGGACGCATCGTGGACCTCCGATCGTTTGGGAAGATGGCCTTCGTGAAGCTGCTCGACCGCACCGGTCAGATCCAGGTCCAGGTCCGCAAGGATCTGCTCGGCGAGGCGGCGTTCGCGCTCTGGAAGAAGGCGGAGCGGGGCGACTTCATTGGCGCGGTCGGCAGCCCGGCGATCATGAAGACGGGCGAGCTGACCATCGTGGCCGAGACCGTTCAGATCTTGACCAAGGCGACGCGCCCACTGCCCGAAAAGTTCCACGGCCTGTCGGACACGGAGGTCCGTTACCGCCAGCGCTACGTCGATCTGGTGGTCAACCCCGAGGTGCGCGAGGTGTTCCGCAAGCGGAGCGCGATCGTGGGCAGTATTCGCGGATTTCTGGATGCCCGCGGCTTCCTCGAGGTGGAGACGCCGATGTTGCACGGGATCGTCGGCGGCGCGGCGGCGAAGCCGTTCAAGACCCACCACAACGCGCTCGATCTCGATCTCAACATGCGGATCGCGCCGGAGCTGCATCTGAAGCGGCTGGTCGTCGGCAGCTTCGAGCGCGTCTACGAGATCGGCCGCAACTTCCGCAACGAGGGGCTGTCGCGCCAGCACAACCCCGAGTTCACGATGTTGGAATTCTATCAGGCCTACGCGACCTACACCGACCTGATGGTGCTCACCGAGACGCTCTTCCGAGAGCTCGCGCGCGAGATCGCCGGCGGCGAGGAGATCACCTACCAGGGCCAGAAGGTCAGCTTCGTCGGCGACTGGCCGCGCATCCCGATGAAGGACGCCATCGTCACCGCCTCGGGCGCCGGCCTCCTGCCGGCGGGCCTCGAGCGGACGATTCTCGATGAGGACGCCGCCCTTTCGAAGTGGCTCGCCGACAGCGGGCTCACGGACGGCAAAAGCGAGCTCGGCGCGGTGCTGCGCAAGTCGGAGTCGCACGGCGAGCGGGTCGGCGCGCTCTTCGACTATGCGGGTGAAAAGGCGCTCCCCGCCGATCGCCCCGCCTTCGTAACCGAGTACCCGGCGGAGACGTCGCCGCTCTCCCGCCGCAACGACGCCGATCCGAGCCGCGTCGACCGATTCGAGCTCTTCATTGTCGGACGCGAGCACGCCAACGCCTTTTCAGAGCTCAACGATCCGGCCGATCAGCGGGCGCGCTTCCAGGCGCAGGTCGACGCCAAGGCGCACGGGCGCGACGAGACGATGGACTACGACGAGGACTACTGCCGGGCGCTCGAGTACGGGCTGCCGCCGACGGCGGGGGAGGGGATCGGGATCGATCGCCTCGCCATGCTGCTCACCGATCAGCCGTCGATCCGAGACGTCATCCTGTTCCCCCTGCTACGCCCAGAGCGCGACTAGGTTCGACCCGATGTTGCAGCCGGGTTTCGAGTGGTTCATCGCCTGGCGCCATCTGCGCGATCCGGAGCGACGCTCGCGCCGGACGCTGGTGGTGGGGCTGGCGGCGCTGGCGGCCGGCGGGCTCTGCTTCCTGGCCGCCGCGCTGGTTCCGCGGTTCATTCACGTGCACGCGCGCGCCCCGGGCGAGTGGATGGAGGTCCACCCGCTGCTGGCTGTCGAGCGGCTGCGCACGGCCGGCATGGTCGCCATCGCCGCCGGACTCCTGCTGACGCTGCTGGGGGCGCTGTTCGCCGCCTTCACGGTCTTCACGGCCGTCTCGATCTTCGGGGTTTTTCTAGGCACCGGGGCGCCGATCATCGCGCTCTCGGTCATGTCGGGGTTCGAGGCCGATCTCAAGGGGAAGATCCGCGCCACCAAGGCCGACGTGGTGATCGAGACCGGCGACGAGCGGCCGTTCAGGAACTGGGAGGAGGTCGATCGCAAGATCGCCGGCATCCACGACGTCGTCGGCTCGATGCCGTATGTCGAGACCGAGGTGATCATCAAGCACGCCACCAACCCGGCCGGGATGGGGATCATCCTGCGCGGGATCGATCCGGCGCGCGCCCCCTACGTCCTCGGCCTCGAACACACGATGCAGGAGGGGAAGATCGCCTATCTGCAGCACCCCGAGCAGATCCCCACCGACGACGGTGATCTCCTGCGCGACAGCGCGGGCGCGGCCGGCGACAGCAGCAGCCCACTCTTCCCGCCGCCCCCGCCCGACAAGACGAAGGATCCGAAGGATTCGCCAAGGCCGGGCGCGCGGGCTCCGCTGCCGCCGCGGGTCGCCGTCCCGGGCATCCTCCTCGGCGACGAGCTCTATCAGCATACGTTGCGTGTCTTCGTCGGCAGCGACGTCGACATCGCCTGCCCGATGTGCGGCGTTGGTCCGATGGGGCCGATGCCCAAGCTGAAGCCGTTCCGGGTCGCCGGGCACTTCTACACCGGCATGTACGAGTTCGATTCCAAGCTGGCCTACGTCGCGCTCGGCGACGCTCAGAAGTTCCTCGGCACGCCGGGCGAGGTGACCGGGATCGAGATCCGGACGACGACGCCCGAGGCGGCGCGCGACGTGGCCGACGAGATCGCCCGGCGCCTCGGCCCCGGCTACGAGGTCCGGACCTGGGAGGAGCTCAACCGCGGCCTCTTCGCCGCGCTCAAGCTGGAGAAGGTGGCGATGTTCGTGGTGCTCACCTTCATCGCGCTGGTGGCGTCGTTCTCCATCGTCTCCAATCTGATCATGCTGGTGACAGAGAAGGCGCGCGAGGTGGCGATCCTCAAGTCGATGGGGGCGCGCGACGGCGCCATCCTGCGGGTCTTCTTCGCCGAGGGGCTCTACATCGGCCTCTTGGGGGTGGTGCTGGGGCTCGGCCTCGGCGTCGGGGGCTGCTTGCTGCTGTCGCACTACGGGCTGCCGCTCGACCCCGACGTCTACTACATTCAGAAGCTGCCGGTCGTCATGCGCGCCAGCGAGATCGCGGCGGTCAATCTGGCGGCCCTCGGCCTCTGCTGTCTGGCGACCCTCTACCCCGCGATGCTGGCTTCCCGGATGCGCCCGGTGGACGGCCTGAGGTACGAATAGGCGGTCGTGGCTACTCGACGATTGGGTTCTCGGCGCGCCACAGCCGCCGCTGATTCAGCCGACGCGCCAGGCCCCGAAACAGCGCTGACAGCTTGACCGAGTAGACCGACTTCTCGTCGACGGTCTTCTCGCTGAGCGCGCCCCACCGGGATTTCCAGGCGCTTTCTCCCGGTGGAAACTCGAGCCGCTCGAACCCGCGAGCGATCGCTTCCCGGATCACCTCGGCGGTGATGACTGTCAGCGGACTGTACTGACGCCAACGCTCATCGTACCCAGAGTAGTAGACCGATATGCAGCGCCTCGCTTCGACGAAGGCCTGCACGGCCACCGTCTCGCCCGCGATCTTCAATGAGACGAGCGAGATCTGATCCCGCCGAGCCAGACGTTGAAACCAGCCACCCAGAAACGACGCTTCGGTTTCGCCCGGCAGGTGATTCCTGTGCGAAGGCCCAGCCTTCGATTCACTGCGCTGCCGGTGAAGCCTGATCAAATGTTCGGTCGTGATCGCCACCTCGGCCGGCGAGCGGGCGCTGTGGATCCTCCAGCGACCGATCTCGCGTGTCAGGCGCCGGGGATAGTAGGCGACGTTGTCCCGCATCGATTTGGAGAGCCGCGATTCGAAGCTCGGCCAGGAAGCCGGGAGGGGGAGCGTCATGGGAAGATCCCGCAGCCGGGTCACCTCGATGGTGTCGAGCCGCCCTGAAAGAGAGACCGAAGCGCGGCTGGCTTTCTCTCTGCTGCGGATTCCGTACAAGACCGCGATGTCCCATTTCTCGTTGCGCCCGTCTGCGGCGATGCGGGACATCAGCATCCGGGCGGCGAGATGCTCGTAGCCGTGGCGAAGGATCGCGATCGGCTCGTCCGTCAGCGTCTCCATGGAGTGGCTTCGACCAAAGGGTTGAAGCGTTGTCCCCAGGTTCGACTGCCCCAGCGAATGCTCCTCGAACAAAGGCGCTAGACCGATCACGCCGGCCCGACTTTCGGAAGCGACGATCACCGTGAACCGTCCCGTGGCGCCGCCCGCTCTGGCTAACACGAACCGATTGAGCCATTCGACCGCAAAGTCCCAGGACTGGAAGGCGGTCGAGGCTGGGGTGCTGGCTGTGAGCTGTCGCCAGATCGCCTCGAGTGCGTAGAACCCCTCCAGCGTCGCCACGGAATGACAGCCCGGGCGGAAGGCCATCGGTGTCCCCGGCGGCAACAGCTCCGCCGGGGCGGTCGCTTCGGGGCGCGCGCTTGCCCGGCCGAACGTCATCGCTATCGACTATGCCACATAGGCACCCCCCGGGTCGGGCCCCCAGGCGGCCTGGGCGGGTTTGGGGGCGCCCCATCCGTTTTATGGAACAACCGGTCACCTGGATCCCATATCTTGCCGTGGTTGAGGAGGGTCGCATGAAGATTGCCCAGCAGTTGCGAGGCGGGATCCGCCGCGTTCTGCGAGCGGTGGGTCAGATCCGCCCGCTGGTGCCGGTCCTCTACGACCCCCGCGTGAGCCGGCTGCTAAGGCCGTTGCCCGGAGCCGGCTCGCTGTACGGCTACGGATGGGATCGCCGGCATCCGTTCGATTACGACAATGGAACGGATACGAGTGGCGTCGTGGTCCTGGAGACGCTTCGCGCCCATACCGATCACCCGGCTGTCGCCCACGCCGGTGAATATGCGGGGTCGCAGCCGAGCGTAGTTCGCGCGGCGCTGGACGCACTCCCCCCGCTGTCGGACGCCACGTTCATCGACCTCGGGTGTGGCAAGGGGCGTCCGCTGCTGGTTGCGGCCGAGCGCCAGTTTCGGGAAGTAGTCGGTATCGACCTCTCCCCGGAGCTGGTTGGTATCGCGCGCTCGAACGCCGCCATCATGCAGGCGCGCCACGGCGGGCGCGCGCCCATCCGCGTCGTGGTCGGCGATGCCGCCAGCTACCCGCTTCCGTCCGGAGACGTGGTGCTGTTCCTTTACAACTCGTTCGGCGCCCCGATCGTCGCAGAGCTGCTGGCCTCGGTTGAGCGGGCTCTCAAGACCGAGCGGCGAGCCATCTACGTCATCAGCTATAACCCGGTGCATGGACGGTTGTTCGACGCTTCGCCGCTCTTGACCCGGCGCTGGGCCGCGATGCTCCCCTGCGCCCGCGCCGAGCGGGGGTATGGTGCCGACGAAGACGACACCGTCGTTATTTGGCAGGGGGGGGATGCGCCCACTCCCGTTGGCCGCGTGGACGGCCGAATCGCGGTGCGCAACTCGAACACCCGGGCCGAGCTGATCCGCTAGCCGGGCAACCTCCGGCAAGTGCGCGGAGTCTCAGGAAATAAGGCTTATGGCGTCGTTGACACCTGCGGGGGCGCCGACTAATTTGGCGCACCCCATGACGACGACCATCTCGCCCGCTGCGTTCGAAGGGGACGCGCGCGGTGGGGCGCGGGTGCAGGTGCGCGGTCTGTCGAAGGCTTTCGCGCATGGCGGCCGCACGATCGACGTGCTGCGGGGGCTCGACTTCGATCTCGAGCCCGGCGACATGGCCTCGGTGGTCGGCGCCTCGGGGGTCGGCAAGTCGACCCTGCTCCAGGTCCTGGGGACGCTCGACGCGCCGTCGGCCGGCACAATCACCTTCGACGGCGTTGACGTGACGGCGATGAACGCCACCCGGCTGGCGGAGTTCCGCAACCGGGAGATCGGCTTCGTCTTTCAGTTTCACCACCTCCTGCCGGAGTTCACCGCGCTCGAGAACGCCATGATGCCGGGGCTCATCCTCCGGCAGCCGCGACGGCTCTGCGCCGAGCGGGCGGCGGCGATGCTGGCGCGCATTGGCCTCGCCGACCGGCTCACGCACCGGCCGGGCGAGCTGTCGGGCGGCGAACAGCAGCGGGTGGCGCTGGCGCGTGCGCTCTTGCTCCGGCCACGGCTCCTGCTCGCCGACGAGCCGACCGGGAACCTCGACACCAAGACCGGGCGCGAGATCCACGACCTCTTCTTCGAGCTCAATCGCGAGCTCGGGACGACGATCCTCATCGTCACGCACAACGACGAGCTGGCGCAGAAGACCCCGCGCCGGCTGCGGATGGCCGACGGCCTGATTGTCGAACGGGAATAGCCGGCGCCCGCGATGAGCCTCCGCCGTTTCACCGTCGCCGCCGCGATTCTGCTCGGCTTCCTCGCGCCCGGGACGCGCCTCCAGGCCCAGGCGCAAGAGAAGTCACGAGAGAAGTCACAAGAGAAGTCAGACGACCCGTCAGCCGACAAATCGGGCCAGGACGACAAGCCCGTCGAAGAGAAGCCGGCCGCGCCGGGGCCGAATCTGAAGGTGGTCAAGATCTCGTTCCGCGGCAATCGCAAGGTCGAGGACGACGCCATCAAGGTGAACCTCAAGACCGCCCCCGGCGTCACGTTGACGCAGGAGATGGTGCGCGACGACGTGCGCGCCATCTGGAAGATGGGCTACTTCGAGGACATCGAGGTGGAGGTCGGCGAGGGGAAGATTAAAGGACAGCCCGGAAGTGCCGTCGGAAGCACGGTCACCTTCGTTCTCAAGGAAAAGCCGGCCATCAACAAGATCTACGTGGCCGGCAACGACGAGGTCTCGCTGTCTAAGATCAACGAGGTCCTCGACATCAAGAAGGACCAGATCCTCGACCTCGCCAAGATCAAGAAGAACGTCGAGAAGATCAAGGACGCCTACGTCGAAAAAGGGTTCTACATGGCGGAGGTCTCGTACGAGATCAAACGCGACAGCTCCGCGACGGTCGACGTCTGGTTCCACGTCCGCGAAAACAGCAAGGTCGAGGTCCGGCGGGTGAACTTCGTCGGCAACCAGGCGATGTCCGACGACGAGCTGCGCGGCGTCATCTCGACGCAGGAGGGGAACATCCTCTCGCTGCTCACCTCCGCGGGGACTTACCGCGAGGATGTCTTCCAGCGCGACCTGCTCCTCATTCAGGCGCACTACTGGGACCACGGCTACGTGCAGGTGAAGGTCGGTAGCCCGCTCGTCGAGCTGTCACCCGACAAGCAGTCGATGTACATCACCATCAACATCGAGGAGGGGCCGCAGTACCACCTCGGCAAGGTCGACGTGACCGGAGACCTCCTGATGCCGCGGGAGTTTTTCCTCGCGCGGGTCTCGGTCAAGACCGGCGAGATCTTCAACCGCTCCAAGCTTTCGGACGATCTGCAGAAGCTGACCGACTACTACAAGGACCGCGGCTATGCCTACGTCAACGCCTCGCCCAGCACGCCAGTCAACGAGAAGACGCGCGTGGTCGACGTCTTCTTCGAGATTCAAAAAGGGGAGCTGGTCACCGTCAACCGGATCAACATCCGCGGAAACAACAAGACGCGCGACAAGGTCATCCGCCGCGAGCTGCGCCTCGCCGAGGGGGATTCCTACAACCAGTCGCTGCTCGACTACTCGAAGAAGCGGGTGAATGCGCTCGGCTACTTCGAGAAGGTCGAGATGTCGACCAAGCGGGGCCAGGCCGACGGCAAGCTGGACGTCAACTTCGAGGTCGCCGAGCGACCGACGGGGACCTTCCAGATCGGCGCCGGGTTCTCCTCGGTGGAGAACTTCATCGCCCAGGCCCAGATTTCGCAGAACAACCTGTTCGGTCGCGGGCAGCTCCTCACCCTGCAGGCGCAGCTCTCCAGCCTCCGCCAGCTCTTTCTGCTGCAGTTCCAAGATCTCTACTTCCTCGACACCAACTGGACCTTCGGCTTCAACCTGTTCAAGCAGGACCAGTACCTCTACTCGTTCATTCGTTCCTCGAAGGGCGGCAGCCTCACCTGGGGCTATCTGCTGGCGGAGGATCTGCGGCTCCTGCTCACCTACAAGCTGGAGCAGGTCGGCATCGGCAGCAACTCCTTGGGCTTCGGCGGCGGCCTCTTCGGCAGCCCGGCCATCAGCGCCCCCATCACCACCAGCGGGATCGCCAACCTGTTCCGCTCCGGGATCACCTCGTCGATCCGGGCGACGCTGTCGTACGACTCGCGCAACGATCGCATGTTCCCCAGCCGAGGCTGGTACAACACCATCTCCGCCGAGATCGCCGATCCCAACGTGACGTTCTCCCAGAACATCTTCAACCGCTATGAAGGTGTGACGCGCTTCTTCTATCCGCTCTGGGGCCCGTTCGTGTTCCGCGCCAAGCTGGAGGGGGATCTCATCGTCAGCCGCGACCCGCGCGGCGTGCCGATCTTCGAGCGTTACTTCACGGGCGGCATCTACAACATCCGCGGGTTCGCCCCCCTGTCGCTGGGGCCGGTCATCCGGTCGCTCTCGTCGCAGGCCCCCGACGGGTCGTTGAACACCTTCCTGGTCGGCGGCAATGTCCAGGTCATCGCCAACGCCGAGATCGAGTTCCCCATCTTCGACAAGGTCGGCATCCGCGGCGTCGTGTTCGCCGACGGGGGCAACGCCTTCAACCTGGAAGATCAGTACTGCAAGCTGAAGCCGTTCAACGTCGCCGACAGCAAGAACCCCTGCCTGAACCCGCTCGACATCAACGCCTACCGCGCCAGCTGGGGGTTCGGCTTCCGCTGGTTCTCGCCGATCGGCCCGCTCCGGTTCGAGTGGGGGATCCCGTTCTGGACCCTCCCCGGCGAGCAGCCGATCGTCTTCGAATTCACCATCGGCAACTTTTTCTAGGCCAAACGTGTTAAGCAAACGGCCGGTTAAGGAGATGAGAATGTCACGCGTATCACGTTTCTTGGTTCTGGCGGTCCTCTTGCTCGGGTCGTCGGCGGCGTTTGCCGAGGACTTCAAGCTCGGGTTCGTCGACATGCAGCGCGCGCTCAATGAGACCGACGACGGCCGCAAGGCCAAGGCGGCGCTCAAGAAGGTGTTCGATCAGAAGCAGAAAGAGCTCGACGAACAGCAGGCGGCGCTCAAGAAGGACATCGAGGACCTCGACAAGAAGCGGACGCTTCTCCCACCCGACCAGGTGCGGGAGAAGGAGGGTGAGCTGCAGGCGCGGATGCAGAAGGTTCAGCAGACCTACCTGCGCCACCAGCAGGACCTCTCCGCCAAGGAGCAGGAGGCGACGGCCAAGATCTACGAGCGCATGAACAAGATCATCGCCAAGATCGCTGCGTCGGAGAACTTTTCGATGATCGTGGATAAGTCGGCGCTGGTCTTCGCCAAGCCGCACCTCGACCTCACCAGCGAGCTCATTCGCCGTTACAACAGTGGCGAGGGGGCCGACGCGGCCGGCAAGGCCCCGGCGGCGGCGAAGAAGTAGGCGACGTGCTCGATATCCGCGCGATCGAGCAGATTCTTCCGCACCGCTATCCGTTCCTGCTCGTCGATCGCGTGGACGAGATCGGGGGCGACAAGATCGTCGCGCGCAAGCTGGTCTCGCGCAACGAGCCGCACTTCAACGGACACTTCCCCGGGCACCCGGTCATGCCGGGGGTGCTGATCATCGAGGCGCTGGCGCAGGCCGGCGCGCTCCTGGCCGCGCAGTTGGTGGGCTTCGATCCGGCGACGCAGGTCATCTACTTCATGGCCATCGACAAGGCGCGCTTCAGGAAGCCGGTCGTCCCAGGCGATCTGCTGATGCTGGAGGTCGTTCCGCTGCGCAAGGGTGGGGCCATCTGGAAGCTGCGCGGCGAGGCGAAGGTCGACGGCGTGGTCGTGGCCGAGGCGGAGCTCCTGGCTTCGATCCAGCCGCGCGACGCCGCCGCCGCGAAGGGCTGAGCCGTGCGCGCGGGTTGGCGCTGGCTGCTCGCGCTCGCCGGACTCGTTGCGGGCTGTCACCGCGGGGCGATGCCGCCGCGCCCCGACGGCGCGTCGGTGGTGATCACCGCCGAAACCCAGGACGACGGGATCGCCACTGTCTCCGAGATCGAGCCCAACAACACGCTCGGCGTTGCCCAGTCGCTGACGGTGACGCCCACCGTGCCCGCCGCCGTGGCCGGAGCGATTGCGGCCCCTGCGCCGACCAGCAAACGCGACGTCGATCTCTATCGCGTCGACGTTCCCGGTCCCGACGGCGGTGTGGCTCCCTCCGCCGGAGACGCCGGCGCGGCCGCTCTCCCACCACGTCTTCTGCTGCGGGCCGACCTCCGGCCGGCGGTGCCCGGTCTGGCGACCACCCTCGAGGTTCTCGATGCGACCGGACATCTGCTGGTCGCGGCGAGCGGGCAACCGGGCGAGGCGATCGCCATCCCCAACCTGGCGGCCCGCGGCGGCAGTTTCTACCTGCGTGTGCGCGCCACCGGGCCCGAAGCGGGACACGAAACGACGTCGGGCGGCTATCGGCTGGTCGTGCATCTGGGACCCTTCGACGCTGGGGCCGAGATTGAGCCGAACGGCGATGCCGCGCACGCGACCGAGCTGGCGCCGGGAGGCGAGGCGGTCGGCTACCTCGGCTGGCGCCACGATCAGGACTGGTACCGCCTGGCGACGGCCGGGCTCGCCGAGGGGAGCGTGCTCTCGGTCGATCTCGATCCGCTGCCCGAGGTCTCTGCGACGCTGCAGCTCTACGGTGCCGACGCCCACAAGCTGACCGAGGCGCACGGGCGAAAAGGGGAGCGCGTCGTCCTGCGCAACGTCCGCATCCCCGCGACCGATCCGTACATGTTCGTCGTGGTGCGCGCCGACGTCGGCTTCAGCGTCGACGCACGCTACAACCTGCGCCCGCGCACGGATCTCCCCAAGGCCGGCACGGAGGCTGAGCCCAACGACGATCAGGCACACGCCCAGACGATCGGCGACGGAACGGTGGTCGGTTACCTTGCGCGCGGCGACGTCGACTTCTTTCGCTACAGCACCGACGGGATGGCGCTGCTCGATCTGGAGGTCACCCCGCCGGAGCGCGGCGGCGTCGAGATCGAGATTACCCGCGAAGACAACACGCTCCTCGCCCGGGCGGCCAGCGCCCGGCACGCCCCGGCGCGGATCGCTGGCCAGCCGATCCCGGGCGGCCCGATCCTGATCCGCGTCGTTCCGCGCCACGGCCCGATCGACTCCGACGATCCGTATCGCCTCACCGTGACGTCGCGCCCCGCGCCCGCGCCGGGCGAACCCTCACCCAAAGTTGAATGAGGGAGTGATGCGGCAGGTGGCTCTCGGGCTGATCTTCGCGCTCGGCCTGCCTGCCTGCGCCCATCGTTCGGAAGAGCCCGCCGCGACCATGGCATCGTTTGGCGCGGCGCTCGCGCGCGGCGATCTGCGGGCCGCGTATCAGCTGACCTCGGTCGCGTTTCAGCGCCGGATGCCGTACGACGCCTTCGCCGCCGGACTCGTCGCCGCGGGGGGCGAGCCGGCCGCGCTCGGCCGGCGCCTGGTCGCCGAAGCAGCCGCTGTCGCGCCGCGGGTGGCGGTGACGCTCGAGCTCGGAGAGGAGGTGCCGCTCGTTCTGGAAGGTGGCCGCTGGCGGATCGACGGTCCGGTCTACGAATCTTGGGGGCAGGCGACGCCGCGCGCGGCGGTGCGGACATTTGTCCGAGCGCTCGACGCCCACCGTTATGACATCGTGCTGCGGCTCATTCCTGAGCGCTATCGCGGAGGGCTTTCGGCCGAGCAGCTCCGCCTGTTCTGGGAAGGGGACCACAAGGACGAGCACCAGGCCCTGCTGGCGCGGGTGCGTGCCGCGGCGCGCGGGCCACTGACGGAAACCGGCGACGAGGCGCGACTTTCGGTGTCGCCGGACCGCGTGGTGAGGCTGGTCCGGGAGGCCGGACAATGGAAGATCGAGGATCCCGACGAATACTGACTCGTAACCCGTGAGGACTGCGGGGCTTTTCGGCGCCTCACGTTTGGATCCAGAATTGCCGAACTTGACTAATAGGAAGAGATATTGCAGGCATTTAGCTAGGGGTTCCCGTCCGTGCTCGAACCTTGGATCATCGAACAGATCCGTCGCCGTGAGGAAGAGGAGAGGCGGCGCCATGAGCGTCCGCGACTCGAGATCCCCTTGGGCGACGAGCGCCGCCGCCCAGAGTCGGCGGAGGACGAGGAACCGGAAGAGGACCGAGACGCGCCCCAACGGGGCGTCGTCATCATAGATATGTAGGTTCCAGAGACTTTGACGGCGCCCGCGGTCGAGGCTAGACAGGGGCGATGGAGACGGAGCGGGCGGGGTTCGTAGGGCGTCGGGCGGAGTGGGCGGCGCTGGATGAGGGGCTCGGGCGGGCGGTCCGCTTCAACGCACCACAGACGGTGACCATCGTCGGCGCGGACGGGCTAGGCAAGAGCCGCCTCCTCGACGAATGGCTCGCCGGACACCAGGGCCAGGATCTGAGAATCGTGCGCGCGGCGGTCGGTCCGGCCGTCGCAGCCTCAGCGCCGCGTGGCGCCCTGATCGCCCATCTCTTGCGGGTCCGCTTCGGCCTGGCTGAGCTCGGGCCCGAAGAGGCGCTGCTTCAGTTTCGCGGGCAGCTGCAAGAAGTGTTCGGCGACCGCCGTATTTCCGAGCTGTCGACCCTTCTCGGGCGGTACCTGGGGTTCGATGCTCCGGAGAGCCCCCTCGGCAGCGCGCTGGCTGGACGCCCTGAACAGGGGGCGGAGCTGGCGCGTGCCGTCCTGGGACGGTTCTTCGAGCAGGACGCCGCCCAACGCCCGCTGGTCATCATCGGCGAGAACCTGCAGGACGCCGACGACGACTCGCTGACCGAGATCGAGAGCCTCGCGGCCGACCTTGCCGATGCGCCGATTCTGATCGTCGCCACCGCGCGACCGGAGCTGCTGGTGCGCCGCCCGGGGTGGGGGCACGGCGGCGGCAACCACACCCGGATCGACCTGCAACCGCTGACCCGGATGGAGATCGATCTGTTGGTCGGATCGTCGCTTGGCGGGACGGACGCGGCGCCAGCGGGTCTCGGCGAGCAGGTGGCGAACGCGTCGGGCGGCAACCCGTTCCTGGCCCGCCAGCTCCTGCGTGCTTATCGGGAGCACGGGATCCTGGTCGCCGGGGCCGGCGGCTGGCGCTTCGACGAGGAACGGGCCGCGCGCCAGCATCCGGCGGCGACTCGCGAGGAGGTCGCGCACGCGCGCATCACGGTGCTGACGCCGGCAGAGCGCGACGTCCTTTCGCGCGGCGCGATCTTCGGCGATCAGTTCTGGACCGGCGGCGTGGTCGCGCTCGGGCGCCTCGGGGCCTCGCCCCCGGACGAGGCGGCGGTTTTCGCTCCCGATCCGACCATCACCGAGATTCAGCAGATTCTGGAGAGTCTGCGGGAACGCGGTTTTCTCGAGCGGGTGGAGACGTCGTCGATCCCCGAGGAGATCGCCTGGTCGTTTTGCCAGCCGCTCGAGCGGCACCTGCTGGAGACCGAGGCCGCATCCGAGCTCGGCCGGAGGCGAAAGGCCTTCGCGGCGCAGTGGCTGGAGAGCCGCGGCGGCGACGCGCGGGAGCAGCGGCTCGAGTCGCTGGCGCGGCTCTACGAAGAGGCGGGCGACGTGCGCCGCGCGGCTTACTGCTATGTCACCGCGGCGGGGCTGGCGCGCGACCACCTGCTGCTCGATCGGGCGCACGCGCTCTACCTGGCCGGGATCCGACACCTCGAGCTCGACGACGCGGTGACCAAGATGGACGCGCTCTACGCCGCCGGCGACGTTGCGGCGCGACTCGGTCGGACGCGCGAGTCGGTCGGGCTTTTCCAGGAGATGCTGCGGCTGGCCTGGCGGCTCGACCTTCCGGCCAAGGGGGGGGCGGCGCATGGACGCATCGGCCGGCTCCTCAGCACCCTGGGGGAGAACGCCCGCGCGCGCTCACACCTGGAGCTCGCTCAGAAGCTGTTCGAGGTGGCGGGGGACTGGCCAGGAGTGGCGGCGGCGCTGGATGACGTGGGGCGAATCCACTTCCTGATGGGCGAGCCCGAGCAGTCGCTGGAACGGCACCGGTCGGCGCTCGCCGTGCGAGAGCAGCTGGGCGACGAACGGGGGCGCTCGCTGACGCTGTCCCGTCTCGGCCAGGTGTTGCGTGCGACGGGCGCGCTGTCGGCGGCAGGCGACAACTTCCGGGCGGCGCTCGATCTGCGGCGGCGGATCTCGAATCTTCCCGGCGTGATCGCCTCGCTGCTCGATCTCGGCGCGCTGGAGCGCGATCTTGGCCGCCGGCCGGAGGCGCTGTCGCTGCTGGGCGAGGGGCGCGATCTGGCGCGGGCCAGCGGCGAGCGGCTGCATGAGTGCAGCCTGTCGATCGAGATCGGGGACTGCCACCTCGGCGATCTCCAGCCGCACGCGGCACTGGCCGAGTTCCAGGCGGCGCGCGAGATCGCCCGACAGTTCGGGGCGCGGGCTCTGCTGTCGGAGGCGACACGCGGCATCGCCGAGGCGGAGCTGGCGCTGGGTGAGGCAGCGCGCGCGCGCGACGACGCCCGGTCGGCGTTCGAGATCGCCGAGCGGGCAGGGGCCCCGCCGCTGGCTGGCGCCGCGCTGCGGGTGGCAGCCTCGGCGGTCGGCGCCGGGGCGCCCGGAGAATCCGACCTTGGCGGCGCGCGCGAGATGTTCGACCGGGCGGTCGAGGTGCTGACCGGCGCCGGCGCCGAGCTGGAGCTGGCCCGGACGCTCGACGCCTACGCCGAGTTCGAGGATCGCTCCGGCCGCGACGAGACCGCCTCCGAGCTGCGCCGGCAGGCCGGGCTCATTCGCCGCCGCGATACGCAGGAAACGCCGCGCGCCCTCTGACCGGCGCGCGCGACGACTGACCGACTACTTCTTGACGGCGATCTTGCCGGTGGGTTTGCCCGGCTTGGCGGCGGGCGCTGCCGCGGTGGCAGCCCCCTTCTTGAGATCGTCGGGTTTGACCAGGATCCGGTCGACCGCCCACTTCGGTGCCAGGTAGACGTCTGGGCTCTTGGCCGTGGTGACGAAGTAGCTCACCTTGTCGGCGCTCTCGTCGCCGACGCGGACCAGGCAGGCGGCGGCGCTGGACTTCGTCGCCGCTTTTGCCTTGGCGCTGATGACCGCCTTCGGCTTGGCCAGGCCGTTGCCCTTGAGCGACTGATCGTCGGCGAATCCGGTCGCCTTCCAGTCCTTGAATGCACCTGCGATCGGCGTCACCTTCGTCGCGTCGAGCTCCAGCTTGGGCGGCCTGGTCGCCTTCCAGTCGTTGCCGTTCTTGACCAGCGTGTACGACTTATCACCGGCAGCGACCGAGATCTCGGTCAGATCGGCGGTCGCCAGGTCGCAGAGGGTCTTGTCGCGGAAGTCCATCGGGCGCTTGTTGATCCGCTCGAGGTTGAACTTCTTGACCAGGAAGATCTGGGGGGCGTCCGCCTTCTTGACGTAGGTGTCTTCGCCCGGCTTTTCACCCTTTGGGCCTCCGATGAGCGCGGTGACGCTCTTGCCCCCCTTGAGGCCGACGGTGACGGTCAGCGCCGGCCCGTCGAGGCCGGCCTGGGTCAGCGTCGCACCATCGGCGAAGTCGTTGGCCTTCCAGCTGGCCAGGGCCGACACGATCCCGCTGGGGATGCTGTTGTCGAGCTTCTCGATCTTCACCGAGCTCGAGACGACGTCCCACTTGTCGTCGTTCCCCTCCTTGGTGCCGGTCTTCTTGAGCGAGATCTTCGCGCCGTCCTTGCCGGCCACGTCGAGCTTCTCCACCTCGGTCGGCTGGAAGGTGGTGATGCTCTTGTCGCGCCAGTCGGACGGGCCCTTGTCGAAGGCAAACTTGGTGATGCCGCTGGCCCGCCAGATGTCGTTGGCGCCGGAGGGGCGGACCATGGTTCCCGCGCCGACTCCCTTTCCTACGATTAGGTCGGCCAGAACCTTGCCGTCGTGCTTGGCGACCAGGCGAACACCCGACTTGTCGTCGACCTCGAACTCGGCCTGCTTGGCCTCTTGCTGGGTCACCAGATCGGTGACGTCCATCTTGCCGAGCGCTTCGAAGGCGCTCTTGGCGGTCGCTTGGTCGGCGGGGTAGGAGACCGGCGCGGTCACCTTGTAAATCCCACCCTCGTTCTTGATCGTCGTGGTGAGGCCCCCCTTGGTCACGTCGAGCGTGGTGATCTCGACGGGGTTCAGGGTGGGGATCGGCCGCGGGTGATCGCTGGCCCGCTCCCCCTTCTCGGGCTGGCGGAGCGCGACGAGCGCGAAGGCGGCCAAGATTACGAAGGCCCCGAGTGCGATGAGCGTCTTCTTGTTCATAGCTTCTGACCCCGCCGGCGCGTCCGCCGAACGATCATCCGCCCGACGCCGAAGGCGATGAAGAGGAGTGGGACACCAAAGACGTTGGCAACCTTCAGCGCCAGCACCTGGCCGTCCGAGCCGACGCTGATCGGTCGCGCCGCGACGGTCTTGCTGCGGACGGGCGTCAGCGCCTCGTCCTCCATGGTCCAGCTGACGGCGTTGAACAGCATCTGCGCGCCGCCTTGATAGAAGGGTAAGTACCGGGCCACCTGCAGATACTCGTCAGAGGCGAAGTCCGAATCGCCGACGACCATCAGCCGCACCGGCTTGCGCGATTCGGCCGCCGGCATGTTGTCCGGCACCGACATCCCGGGCACCGCGCCCGGCGGCGGGTAGGCGCTCTTCAAGACCCCCTGGTATGCGTAGGCGAGCCCGAAGACACCATGGTCCTTGGGGTCCTTGGCCTCCTCCATCTCCGCCATAGGCGCGAAGAAGAAGAAGCCGGTCTGCTTCCAGGCCTCCGGAGAGGTGGCGGCCAGCGTCCAGAGCTTGGCTCCGGGCGTCTGGGCCTTGCCGCTCGCCAGCGGGCCGACCAGCTCGACGGAGCTGGGGAACGGGAAGACAACGGCGTTCACGCCGGCGAGGATCGAGTTGTCCTTGTCTGCCTGGTCGGTCTTCACGCCGACAAACACCGGGAGGTTCTTCAGCATCTTTCGCCCACCGACGTCTACCGGGCCGGGGACGTTCTGGCGGTCGAACACGAAGTCCTCGCCGATCTTGAAGCCGTACTTCTCCAGCAGCTCGTTCAGCCCAGTCTGATTGGCCTGACCGACCTTGGGCTGGGCCGCCATCTGCGGCATCCCGCCGCGCGGCGCCGAGAGCGCCATCCCGTCGACCAGGAAGATCACGCCCCGCCCCTTCATCAGGAAACTGTCGATCTCGTGGCGCCCCTTGTCGTCGAAGGCCTGCTTGGGGCCGCCGACCACCAGCGCATCGATGTCGTCGCCGATCGCCGTCGTCGACGGGTTCACGGTGGTCGAGTCGAACTCCTGGTCGACCACGTGCTTGAGGAAGGTGAACCCCTGGGTCAGGTCCTGCTCACCGTGGCCGGTGGTGAAGGCGACCTTGCGCTTCTTCTGCGTCATCCGCTTGATGATCGAGGAGATCTCGTACTCGAGGCCCTCGACCTGACCGATCTCCGGGATGGCGTCGTCCTTCCCCTGGTACTGGAAGCAGAGGCCGAGCCAGTAGGTGCCGACCTCGAACTTCTGCGAGCGCATCACCTGGATCTGCAGCTTCTGCACCTTGCAGGCGGTGGCCTCGTCTTCGATCTTCTTGTCCGACTCGGGATCGAACGCCTCGAAGTGGAGCTTCCCCTTCGAGTAGGTCTTGTAGTCGTCCATCAGGTCGCGCACGTAGCGGCTGGTGTTGGCCAGCTCGGGCGGCAGATCCTTGGAGATGTAGGCCTTGACCGTCAGGTAGTCGGGCAGGGCGCGGACGATCCCCTTCGAGGCGCTGGAGAGCGTGTAGACCTTGTTCTCCGTCAGATCGAGGCGGCCGAAGAGGCGCGTCCCGATCAGGTTCACCGCCACGACCGCGCCGATGACGAGCACTACGAAGCTGGTGGCGTTCGACGCCGAGAGGCGCTTGCGCTGAGTCATTCCGGGCTTGGAAGCTGGAGTTGTCATGGCTATTTCCACCGCCGCGATTCGAGGGAAAGGGTCGCGATGAGCAGGCTGACCGTCATCACGGAGAGGTAGTAGATGACGTCGCGGGAGTCGATGACCCCGCGGCCGATGTTTTCGAAGTGGCCATCGATGCTGAGGAACGCCACCAGCTTCTGCAGCGACTGAGGAAGGAACTGGGTCAGGCGCCCGAGCAGGTAGAGCGCGAAGGAGATGGCGAAGGCGACGATGAACGAGACGATCGAGTTGCGCGTCAGCGCCGAGGCCATCACGCCGATGGCGACGTAGGCGCCGCCCATGAGGACGAGGCCCAGGTAGCCGCCGATGGCCGGTCCGCGATCGAGCGGGCCGAGTGACTTCACGGTGATGGCGAAGACCAGCGTCAGGCCGATCGCCGTGCAGAGGAGCGTCATCGCGGCCAGGAACTTGCCGAAGACGACCTCCCAGTCACGCACCGGCATGGTGATGAGCAGCTCCAGCGTTCCGGACGACTTTTCGTCGGCCAGGAGCCGCATCGTGATCGCCGGGATCATGAACATGAACAGGAGCGGCATGATGTTGAAGAAGCCGCGCATGTCGGCCTGCTTTTCCAGAAAGAGCTGCGTGAAAAACAGGTAGCCGGTGAGGATCACGAAGACCGGGACGACGATGTACGCCACCGGTGAGTTGAAGTAGGTGCGGATTTCGCGCCGCGAGATCACGAGCGCTGGGGTCATGACTTCCCTTTCTCTTTTCCTTGCTCGGTTTCGGCGACGACGTCGCCAGTGGTCAGGTTGCGGAACACGTCTTCCAGGCTGGCCGATTCGCGCAGGAGCTCGAGCAGCGTCCAGCGGTTGTCGACGGCCGCGCGGAAGATCGGCTTCCTCAAATCGGTCGCGGCCGCCGCGTCGAGCGCGAAGGCGTGGGAGCCCTCCTCGCCGGCGAGCATCTCGCAGCGGGCGACGCCCGCCAGGCCCGCCAGTCGGTCGCGGATCGCCTCCTTGGCGATGCCGTTCGATTCGACGACCACCCGGTAGCGCCCGCCTTTTTCGCGCGCGCGCAGCGAGTCGGGCGTCCCGTCGGCCACCAGCTTGCCACCGCTGATGATCAGGATCCGGCTGCAGGTCGCCTGGACCTCCGGCAGGATGTGGGTCGAGAGGATGACCGTCTTCTCGCGCCCGATCTCCTTGATGAGCGACCGGATCTCGACGATCTGGTTGGGGTCGAGGCCGCTCGTCGGCTCGTCGAGGATCAGGATGTCGGGATCGTGCAGCATCGCCTGCGCCAGGCCGACGCGCTGCCGGAACCCCTTCGACAGCTCCCCGACCTCTTTACCGGCGACATCGGCGAGGCCGCAGCGGGTGCCGACCTCTTTGATCCGCTCGGCGCTCCGGGCCGGCGCCATGCCGCGCATGGCGGCCGCGAACTGCAAGAACTCGAGCACGGTCATGTCGCGGTAGATCGGCGTGTCCTCGGGCAGGTAGCCGATCCGGCGGCGGACCGCCAGCGACTCGTCGAACACGTCGTGCCCGGCCACCTTGGCCCGCCCGTCGCTCGGCGACAGGAAGCAGGTGAGCATCTTCATCGTGGTCGATTTCCCGGCGCCGTTCGGGCCCAGGAAGCCCAGCACCTCACCCTGGCGAACCGAGAAGCTCACATGGTCGACGGCGCGCGTCAGCCCGTAGTCCTTGGTGAGTCCGTCGACCTCGATCATCACGTCTGACATCGGCACCTCTTGGTCATCGTCCGTGGTCCATGGGGATGGTTGTCCGCGGCCTAACTCCGGCCCCGGCCACCTTATTCCCGCTCGCGGGCCATCTACGACGGCCATCGAGCGGCTGTCAAGCGGCGAACCGCTCAGCCGACCCTACCGACCGAGCCGACTCGACCTCTTCAAACCTTACGTCCGGACGAGCAACCCCTTGCGTAGTGTTCCCGGAGGTGAAATGCAAGGAACCAGATCCATTAGAATCGCGCTCGCCCTGGTGGCGACGCTTGGGGTTGTCGGGACTCTGGCCGCGGGCTGCGGCAACGAATCAGCAGGCGGATCCACGGGATCGCCGCAAGAGACGACCGCTTCTCAGGGTGGCGGCACGATGCAAGCCGGCGGCACATTGATCGACAGCCTCGAGGGCGGCACCGCCTCGAGCTGGACCGCGTTCACGACGGGGGGATCCTCGATCAGCAACGCGAGCGCGCCGCTGCACGCCGATGGGGCGTCCGCGTCGACCGAGCTCACCTACAGCGTGGTGACGGGCGGCTCCGCCGGATTCGAGCGGGATTTTTCGGCGCCGCAGGACTGGTCTGCCAGCTCCGCCTTGACCCTGTGGGTCTATGGCCGGGCCACGGGACACTCGTTCCTGGTTCAGGTTTACGACGCCGGCCACCAGCGCTGGGAGTCACGTTTTCCGGTCGACTTCAGCGGCTGGAGGAAGATCACGATTGCATTCAACGCCATGACGGCCGCCAGCTGGCAGCCGCCGACCGCGCGCGCCGATGGCGTTCGCGACTTCTCCGGCGTGACCGGGATGGCGCTCGCTCCTTCGGAGGGCGTCGGCTCGGGCGTCGTCAACCTGGACACGCTCGCGCTAGGCACGGCTTCCGCCTCGGCGTCGCCTTCGGGCGCTGGGGGCACGACCGCGCCAACGACGCCGACGACCGCGCCAACGACGCCGCCGACCGCGCCAACGACGACCACCACGGCAACGGTGCCGACGACGCCGACGCCCGCGCCGACGGCAACGCCGGCGACGACCCCGACGGCAACGCCGGCGACGACCCCGACAACGGCGACGACAACAACGACGCCGGTCGCCCCGTCGTCGACGACCGCGACGTCGACGACCCCGACGCAGACGGCGCCTACAGCGACGCCCGCGACGACGCCTGCGGCCACACCGGCTGCTGCCGCCAACGGTGCCGTCACCGGGACGATCATCCCGCTTTACACTGCCCCCACCGATCCCTCCTGGGCCGCCGTCGCAGCGGCCAAGGCGGCGCACCCCGCGGTGCCGGTCCTCGCGGTGGTCAATCCGGCCAACGGACCGGGCGCCGCGGCGTCCGCTGAGTATGTCGCCGGCATCGCCAAGCTGGCCGCGGCCGGCGTGAAGGTCATCGGCTACGTCCACACCTCGTGGGGCGCGCGGCCGGCTGCCGAGTTGCAGTCGGAGATGGCGGAGTGGCAAAGCTGGTATCCCGGCGTGTCCGGCATCTTCTTCGATGAGATGGCCAACGCCGCCGGGCACGAATCGTACTATTCGGGCCTCACCTCCTACGCGAAGGGGCGCGGCCTCGGCTTCACCATTGGTAACCCGGGCGCTGACTCCTCACCGACCTACGTCGGCACGGAGGACGTCATCCTCATCTACGAGAACAGCGGCCTTCCGTCGTCGGCCGCGCTCGGCGGCTGGCACGCCAGCTACAACCGAAGCAACTTTGGCGTGATCCCCTACGCCGTCGGCAGTCTCGATACGTCGTTCGTGCAGTCGGCGAAGCAGTACGTCGGGTACATCTACCTGCAGAGCGACAACCTGCCGAACCCGTGGGACAGCGTCCCGCCTTATCTATCAGCCCTTGTCGGCTCGCTGGACTGACCCGGCGCGCGGCGGACACTGCTAACAATCGCTGTCGTTCGCCGCGTTGCAACTGCTCGGGCAGCAGCGATCCGAGGTCGCTCCGGAGCAGGTGGTGATGGGGAGGTGGAGGCAGGCGACGTTGCAGTTGTCGGGATCTCCGACCAGAAGCTCCCTGGTGCAGGGATCGCCGTCATCCGGGCAGGTGGTCGGGCAGGTGGTGCTTGGATCGCAGGTCTCTCCCGCGCCGACGTGTTTGTCGCCGCACGTCGCGGCGCAGTCGTTGTCGTTGGTGGCCGTGCACCCGGGCGGGCAGCAGCCGTCGTTGTTCAGGCAGGAGACGATCGGGGCGTGGGTGCAGCGGCGCGTGCAGTTGGCGATCGATCCGCTCGCCAGGTCGGTTGTGCAGGCGTTCTGGTCGTCGCAGGTTCGTGGGCAGGCGCCTGGGAGCCCGGCGGTGATCGCGCGGTCGCACGCCTCGCCCGCCTCGACGGCACCGTCGCCGCAGACGGGGGTGCAGTCGGGGTCGTTGGCGGCGGTGCAACCTGCCGGACAGCACCCGTCCCCGGCGCCGCAGGCGGTGATCGGTACGGCGACGCACGAAGCGTTGCAGCTGGTTGCTGAGCCGCGCAGGGTCACTTTCATGCAGGTTCCCTCGGCGGAACAGTCGCTCGGACAGGAGGCGGAGATGGCGCCGTCGCAGGTCTCGACCGGGCGCTCGACCACGCCGTTGCCGCACATGGCGGTGCAGTCGGCGTCGACGGTGAGATCGGCGCCGGGCGGGCAACAGCCGTCGCCGGCGACGAAGGCTGTCACCGGCAGGTGGACGCAGGCGGCCGAGCAGGTTCCGGCCGACAGCAGCAGATCCCGGGTGCAGGGATCGCCATCGTCACAGGCTTTCTGACAGGCGCCGGCAGCGCCAGCGGCGATCGCCACGTCACAGGTCTCGTTGGGTTGAACCACGCCGTCGCCGCAGGTCGACGAGCAGTCGGGATCGGTCGCCGCCGTGCAGCCGGTCGGGCAGCAGCCGTCGCTGGCGGCGCTGCAGGTCGCGATGGGGGTTGCGCCGCAGGCGGCTGAGCAGTCGTCGCTGCTCCCGGTCATTGCCGTCTGCAGACAGGCCGACAGCGAAGGGGGACAGCTGGTCGGGCAGGCATCGCCGCCGACCCCGGCCTTGTCGCAGGTTTCACCAGGCTCGACGACACCATCACCGCACCTGGCGGGGCAGTCGGTGTCGATGGCGCGCGTCACCCCGGCCGGGCAGCAACCGTCGCCCGAGATCGGCGTGTCGATCGGCGCGTGACCACAGGTCGCGTGGCAGCCAGCGCCGGACAGAAAGTCGGTGGTGCAGGGGTTGCTGTCGTCGCAGTCGATCGGGCAGCTTCCGGGAGCCGGCGGTGCGATGCCGATGTCGCACGACTCGCTCCCTTGCCGGACCCCGTCGCCGCAGGCGGCCGGACAGTCGGTGTCGACGGCGTTGGTGCCGCCGAGCGGGCAGCAGCCGTCGCCCGACTGTGGCGCTGTGACCTGGTAGTGCAGGCAGATCGCCTGGCAGGTACCGACCGAGACGAGCAACGTGACCGCGCAGGGATCGGCCAACGTGCACTCGCTTGGCGTCGGGCAAGCCCCGGGCTGGCCCGCGGCGATGGCGGTGTCGCAGGTCTCGCCGGCCTCGATGACGCCGTCGCCGCAGGTCGCCGAGCAGTCGGGGTCGGTGGCCCTGGTGGCCCCCGTAGGGCAGCAGCCGTCGCTCCTCGTCGGGTCGATCGCGGTGATCGGCACATGCGTACAGTAGGCGTTGCAGCCACTGCCACTCATTCCATCGGTCGTACAACCGACGCCGTCGTCGCAGCTGGAAGGGCAGGCGCCCGGATCTCCGGCGCCGATCGCGATGTCGCACCTCTCCGCCGGGTCGACGCGGCCGTTGCCGCAGCGGGGGCTGGTGGTGATCGTCCCTGCGTCCGGCGTCGACTCGGTCCCCCCATCGGCGGTGCAGGTCGGGCCCCCGCAGCTGAGCTGCACGTAGACCGTCGGACGTTCGTTGGCGACGACCGTCAGCATTCCGATCTGGCCCGTTGCGATGGTCGCTCCCGTAGAGTCGAGCGCGGCCACCGCGATGTTCACGCTCCCGGTGGCGGCTGCGGGCAGCTCGGCGCTGAGCGTGGTCGGAAAGGCGATCGCTTGCCCGCTCGGCCGCGTGTAGCTCTGCGCCGAGGAGCCAGCGGGGCCGCTGATCTGAACCTCCAGCGAGCTGATCGGCGGAGGCGACCCGGTGACGGTCACGACCAGGGAAATGATCGCCTCGCCGTCGTGCTGGCAGGCTGCGGCCGAAAGCGCCAGCACCGCGAGAGAGCAGAGAGCGAGCCTCGGCATCGTCACGGTCAAAAGAACTTCTTGTTCCCGAGGTCGGTGGTGGGGACGGAGCTCTCGGAGCGCCCAGCGAGCGCCGCCGCGGTCACACCGGCTGCCACCGCGGCGCCGACGGCGGTCCAGACCCACCAGCGGCGCCAGAGCGGCGTCGGCGCTTTCGCGCCCGCTCCAATACCCGGCGCGGCAATGAGACCCGGTGGAGTTGCGGCGACCGCCGGGCGGGCGCGCAGCCTCTCGAGCTCGCTTACACGTTCCTCCGCGGCGTCGCGATCGGGTCCATCGGCAGCGCCGGCCAGATAGCGGTCGTAGTAAAACAGCGCCTGCTCGGTGGCGCCGAGCTGGCGGTACGACTCGGCGATCTGGAAGAGGAACGGTGGATCGGCGCGCAGCTCGTAGGCGCGGCGATACTCCGCGATCGCCTCTTGGTACCGCCCGAGCTGGTAGAGCCGGTGCCCCTGGGCAACGTGCTCGTCGATCTCGGCGTCAGTGGCGCTGGAGGCGGACGTCGTCGTCGTTGGGGTCGCGGTGGACGGTGAGGGCTCGGCGCCGTACGCCCGACCCCCCGCCAGGAGCGTCAGGGTGAGCGCCGAGGCTCGAAGCAAGGTGAGAAACCGAACGCTAAGCAATGGAACACGTTGCCGTTTCGCGACGATTTTGCGCTCCGGTTCGCGCTGCCGTCAACGTCGCCACCTCCCGGGGGCGGCTTCGGGCCTCGGCGGCGCAGCTTGCGGCACTACTTCCTGGACTCCTTTCTGGACTACTTCCGGCGTGGCTTCGCCGGGGCGCTCACCAGCACGGGCTCGAGAGGCGCGAGGGTGGCGAGCCAGCGCGCGGCGACGATCTCCGCGGCCGCGGCGAGCGGCTTCGGCGCCGCTGCGGTCAGGATCGCGCGGGCGTTCTTCTCGAGCGCCACCGGGAACTTCGGTGCCTTGTCCTTGGAACGTGGTGCATTCGACATCGCCTCGAAGGCTTTGACCTCGGCGGGGGCGAGCGGGCGAAACCGCGCTGGTTGCGCCGCACGCTTCGTCTCCCCTCCGTCGAGCAGCCGCGCCACCAGCGCCGTGCGGGCCAGCATGCCGAGGTCGAGCCCGGCGACGTCGACGCCGGTCCCTGCCAGCGCTGGCCCACCGGCCGCGACATCCTCGGGCGTGACGCCGAGGCCTCGCACCATCGCCTGCGCCGCAGCGGCCTGCTCGATGGCGGCGGCCGCCCGCGCGAGATCGACGAGGTGCCGGAAGGGCCGCTCGCCCGCGGAGGGGGAATCGTCGAGCAGCCGCGGGAACATCGGTCGCAGGCGGGTCACGGCCTCGAGGACCGTCGCGTCGTCGGTCTCGGCCAGATTGAATCCCTGCGCGCCGAACGGACCTTCGCGGCGCAAGGTGAGGGCGAGCCGTTTGACCTTCCCGCAGAGGCTGACGCCCAGCCGAAACAGCCGCGCCAGCGGGATGGTCCGCAGCGCAGCGGCGCCACGCTCGTCGTCCCCCAGCGCCAGGCGTTCCATCGCCAGATCGAGCGTTGCCACCAGCCGGTCGAGCACCGTCGCCACCGCCTCGTCGTCGCCGGGCGCGATCCGATCGGCGGCCAGCACGCGGTTGGTGAGCGCGACCAGCGCGAAGCGGAGATCGTCCAGCTCGTCGCCGGCGGTGAGCTTCTGGGCCGCGCGGGAGAACGCCGAGCCGTCGGTGTCGCCGAGTCTCTCGGCCAGGGCGGTCGGGACGCGCAACGCCGCCCCGTCAGCGGGGCGCGCGTCGACGATCGTCCGGGCGCGCGAGGGCGCATCGCCGATGCGGACGGCGGCCGGGTCGAGCTCGCGGTAGACCTCCAGCGCCTCGTAGTAGTCGGCGAAGCCGAGATCGGCCATCCGCGCCTGCCGCCAGCGAAAGGCCGATTCTTCCAGCTCCGCGTCGAGCTCCCCGATCGCGCCGACGATGATCCGGCGGGCAAACTCGTTGTCGGTGCGGTAGAGCGCGTCGACAATGCTGATCAGGGCCTTGGCCGGGTCGGGGCCGTCATCGACGACGGGGGTGACGCGCACGTCGAGCACGAAGAACCCGTCGGGCGTCGGATAGAACGTCCCCTCCGGCTCCTCCGGCGGTCCCCCCTCCGAAAGATCGTAGATCGCCGCCCCCCGCCGCAGGATGAGGCCGAGCAGCTCGCTGTCGATCCCCTTCATCCAGCGGCCGATCCGCTCGAACGGCGCAGCCGCGATCGCCGCCAGCCATTCGGCATACGCGGCCGGGTTGATCTGATCGCGCTCCCAGACGGCGAAGTCGAGCATGACGGCCACCTGCTCGCTGGTGGCTCGGGCGAGGATATCCGCCCCCTCGGCGAGGCCGATCTCGTGCAGCACGTAGTAGAGCTCGTCGCCCGGCAGGGCGCGCACGGCGACCTCGAGATCCGGCGCCTCCAGCAGCGCGTCGGCGCGGCGAAGCTTCCGGCCGCGCCCGAGGCGTGCGCGGTACTGCGAGAGGGCGACGACGTTGTTCGGTCGAGGCGGTCGGGGGGTCCCCATGTATCTTCATATACACCGATGTTGTCGACGGTTCTGCGGACCATCGCCACGCGCGCGCTGCTCGAGCGCGGCGATCGGGTGATCGTCGCTGTTTCGGGCGGTCCCGATTCCATGGCGCTGCTGCATGTCCTGTGGGAGCTGCGTGACCGCCTGGGGCTGACGCTCGAGGTGGCGGGCGTGGACCACGGGCTGCGGCCAGCGGCGGCCGACGAGCTGGAGCTGGTCGGCGCGCGCGCCGAGGCGCTCGGCTTGCCGTTCGTTCGCCTGGCGGTCGACGTCGCCCGCCACCGGCGGGGCACCGGCCTCCAGGATGCTGCCCGCCGGGCGCGGCTGGGCGCGCTGACGGCGCTGGCGACCGAGCGCGGCGCGCGACGGGTAGCGCTGGGGCACCAGGCCAACGACCAGGCCGAAACGGTCCTTTTCCGCATCGTGCGCGGCACGGGGCTGGCCGGTTTGCAGGGGATTCCTTACCGTCGGGATCCGTTCGTTCGTCCGTTGCTCGACCTGCCGCGCGCGGAGATCCTTCGTTACCTCCGTCGAAGGAGCATCCCCTTCGTAGATGATCCCTCCAACGCCGACCTGCGCTTCGCGCGGGCACGGATCCGGCACCGCCTGTTGCCGGCGCTCGCCGCGGAGAATCCGCGCGTCGCCGAGGCGCTGGTGGCGTTGGCCGCGGCAGCGGGCGACGCTGGCCCGTCGCGCGGCGCCGGCGCGGCGCTGGTCGCGGGGCCTGCGTTGTCTCGTCGGGTGGCGGCGGTGGTGGACCGCCTGCGGGCGCGCGGGGGGACGGCGGCGGTCGATATCGACGGTGGACGGCGGGTGGAGGTGTCGTACGGCGCCGTGCGCGTGGGGGCGCGAGCGTTGGTGCGGACGCCCGCGTCGCCGAGCGCGCCGCTGTTGATCGACCGGCCCGGGTCCTATCGTTGGGGGTCGGGCACGCTCGACGTCAAGGAGGAGTCCAGGGGGCGCGCGCGCCCTGCGGGCGGTGAGGCGGCCGAGTTTGATGCCGATCTGCTCGCGTGGCCGCTCAGCGCGCGTGCCCGAAAATCGGGCGATCGCATGCGGCCGCGCGGCGGGCGAGGGAGCCGCAAGCTCTCTGACCTGATGATCGACGCGCGGATCGCGCGCGCGATGCGGGGGGCGCTGCCGATCGTCACCAGCGCGCGCGGCGAGCTGTTGTTCGTTCCCGGATTGCGTCCGGCGGAGACGGCGCAGCCGACCGCGCGCACCCGACGCGTCGTCATCATCGAGCTCGTGCCCGGAGACATGCCTGAGGACATCTGAACTTTGAGGGAAAGGAGTGTTTGACGCTCCTCGGTTTGGCGGCAATACTTTTATCGGCCCAGCTCCGCTCATCGAAAGGAACCCTGCGTGCGCCAAAGTCACAAGACCGTTCTGCTCTGGATCACGTTGATCTTTGCGTTTGTGGTGATTTGGCAGTTCTTGAACGGCCAGCGAACCTCCGAGACCCACGTACTGTTCTCGCAGTTCGTGCAGGAGGTCGACCAACATCCAGAGAAGTTCAAAGTCGGCTCCGCAATTCAGATCCGCAAGAACGCGGAGAGCGCTGAGTTCCGCGGCACCTACGCCAACAACGAGAACTTCGTCACCACCGGAATCGTGGGGGACAAGCTGCTCGAGAAGATGGACAAGGCGAAGCTCGGGTACGAGGTGGTCAAGGAGAACGAGAACGGTTTCTGGCAGCAGGTGTTCGTGACCTGGTTGCCGATGCTGGTGCTGGTGGTGCTGTTCTTGGTCTTCATGCGCCAGCTGCAGGTCGGTGGCGGCAAGGCGATGAGCTTCGGCAAGTCGAAGGCCAAGCTGCTCTCCGAGAACCAGCGCAAGATGACCTTCGCCGACGTGGCGGGGATCGAAGAGGCCAAAGACGAGGTCGAGGAGATCATCGCCTTTCTCAAGGACCCCAAGAAGTTCACCCGGCTCGGCGGGCGCATCCCCAAAGGGGTCTTGATGATGGGCCCTCCGGGAACCGGCAAGACGTTGCTCGCGCGCGCCATCGCCGGCGAGGCGGGCGTACCGTTCTTCTCCATCTCGGGGTCGGACTTCGTCGAGATGTTCGTGGGCGTCGGCGCCAGCCGCGTGCGCGATCTGTTCGAGCAGGGGAAGAAGAACGCCCCCTGCATCATCTTCATCGACGAGATCGACGCCGTCGGCCGTCACCGTGGCGCGGGCCTCGGCGGCGGGCACGACGAGCGTGAGCAGACGCTGAACCAGCTGCTGGTCGAGATGGACGGCTTCGAGTCGAACGACGGCGTCATCCTGGTCGCCGCCACCAACCGGCCCGACGTGCTCGATCCGGCGCTGCTGCGCCCCGGTCGCTTCGATCGCCGCATCGTCGTCCCTCGCCCCGACGTCAAGGGCCGGACGGGGATCCTCAACGTGCACACCAAGAAGACGCCGCTTGCCACGGGCGTCGACCTGGACGTGATCGCGCGGGGGACGCCCGGCTTTTCGGGCGCCGATCTCGAAAACCTGGTCAACGAGGCGGCGCTGCTGGCGGCGCGCGCCGACAAGTCGCAGCTCGACATGCATGACTTCGAGATGGCCAAGGACAAGGTCCTCATGGGTCCGGAGCGTCGCTCGATGATCATCAGCGACAGCGACAAGCGCGTCACCGCCTATCACGAGTCCGGGCACGCGCTGGTCGGCAAGATGATGAAAGGGTCGGACCCGATTCACAAGGTCACCATCATTCCGCGCGGGCGGGCGCTGGGCCTCACGCAGCAGCTGCCGGCGGAGGATCGCCTCAATCTCTCCAAGGAGCAGGCCAACGACCAGATCGCCGTGGCGATGGGTGGCCGCGTGGCCGAGGAGCTGATCTTCCACCAGCTGACCACCGGCGCCTCGAACGACATCCAGGTGGCGACCGATCTCGCGAAAAAGATGGTCTGCGACTGGGGGATGTCCGACAAGCTCGGCCCGCTCCACTTCGGCAAGCGCGAGGCGGAGGTCTTTCTGGGCCGCGACTTCGGCGACGCTGGCAAGGAGTACAGCGAGCAGACCGCGGTCGAGATCGACAGCGAGGTGCGCACCATCGTGACCTCCAACTACGACCGCGCGCGCAAGGCGGTGATGGAGAACCTCGACAAGCTCAAGGTGCTGGCCGAGGCGCTCCTCGAGTACGAGACGATCGACGGCGCCGAGATCGATGTTCTCTTCTCGGGCGGACGGTTGAACCGCACGGTCGACGTCACCCGCGCGACGGCCGGGCAGTCGGCGGTGGCGGCCAGGGCGGCGGCGGCGGCAGAGAAGGCGCCGCGCCCCAGCATCTTCGCGCCCCCGCGTCCGGCGCCCGACAAAGCGTAGCGCTCGAGGCTTACCCTCGTGCGAGTCGGTTAGCCTCGTGCGCTGTCTGATCGTCGGGGTTTTGAACTGCACGCCGGATTCGTTTTCGGATGGGGGGCGGTTTGCCTCGGTGGAGGCGGCGATCGAGGCGGGGGTGCGGATGGCGGGGGAGGGGGCTGACTGGATCGACGTCGGCGGTGAGTCGACGCGGCCGGGCGCACTGGTGGTGACCGAGGATGAGGAGTGCGCGCGGGTGGTGCCGGTGATCGCGGGGCTGAAGGCGCGGCTGCCGGCGAAGGTGCGGATCTCGATCGACACGTACAAGGCGGGCACGGCGCGGGCGGCGATTGCGGCGGGGGCGACGGTGGTCAATGACGTGTCGGGGGGGCGGCTCGATCCGGCGATTCTGGGGGTGGTGGCGGAGTCTGGCGCGACGATCGTGCTCGGTCATTTGCGCGGCGCGCCCGCGGCGATGATGGAGGGGATCGCCTTCGCGGACGTCGTTGCGGAGGTCGGGGGGGAGCTCGCGGCGCGCGTCGATGCGGCGCGCAGGATTGGATGCCGGGAGATCTGGGCCGACCCTGGCATCGGGTTCGGCAAGCGGATGGAGCACAACCTGGCGCTGCTGCGGGGGCTGCCGGAGCTGCGGGCACGGGTGGGTGTTCCGCTCATGGTCGGCGTCTCGCGCAAGGCGTTCATCGGTCAGCTCACGGGCAAACCGCCCGACGAGCGGCAGTTCGGGACGGCGGCGGCGGTGACGGCGGCGGTTCTTGGCGGCGCGGCGGCGGTGCGCGTTCACGATGTCGGTCCGACGAGGGACGTCTTGGCTGTCGCGGAGGCACTGGTCCATGATTAAACTTCGCAGACCACCCATGACGGCTCGATTAACGGACGAGACCAGACACCTGTTCGGCACCGACGGAATCCGCGGCGTCGCCAACCGCGATCCCATGACGGCGGAGATGGCCCTTCGCCTCGGTCAGGCGGTCGCGCAGCGCTTCCGCCACGCCGATCGCCCCGGGCGCATCGTCATCGGCAAGGACACGCGGCTGTCGGGCTACATGCTGGAGAGCGCAATGCAGGCCGGGATCGTCTCGGCGGGCGCCGACGTCATGTTGGTCGGTCCGCTGCCGACCCCCGGCATCGCCTTCATCACCTGGTCGATGCGCGCCGATGCGGGCGTCGTGATCAGCGCGTCGCACAACCCGTATCAGGACAACGGCATCAAGATCTTCGCCGCCGATGGGTTCAAGCTGCCCGACGAGGTCGAGGCCGACATCGAGCGCCGCATGGAAGCGATCGGCGCTGGCAACGACAGCGCCCGCGCGGCGCCCGATGCAATCGGCAAGGCGGTGCGCATCGACGACGCCGTCGGCCGCTACGTGCAGTTCCTGAAGCAGACCTTCCCCAAGGAGCACACGCTCGACGGCGTCAAGGTGGTCGTCGACTGCTCGAACGGCGCGGCCTACCAGGTGGCGCCGCAGGTCTTTCAAGAGTTGGGTGCCGAGGTGATCGAGCTGAACGTCTGGCCCGACGGGCGCAACATCAACGACGGCTGCGGCGCGCTGCACCCCGAGGCGATGGCCGAGGAGGTGCGGCAGGCGGGCGCCGATCTCGGCGTGGCGCTCGACGGCGACGCCGATCGGCTGATCCTCGCTGACGAAAAAGGGAGCATCGTCGACGGCGATCAGGTGATGGCGATCCTGGGGACGCGCATGCTCGAACGCCGGCAGCTCCCGGAACAGACCGTGGTGGCGACGGTGATGTCCAACCTCGGCCTCGAGCGGGCGCTCACCGCCAAGGGGGGCAAGCTGCTGCGCACGGCGGTTGGTGATCGCTACGTCGTCGAGGCGATGCGTGAGCGCGGGCTGTCGCTGGGGGGCGAGCAGTCGGGCCACATCATTTTCCTCGACCACGCGACGACCGGCGACGGCATGGTGGCGGCACTGCGCGTGCTGTCGGTGATGGTCGCCGAGCAGAAACCGCTGTCGGAGCTGGCGCGGGCGATGACGCGCTATCCCCAGGTGTTGCTCAACTTCGCGGTCCTCAAGAAGCGCCCGTTCGAGGAGATGCCGGCCGTGCAGCAGATCATCGCCGCGGTCGAACGGGAGCTCGGCGCCGACGGGCGCGTGGTCGTGCGCTACTCGGGTACGGAGTCGAAGGCGCGCGTGATGATCGAGGGGACGGACGAGGCGGGCATCCGCGCGCAGGCCGACGAGATCGCCAGCACGCTGCAGCGCGAGCTCTCCCGCTGATGATTCGCCTCTACGTCAACGTCGACCACGTGGCGACGCTGCGCCAGCAGCGCGGCACCCGCTACCCCGACCCGGTCGCCGCGGCGACGCTGTGCGAGCTGGCCGGCGCCGACGGCATCACCGTGCACCTGCGCGAGGACCGCCGCCACATCCAGGACCGCGACGTGCGGGTGCTGCGCGAGACGGTCCGCGGCGTGCTCAATCTGGAGATGGCCGCCACCGACGAGATGCTGCGCATCGCGCGAGAGGTGAAGCCCGACTTCTGCACGCTGGTCCCCGAGAGGCGCGAGGAGCAGACGACAGAAGGCGGGCTCGCGGTGGGGCCGGCCGGTCCGGTGGAGAAGGTCGCGCGGGCGCTGGCGGAAGCCGGGATCGGCGTCAGCCTCTTCATTGATCCGGAGCCACGGGTGATCGAGGCTTCGGCGCGCCTCGGTGTCGGTACCGTCGAGTTGCACACGGGCGACTACTGCCTGGCGCCGGCGCGCGGCCCCGAGGCGGCGAAGCAGCTGCAGCGGTTGGAGCTGGCGGCGCGGGCGGCGGCTGACGCCGGCCTGCGGCTCGGCGCGGGGCACGGACTCGACTATGCGAACCTGGCGCCGGTGGTGGCGCTGCCGGGGCTCGAGGAGCTCAACATCGGCCACGGCCTGGTGGCGCGGGCGGTGCTGCTGGGGATGCGCGCCGCCGTCGAGGAGCTGCGGGCGGTGATCGCGGCCGGCGCTGGAGCGTAGCGTGCACTTTCCGCTGGTCCTCACGGCGGCGGAGATGCGGGCGGCCGACGCCGCCGTGGCGGGGGCGCTCGGCGTGCCGACCCTGCGGCTGATGGAGACGGCGGGACGGGGGGTTGCAGCGATTGTCCGGCGCGAGCTCGGCGGCGCGGCCGGCCGGGTGACCATCGTCTGCGGCGGTGGCTCGAATGGCGGCGATGGATTCGTGGCTGCGCGCCAGCTGGCGCTGGCGGGTCTCTCCGTACGCGTGCTGCTCGCGGCGCCGAAACAGAGGATTCAGGGCGACGCCGCATCGGCGTTGGCCGCGCTCGAGCAGCTGGGGAGCGTGGCGGTGGAGGACGGCAGCACCTGGACCGACGTAGCGATGTGGCGGGCGCGGCTCGGCGACGTTGACCCGCCAGCCGACGCTGTCGTCGACGCTATCGTCGACGCTATCTTCGGCACCGGGTTTCGTGGTCCGGTGCGCGACGTGGCGGCGGCGGCACTCACCGCGATGAACGCTGCCGGCGGACGCAAGATCGCGGTCGACATCCCCTCCGGGCTCGACGCCGACAGCGGCCGCGCGGCGGGCGTCGTCTTTCGGGCCGACCTGACCGCCACGATGGGCGCCCGCAAGCTCGGCCTGGTCGTCGACAGCTCAGCCCCGGTGGGGCGGATCGAGATCGTCGATCTCGGCGCCCCGGTCGACGCGCGGATCGCCCCGTCGGCGCGCTGCCGTCTCCTCGACGCGCCCGGGATCGCCGCGCGGATCCCACGCCGGAGCGCCGATGCGCACAAGGGGAGCTCGGGGCACCTCCTGGTCGTGGCGGGCTCCGCCGGCAAGACCGGCGCGGCGTTTCTGGTGGGGACGGCGGCGCTCCGCAGCGGGGCGGGGCTGGTCACGATCGCCTCCACCGCCGCCGGTCAGATCGCGCTGGACGCCAAGGCGATCGAGCTCATGACCGCGCGTTACACCGACGGTGAGGACGCCGTCCCGGCGCCTGCGCTCGCCGCGCTGCAGGCCCTCGCTGGGCGCGCGCAGGCGGTGGCCCTCGGTCCGGGGATCCCGACCGACGCCGGGATGCAGGCCGTCGTGCACGACCTGGCAGCGCGGCTGCCAGCGCCGATGGTGATCGACGCCGACGCGCTCAACGCGCTCGGCACCGCGGCCCCGAAGATCCTGAGCCGCGCGGCCGCGCCACGCATCTTGACGCCGCATCCGGGGGAGATGGGTCGCCTGCTGGGCATCTCCATCGCGGAGGTGCAGGCGGATCGGCTCGTCCACGCACGCGCGCTGGCGGCGGCGACCGGGGCGATCGTCGTCCTCAAGGGGGCGCGGACAATCGTCGCGGCGCCCGACGGCCAGGCGTTCATCAATCCGATCGCCTGCAGCGCGCTGGCCACCGCAGGGAGCGGCGACGTTCTCACCGGGGTCATTGGCGCGCTTCTGGCCCGGCGGGTCGATCCTCTGGCAGCTGCGCAGGTCGCCGTCTACCTGCACGGCGCGGCCGGCGAAGCGCTGGCGCCGCAGCTCGGCGATGGCGTCGTGGCGGGTGATCTGCCCGTCGCGATCGCGCGCGTCATGGTCCAGTTGGAGCGGCCTGAAGGCTGAGCCCGGCGGCGCGCCAGGCGGCCACCGCGGCTCTTGGAAGACCATCGACGCGCGCGACGCCGGTCTCGTCGGTCATGGCGGCGACCGCGACACCGCCCCCCTCGAGTGTGACCCAGCGGCCGGGAAGTGGCGCACCATCCGGCGCGCGCAGCCGGATTGCTCTCGCGCCGGTCTCTTTCCCCGGGCCGCGGGCCAGCGCGGCACGCGCGTTGGACGCTAGCGGTCCTTCGGGGCCAAGCGCCGCGACCTCGAGAGCCGGACGTGCCTCCGCGAGGTTGTGCGCGCACCAGGCCGCAGCGGCGCGAACCTGCAACGTCTCGGACGAGGATGCGATCAGCGACGCCAGCCAGCCTCCGCCGTGCGGCGTGTGGGCGATCGCGGCGCAGAGACGCCCGCGGACGGCGGCCCCCGCGTCGACGAAGGCACCCGCGAGCGCGGCCACCTCACCGTCGGAGAGTCGGGCCGTCGCGAGAAGATCGGCCGCGGCGAGGGCGCCCGATCCGCCGCTGACCAAGAGCGCCATCGCGCGATCGACGACGGCGCTGTTGTCGACGAGCGGTTCGGTCGCATGCGCGACGGCGAGTCCGCGGGCGAGGGGACCTTGCAGGCCAGTCTCGGCGGCCAAGAATGCTTCGTCGAGACGCGGACCATCGGCGGCGGTGGCGTTGGCTTCCAGCGCGTCACCGATCGCCTCCAGCTCGGCCGAGTCGCGCGTGTTGCCCGTGGCCGTCGCGGCGATGCCCGCCAAGACCCGAGCCAGCGGCGCGCCGCCGGTGCGGGCCAACGCGCGAGCGGCCGCCGACCGCACCGCGGAATCACCGTCCGCCAGCAGATCGGCAAGCGTCGGGGCGGCACCGCGGGCGGCGAGCAGGCCGGCCAGTTGCGCGGCGCTAGCGCGGACCCGGGGATCGGGATCGGCGAGACCTTCGTCGAGGACGGCGACACTCCGGGGATCGGCCAGCAGGTTCAACGCCGCGAAGGCCTGCAGGCGGATGTCGGCCTGCGGCGCCTCGGCGGCTCGCGCGAGCGCCGGCACGGCGGCTGGATCCTTCAGACGTCCCAGCGACGCCATAGCCACCCGCATGACAGCGGCACCGCTCTCGGGCGAGGCAATCGCGCTCGACAGAGTGTCCGTGGCCCGGCGATCACCGATCTCACCAAGCAGCACGGCCGCCAGCACCGCGCTCGACGGCGTGCCGTGGGCGACCTCGCGAGCGAGCGCCTCGACGGCCGCCCGGCCCGCGTGAAGGAGGCCCAGTTTGGCCTCCTCCGGAACCGGGGGGGCGCCGAGCGCGGCGATCAGTGCGGCGACGGCGGAGGGCGTCGCGATCTCACCGAGGGCGAGGTCGGCATGCCGGGCGAGCTCGTCGAGCGGTCGATGCCGCGAAAGCCCAACCAGCGTCGTGAGCGCCGGTCCCACTCCCATGGCCGGCGATCCGAGCGCGTCGACGGCCGCGGTGCGCAGATCGATCGTCTGTTCGGAGGTGAGCCGGACCAGCGCCGGGATTGCCCGCGGATCGCGGAGAGCGCCAAGGACCCGGAGCGCCGCCAGCCTGATCGAGCGGTCGACGTCGTCGAGACGCTCGAGCAGCGGCAGCGTGGCGAGGCTGGCGGCTTCGCGGTCGTTGGTGTGCTGCCGGGCCATGGATTCGACCACCAGCACGGCCGCGAGGCGCACCTCCCGGCTGTCGTCGTCGAGCGCACCCAGCACGACCGGGAGCGAGGGGAGGGGGTCGTGGCGTGTCAGCGCCTCCAGCGCGCGGATCCGAACTGGACCGTCCCGATCGCGGATCGCCTGCTCGATTGCCCGCCGCGCCGGCGGCGTCAGGACCGTCGCGTGCGACAGGAGGTCGAGGCCCAGCGTGCCGTCGGCCGACGGCCGCTCGGGAGTGGTCAGCCATTCGACGGCGGCGACGAGCGCGGTCGGATCTCCCGCCTGCGCCAGCAGGCGCCCGACGTAGGCCCGCACCTCGGGCGCCGGATCGGCGAGCAGCGGCAGGAGGTAGGGCCCGGCTGCTTTGACCCCGTGATGCGCTACCAGCCGCTCCACCCCCGCGGGACGCTCCGCCTCGGGGAGCGCTGTGAGCGCGCGCCCGTCGACCTCCAGCGCTCCGGGCCAGCTGAAGTCTCCGGCGACGAGACCGATGAGGGCGACCACTCTCGCCGCGATCATCTGCGCAGTATAGCGGCGTGTTGGCGGCTGGATCGATTACACTCCCGGCATGACGCGAGAGATCATCGTCAACATCCTGGAAGGCGAAGGGGCGGAAGGCAAAGGGGGCACGTTCAAGATCCCCGAGGCGCGCGAAGCGACCTGCTTCATCTCGAACCCCGGCGAGCTTCTGGCGATCGCGCGCGTCGTGAAGGTCGAGCTCAAGGACCAGTACCTGACCCTCGCGACGGCGAAGGACGAGCGGTTCGTGTTCGCCTACGGCGACGTGCTCGGCTTCAAGCTGGCCGTCGCCGCCCAGTCAAAAGATCGCTCCGCCGGCTTCGGCCGCTAGCCGGCTCCCTGGATCGGAGGGCGGCTTTGCCGCCCGGAGACTTATTCGCCGAGTAAGATCCGGAATC
>Ga0209890_10000042_pt1 | contig 57658 bp, 54 predicted proteins | sample OrgsoiDNA2013049_FD_185799 | JGI IMG/M metagenome (GOLD analysis project Ga0209890, IMG submission 185799) | Permafrost soil microbial communities from the Arctic, to analyse light accelerated degradation of dissolved organic matter (DOM) -... | ecosystem: Environmental > Terrestrial > Soil >... | reverse complement strand
ACGGCTACGGCGGCATCGAGATCATGGTGTCGCTCCTCGTCGACGAGCTGCGTTCGCGCGGCCACCAGGTCACGCTGTTCGCGGCGGCAGGATCCGAGGACCGCGCGGTTGTGCGTGCGCCGGCCGAATGGAACGCCGACCTCGGTCAGCACGCGGAGCGCCTTCGCGAGCTGACCTACGGAGCACGCGTGCTCGCCAGCCTGCGCCCCCGCGACGACGTGGACGTGGTCCATGACCACGTCGGCCACGGCACGTTGCTCGGCGTGGCGCAACTGTCCGACGTCCCTGTGGTTCACACCGTGCACGGCGCTCTGACTGAGCCGGAGCGCACCTTCTACGCGGCGCTGAACGGCACCGTGAACCTGGTGGCGATCAGCGCGAGTCAGAGAGCCGGCGCCGACGAGCTGCCCTGGATCGGGACCGTTCACAACGCGGTGCCGCTCCACCCGGTCCGTGAGAGCGGCGGCGAAGGAACATCGCCCTACCTCGTCTGCCTGGCACGTATCTGTGCAGACAAGGGGCAGCACACTGCGATCGAGGTCGCCCGCCGCACCGGCCTGCGCCTTGTCCTGGCCGGCAAGGTGGAGAACACCGAGGCCAGCCGCGAGTACTACGAGACGCAGGTCCTTCCGTGGATCGACGGCGACCGCGTGGTGTACCTTCCCAACGTTGTCGGCGACGACAAGACGCGGCTGCTCGGCGGCGCGGCCGCCCTGCTGGCGCCGATCACCTGGGACGAGCCGTTCGGGCTGTCTGTGGTGGAGGCGATGGCAGGGGGCACTCCGGCGATCAGCTTCCCCCGGGGGGCGGCTGGAGAGGTGATCGAGGACGGGCTCACGGGGTTCCTGGTGCGCGACGCCGATGAGATGGTTGCCGCTGTGGCGCGCGTCGACGAGATCGACCCGGCGCTCTGCGCGGCCGTGACACGGCGCCGTTTCAGTCCGGAAGCCATGGCCGACGGCTACCTGCGGATGTATGAGCGCGCCGAATCACCGGCGGCGACGGACACAGCGCAGGTGACCGCCGGCTGAGCAGCTGATGGCGCAGCTCAGGCTGACGGAAGCGCCAGGCGCGGAGGCGCGCCGCGCACCGCGGTCAGGGCCGACCCGTTGCTGTCGACGGTGACCTCGTGCGTACCGTCGCGACGGCGCGACGCACTGATGCGGAAGCGGTCGGCGCCGATGCGGACATTGTCGAGGGTCAGTTCCGGGCACCAGGGCGGAAGCATCGGGTCCACGTAGATGCGTCCGCTCGGCACGTCAGGCTCCACGCCGAGCAGGGTGCGAATCACATGGAAGATGCTCCCCGCCGCCCACGCCTGCGGCACATTGGCGCCGTCAAAAGGAACGGGCACATCAGGATGGCGCCGTGTCAACCCGCTGAACAGCTCCGGCATCTGCAGGCCGTCGAAACAGGTCACTGCGCTGAGCAGGCCGTCGATGAGGCGCCAGCTGTCCTCGGCGCGTCCGTAACGGCGCATCCCGGCGGCGCCGATGACGGTGTCGTGGGGCCACACCGACCCGCGCTGGTAGGAGTGCGGGTCGTACGACGGATGTTCGCTGGACAACGTCCGCAAACCCCAGCCACTCTCGATGTCGGGGCGCATCAGGCGATCCGCTGCTCGCTGGCCGCGATCGCCGTCGAGCATGCCCAGCCAGAGCACATGGCCCGGGTTCGACGTGGCGGTCAGCACCGGTCGCTTGAGACCGTCAAGCGCGAAGGCCACGGTTCCCTCGGACTCCAGCCAGAAGGCGTCGATGAAACGGAGACGCAACTGCTCAGCCTCGTCACGCAGAGCCGCGGCGCGGCGGCCGTCTCCCCACGCCTCGAAGAGGCCGGCGATTGATCGCTTGGCCTCGTACACGTACGCCTGCAGCTCGCAGGTTGCGATCGGGTGCACTGGAAACCCGCCGCGCTCGTCGAGCACGCCGTCCTCGGCGTCGCGCCAGCAGTGGTTGCGGTACCCGGTCGGTGCGCGCGGCGCGTATTCCTGGAACCCATCCCCGTCGCGATCGCCGTGGTTATCGATCCAGTCGAGGCAGCGCTCGGCGGTACCCTGGAATCGGTGAAGCCCGCTCGCGTCGCCCAGCCAGCGGTGGGTTTCGGCGAGGAGCATGAGGTACAGCGGCGTGGCGTCGGCGGTGCCGAAGTAGGGCGTATGCGGAATGGTGCGGAAGTGCGCCCATTCCCCGACGCGCATCTCGTGGCAGATCTTGCCGGGCTCAGAGTCACGCACGGCGTCGTCGGCAGTGGCCTGCAGGTCGGCAAGCTTCTGCAACGTCGCCACCGCGAAGCCCGGCTGGACCGGGAGCGCCTGCAGGGACGCGATGAGCGAGTCGCGCCCGAACACGGCGGCGAACCACGGGATGCCCGCCGCCGGTACCCATGCATCGGCTGGGGAGTCCCTGTCGTACAGGCGCAGCGCGGCGAAGTCCTCCGCCGCCTGCCGGTACGCCGGCAGAAGCCGCGCGTCGGCGGTGACAAGTTGCGACACGGAACGCTGCCAGCGCCGGTCGCGCGTCTCGGTGGCCTGCTCGGCGCTCTGACCGGTCGGGCAGGGAAGCAGCGCCGGCCGCGCACGCATCGATGTGAGCAGGTCGTACTGCAGACAGACGCTCCACGAGCCGCCTGGAGCGAGGTCGATGGGAAAGTGCAGCTCACCGTTGGCGCGTGCGGCCACGTGCTCGCTGCCGCTGCGGATCAGGCACCGGCGCGCGAAATCCCCGCGCTGGTAACGGTTCTCCAGCCGCTGACCCTCCCATATGGTGGCCAGTTCGCCGCGTCGCTGCCAGCGTTGGGTGCGCACCTCGAAGAGATCGGCGAAATCGCTGGAGACCACCATCTCGAGCAGCAACGGCGGCGGCTGGCCGCCGTACGCCTGCACGGTGATGTCCTCGTGGAGGCGCTGCGCGCTGATGATGCGGTCGATGGTCACCGTGATGCGGACGCCGGGAATGTCACCGTCGACGGAGCCCGGCGCCATCGCCATCAGTGTCCATCGCGCGTGGCGGGGCGAGAGCCGGGCGGAGGCGGCGACGCCGAGCACCCGACCGTTGAGCCGCAACCGATGCCTGGAGACATAACGGGTGTCGTCTGCGTACAACCCCTGGCCCTGCTCGGCAAGCGACTCGATGGAGCTGTCAGCCGCGCACACAAGGAACGTCGATCCCTCGCTGATGGTCACCAGGGCCGGCGCTGACCGCAGGCTGCGACCCGCGACCAGCGACAGGCCTGTCCGGCGGGCGCGGTCATCCTGCGAGGTCATGCGCATGACCCGGCGGGCCCGGTCACGGGGTGGATCAGAACTCCAAATCTCCCTCGCTGACGCCGAGAACCTTGGCCAGGCGGCGGCGATAGTACGGTCGTGGCATGGCGTCGCCGGCCTCCCATGCCTTCACTGAGCGTACGGATGCTCCCACCTTCTGGGCCAGCCCCGCCTGGGTCCACTGCCTGGGATCGGCGGCGTCGGCCTGCCGCTGGCAACGCAGCTCAAAAACCATGCTGTGACGCATGGGTGTGCGCAACGTGCGATCCTGCACCATACTGCCCGATACTGTCGGAACAGGTGAGCCGCTCGCCTGGTTGGAGGCGACCTCGATGCAGACTGGTTTCACGGGCGCGACACACCTCCCGGCTCAGCTCGGCCGGCGAGGCGGCGCGATCTCGGGATCGAGGCCCGGGCCGATCCCGAGATGAGCCAGCCCCCAGCGGACTGAATCCCGCTGCTCTTCGCCCCCCCCTTTACGGGCGCCCCAATGATCGCGCTGCGGGGCGCCTTTTCCTTGCCCGGACTCTCATCACGGCGACGTTTGACGCTTTTGGCGTGTTGCGCTAGAGTCTTGTCACCGGGGTGCAGGAGCCGACAGATGTGAGGGGACACCGGGCTTGCGGCCGAGCCGCTGCCTGGAGGGGAGGGGCTTCCTAACAGCCGGTAGCGAGACCCTGCCGCCCGCTCCGGTCGTCGGAGTTGGGCGGCGGGTCCCGCGCCAGACACCGCAGCCTGCGACTCCACCCGCCGATGCACCGCGCCGCCCGGAGGCCGGGCCAGGGATCATGCGCACATGAGCGCCGGGCACGCGGTGGTGGTGGGGGCTGGGCCGAGCGGCGCCGCCACCGCGCTCGTCCTCTCGCAAGCGGGCCACATGGTCACCGTCGTGGACCGTGCCCGTTTCCCCCGCGACAAGGCGTGCGGGGAAGGACTGATGCCGCCCGGCGTGGCCGTCCTGCGCCGCCTCGGCGTCCTCGACGCCGTGCTTGCCACCGGGGCGCCCCGGCTCAGGGGCGTCCAGTACAACCAGCAGGGACGCGCGGCCACCGCCTACGCGCGCTTCCCGGAGCCGCCCGGCGGCGGCGAGCCCTGGGGCCTCGGAGTGCGCCGGACCACGTTTGATGCCGTTCTCGTCGACGCTCTTCGCGCGGCGTCCGGGGTCACTGTCGTCGAGGGCGTGCGCGCCACCGGGCTGATCCGCGATGGATCGGGTCTCGTGAGCGGCGTCACGACCAGCCACGGACCCGTGCTCGGCGACGTGGTCGTGGCTGCGGACGGGCTGCACTCGCCGCTGCGCGCGGCGGCGGGATGGACGCCTCCGGCCAGGACCGCGGGCCGCTACGGGCTGGTCGGGCACTGGCATCTCGACGTGCATCACGTCGATCGGATCCAGGTGACCTTCAGCCGAGGGCAGGAGTGGTACCAGGCCCCGGTCGGGCCCGGCCTGCTCCTCGTGTCGACCCTGGGCGGACGGACACGGATCGGCGCCACCGCGCGCGCCTACAGCACGGCCGCGCGCGCCGCTCTGCCCGTCCTGCGCAATGCTCACCCTGCCGTCGCTCCACTCGCCGCCGGCCAGTTCCGTCAGCGCCCGCCCACGGTCGCGGCAGATGGTCTCTTCCTCGTCGGGGACGCCGCCGGCTACGACGATCCCACCACGGGGGAGGGCATCGGGGTGGGCCTCCTCCTCGCCGAGCAGCTCGGCAAGCACCTTGCAGCACTCCTCTCTGGGCAGGTCGACCGCGGCGCGGCCGAGGCCGCCTACCGCTCTGCCCACGCGGGCCTCTGGCGGGACCGCAACCGGGTCACCGCGCTCGCGCTGCTGATGGCCCGGCGCCCCCAGTTGAGCGGCCGTGCGCTGGCACGCGCCGCCACGCGCCCCCAGGCGCTGGAGGCGTTGCTCGGCGTCAACTGCGGTTACTGGGGCTTCGGCAGGCTCACCACTCGCGACTGGCTGAGCCTCGGCGGCCTCTGACTCCGCCTGCCGGGCAAGGGCAGGAAGCGCGGCACTCCCGCGAATGCCTCACGGTACCCGGGCAGCCCATCGAGGAGCGCCTCCTCGGCGCGGATCCGCGGCCACAGCACCATGGCGTCGCCCAGAGACAGCCACGCCGCCGCTCGCGGCGACCCCACCGCGACCGGCAGGCAGGCGAACTCCAGCATCACCGCCGTGTAGTTCGGGTGCCGGACCCAGCGGTAGGGCCCGGAGGTGACCACGTGAGCGGTCGGCGACACGTGGGCGGTCACGTTCCATTCCGGCCCAAGCGCGCGGATGGCGCTGAGGCGCAGGAACAGCGCAGAGGCGAGGCCGGTCAGCGCGCACACCTCGATGATCGCGGACGCGCTGCTTCGTCGTCGCGTGAAGGCGCACTGGACGAAGAGGGCGACGTGCACCGCCACCATCGCCGGGTATGTGCCCGGAGACGCCGCCACACCGTCATGGACGCGGGCGCGGTTGCGCGACGAGTGTCGCAGCTCGAGGAGGCGCTGGGCGGCAAGTGCCACCACCAGCGCGGTTCGTCCGCGCCGGCTCAGCAGCCCCACGTGATGTCCAGGAGCTCGACTGTGAGGCCGGGACCGATGCCGATGACGAGCCCGCGGCCGGCCGGGGCAGGTGGGGACGCGCGCAACTGTTCAAGCACGAAGAAGATCGCCGCGGAGGACGTGTTGCCCCGTGTCCGCAACACCGACCGCGTGGCTGCCAGCTGTGCCTTGCGCAGCCCCAGGCATGACTCCACCGCGTCGACGATCGAACCACCGCCTGGGTGCAGTGCGATGGCGTCGAGACTGGCGGCGACGCCGGCTCCCGCGAAGTCGTCCACAAGTGGCGGGAGCGCGGCGGCCAGCAGGGCGGGGAGCCGTCGAGACAGGATCACCCGGAACCCGTCATCGGCCAGGTCGTAGCCGAGCGCCCCGACGCTGCCTGGTACCAGGACGCTGCGCACGCGGCCGACCTCAAAGGAAGCGTCCGTGGCAGCGCCGTCCGACTCGAGGACCGCCGCTCCGGCGCCGTCGCCGAAGACCAGGGCGCTGAGCAGGTTGTCGATCGAGCGGTCGCCGGGCCTGAAGGTGAGCGACGGCAGCTCCACGGCCACCACCAGAGCCCTCTTCCCTGGGTGTCCGCGCGTCCAGTCGGCAGCGCGCGCCAGGCCGCCGGCGCCACCGGCGCAGCCCAGTTGGGCGATCGGCAACCGCCAGGCGTCGGCCCGCAGCCCCAGCATCGGAACCAGGTGCGCGTCGAGGCCGGGGAGCATGAAGCCGGTGCAGGAAGCCACAACGACCAGCCCGATGCTGTCGCGATCGATGCCGGCCGCGGTGATCGCGCGCTCCGCGGCGGTGGCGGCCAGGGCCGGCGCAGCCTCTGCGTAGCGGGCGGTCTGCTCGCCCGGCGACAGGGCGTTGACCATCTCTGTCGGCTCGCGCAGAAGATGGCGGAAACCGTCGTCGCGAGGGTCGAAGAGCTGCGAGGTCCTCCGCGCCAGGTCAGGCCAGATCCGCGGCAGCACGTCGGCCACCTCGCGACCGCTGACCCGGCGCGGTGGCGTCGCGGTGCCGATCCCGGCGATGCGCACCGCGACGGGCACCGCGCCCGGGTCCGCAGTCTGGGGCGAGCCGCGCCGGGCGGGCGCAACGGCGGTCATGGCGACTGTCATAGCACGTCCCGCAGGCGGGGCCACCGCCACAGCCGGGTTTGACGCAGCCGAGTCGATGACGCCATCCTCAGCGGGTGAGGCTGGCCACCTGGAACGTCAACTCGTTGGGAGCTCGCCTGCCCCGCGTTCTCGAGTGGCTGGAGAGCACGCGCCCCGACATCCTGTGCCTCCAGGAGACCAAGGTTGCAGACGGCCTCTTTCCTCGCACAGAGCTGGCCACGCTCGGGTACGAGGTCGCCACCCACGGCATGGGACAGTGGAATGGCGTCGCCATCGTCTCCGCGATCGGGCTCGAGGACGTGCGCCGGGGGTTTCCCGCTGAACCGGGCTTCCCTGAGCCCGAGGCTCGGGCGCTGGCGGCGACCTGTGGCCCGCTCCGGGTCTGGTCGGTCTACGTCCCCAACGGACGTGCTCTCGACAGCCCGCACCTCGCCTACAAGCTCGCCTGGTTGGGCGCGCTGCGCAACGCTCTCGCCGCGGAGTCATCGGCCGGTGCCCTGGCCGTCTGCGGAGATTTCAACGTCGCGCCCGGAGACGTCGACGTGTGGGACCCGGCGGCCTTCACCAACTCCACCCACGTCACCCCGGCCGAGAGAGCGGCGGTGGCCGCGCTCGTGGACCTCGGCCTCATCGACGTGCCGGCACGCGCCCTCAAGGGCGACCACCCCTTCACCTACTGGGACTACCGCGCCGGCAACTTCCACAAGGGGCTGGGCATGCGCATCGACCTCGTTCTCCTCAGCCGCGCCCTGGACGGGCGCGTCGCCGACGCCTACGTCGACCGTGAGGCGCGCAAGGGCAAGGCTCCCTCCGACCACGCGCCGGTCGTGGTCGACATCCAGATGACAGCGGGCTGAGCCAGGTCAGGACGCCCAGCCGTCGCTGCACGTTGAGGGTCAGTGCTCGGCGGCCAGCTGGAGGAGGTGGTAGACGAGGATCAACTGCGTGATCGCGAGCGGCTCGTTACGGTTGCCGTTGATGGCGCCGAGCCCGGAGGGCATGCCCGCGTCATGGCCGAGGCCGAGGCCGCGCCACAGGGCTTCTTCGACCTGGTGCGTGAGCTGCGGTGGTGCCTGGCCGTGCACGTGGAGGGCGTCGACCGGCTTGCCGTCGTCGTCGCGGATCAGCTTCATGTGAATGGCGCGCCGGTTCTCCTCGGTCAGAACCGACGACAGATCGGGGTGCGACACCGTCGGCCGGAGCAGCAGCGTCGCGCTGAGCGTCCCGCTGTCGGCGTCCTCGTGGGCGTGAGGCCAGGTCCCATCCGTGGGTTCGAGCAGCGGTCCGAATCGCACCACGATGTCGGCATTGGCGCGTTGAGGACGGATGAACTCGGCCGACTCCGGCTCACGCCGCTCCAACTCCCTGATCACCTGGTCGCTCGTGTAGCCGCGCCTGGTGGTGTCGCGGGCGATCTTCCACTCCCGGCGGATCGGCTCAGGCGGGTCCATGAACACCGAAACGTCCGCGCAGGCCTGGGCCAGCCTGGTGTGCAGGGGAAGCAGCCCCTCCACGATGATGAAGCGCCGCGCCTCCACGAACACCGGCCGGCCGAAGGTGCCGGTGGCGTGGTCGTACTTGGGCTTGAGGATGGGCTGGCCGGTGGCGAGCAGCTCCAGGTGCTGCTCCATGATGTCGATGTAGTTGCAGGCGGGGTTCAGCGGGGTGAAGGGGAGCGCACGCCGCTCCTCCCGGTCGTACCGGTGGTAGTCGTCCGCGCAGACCGCGGTGACGTTCTGTGCGCCGAGAGCGTCGACCAGGCCCCTGGTCAGAGTGGTCTTGCCTGCGGCACTGTCACCGGCGATGGTGAGGATCACAGGGCGCGGAACGGCCGCCTGGTTCTTCCACGTTGCGCGTCTCATCTCCATGAGCTTCTCGGGCATCATGCCGCCCCCCCGGAGAACCCGGACAGGTGCCGGCTCCTGCGCACGTCCGCGGCCTCGATGCGCATCAGGTCATCGCGACCCACCGTTCCTCCCACCGCGACCAGCCGGTCAGCCTGGCGCAGACGGCAGCGCTCGAGCGCATTTCGTACGCTGCGGGCATTGGCGAAGCGAGGCATGGTCATTCTCTTGGTCAACAGCTGACGAAACGCGACGACGGCGTCGTCAGAGAGGTTGTAGTGCTGACGTGCCAGCATGCGCTCGGCGATCAGCATCAGCTCGTCGACGCTGTAGTCTGGAAAGTCGATGTGGTGCGCGATGCGCGACTGCATGCCGGGGTTGCTCTCGAAGAACACGTCCATCCGGTCCTTGTACCCGGCGAGGACGACGACGACGTCGCTGCGCTGGTTCTCCATCACCTGGAGCAGGATCTCGATCGACTCCGCACCGTAGTCACGCTCGTTCTCCTGCTTGTACAAGTAGTAGGCCTCGTCGATGAAGAGAAGGCCACCCATCGCGCGCTTGAGCACCTCGCGCGTCTTGGGCGCGGTGTGTCCGATGTACTGGCCGACCAGGTCATCGCGTGTCACGGTGACCAGGTGGCCCTTGGCAAGGTAGCCGAGCCGGTTGAGGATCTCCGCCATCCGCAGGGCCACCGTGGTCTTGCCGGTGCCGGGACTGCCGGTGAAGCACATGTGCAGCGAGGGACGTTCGGAGTCGAGCCCGAACCCGTGTCGCAGGCGGTCGATGACCAGCAGGGACGCGATCTCGTGGATGCGCGTCTTGACAGGCTCGAGGGCGACCAGGTCGCGCGATAGGGCGTCAAGCACCTCGGCGATCCGGGCCTCCGCCAGGTGAGCGCCCATGTCGACCTCGGCGTCATCGGCCCACCTCGGCTCCACCGCGGCCGGGGGCGTGGCGCCGCCAACGGCAGCGTCAGTGCCGGGTTGGGGGTTCCCCGTCATCCCGAATCGTCGCCGTCCGTCGGTTGACATCAGCTGCGGTACCGCTCTCCCTCAGGCCGGTCTGACGCGTAGGCGTGCAGGCTGTAGCGCACCTGGCGGTCGGCGCCCTCCTGGCGATCGAGGCGGAACCCGGGTTCCTCCTTGGGCCGGTTGACGATGAAGCTCAGCGCGGTCGTCTGCCTGCCCAGCGTGCGGTCATACGCATTGAGCCGGATGTAGTGGTCGGGGTGCGCCTCACGGCAGCGGTTGATCTCGTAGAGGATGGCGGACGGGTCCGCCATGTCGAACATCGGCAGCTCCCACATCTCCCACAGGAAATTGCGGGGGTGGGGATCATCCGTGAACTCCACTGACAGCGGCCAGTCGTGGCTCAAGCAGTAGCGCACCTGCGCGGTGATCTGCTCGTCGGTGAGGTCGGGAAGGTAGGCAAACGTGCCCTGGGTGATGCGCATGCTCGGTCTCCTGTTCACGCCGGGGTCGGCGTCGACTCCACGTCTGGCGTGTCGGTCGACTCGTAGTTGAAGCTGATCTCGCCCCAGACGTCGAGGGCGGCACGCAGTTCCGGGCTCCACCGCGCCGCGCCGCGGAGGATCTCCGGGCCCTCTTTCACGTAGTCGCGGCCCTCGTTGCGCGCCTGCACCATGACTTCGAGGGCCACGCGGTTCGCGGTCGCTCCGGCGGCGATGCCCATGGGGTGACCGATGGTGCCACCGCCGAACTGCAGCACGCAGTCCTCGCCGAGGTAGTCGATGAGCTGGTGCATCTGCCCGGCGTGGATGCCGCCCGAGGCAACCGGCATCACCCCGGGCATGGCCACCCAGTCCTGGTCGAAGTAGATGCCGTTGGCGGGATTCGCGGCGGTGAACGGCTGCCGCAGCGTGTCGTAGTAGCCGCGGATCATGTTCGGGTCACCCTCGAGCTTGCCCACCACCGTGCCGGCATGCATGTGGTCGACGCCGAGAAGCCGACACCACTTGGCGATGACGCGGAAGCTGACACCGTGGGTCTTCTGCCGGGTGTAGGTGCCGTGGCCGGCACGATGCAGGTGGAGCAGGACGCCGTTGCGGCGGGCCCACTTCGACATCGAGGTCATCGCCGTGTAGCCGATGGTCAGGTCCATCATCACGATGACACTGCCCAACTGCTTGGCGAAGTCGGCGCGCTCGTACATGCTCTCCATGTCGCCCGCGGTGACGTTGAGGTAGTGACCCTTGATCTCGCCGGTCACGGCCTGGGCGCGGTTCACAGCTTCCATCGACGCCAGGTAGCGGTCACGCCAGCGCATGAACGGCTGGCTGTTGATGTTCTCGTCGTCCTTGGTGAAGTCGAGCCCGCCGCGCAGCGCCTCGTAGACGACGCGCCCGTAGTTGCGCGCCGACAGTCCCAGCTTGGGCTTGGTGGTGGCGCCCAGCAACGGCCGCCCGTACTTGTTGAGGTATTCGCGCTCCATGACGATCCCGTGGGGTGGCCCCTGGAACGTCTTGACGTAGTGCGCCGGGATGCGCATGTCCTCGAGGCGCAATGCCTTGAGCGCCTTGAACCCGAACACGTTGCCGATGATCGACGAGGTCAGGTTGGCGATCGAGCCCTCCTCGAAGAGATCGAGGTCGTACGCGATCAGGGCGATGTACTGCCCGGGAGTGCCGGGCACGGGGTCGCAGCGATACGCCTTGGCCTGGTAGTGCTCGTGCGCGGTGAGCCGGTCCGTCCACACCACCGTCCAGGTGGCCGTTGACGACTCCCCGGCGACGGCCGCGGCTGCCTCCTCGGGGTCGACGCCCGGCTGCGGCGTGATCCGAAACGCGCAGAGGATGTCGGTGGGCTTGGGCTCGTAGTCGGGCTCCCAATAGCCCATCTTCTTGTAGGGGATGACCCCGGACGCCCAGCGGTCCTCTGGCGGGGCGTCGGCCTGCCCGATCTCATCAAGAACTGTCATCGACTCACTCCTGTTCGGCGGAGCGCGTGTTGCGTGACCGCCTGCTCAATGCTGGACGCCCAACAGCTCAGTGTCAATTGAATTTATGCTGTGTATCCATTAGTCTTGACTTATGACTCTGCGCCAATTGGCCACCTTCCTCGAGCTGTCGCGCAGCGGCTCGGTCAAGGTCGCGGCCGAGCGGCTCTACGTCACCCAGCCGGCGGTGTCGGCGGTGATCGCGTCGTTGCAGCGCGAGCTCGGCGTTGGGCTGGTCGCCCGGGAGGGGCGCGGCCTGCGCCTCACGCCGTCCGGGATGGTGCTCGCCGAGTACGCCCGGCGCATCCAGGGGACGCTCGACGAAGCCGCGGTCGCCACCGTCGGCGCGGGTCCCGGGGCGAGGCTGCGCCTCGCCGCCGTCACCACGGCCGGCGAGCACATCCTCCCGGCGGCGATCGCCAGCTTCCGCTCCAGCCATCCCGGTACCGAGGTGAGTGTTGAGGTGGCCAACCGCGAGCACGTGTGGGAGCGCCTCGAGGCGCACGAGGTCGACCTTGTCGTGGGCGGCCGGCCGCCCGACCAGCGTGGTCTGCAGACCCGCGCGCTGCGACCGCACGAGCTGGTCATCGTCGCGGCCCCCGACGCAGCACCCCCGCCCCGGCTGCGCGCCCTGGCCAGCTCCACGTGGCTGCTCCGCGAGAACGGGTCGGGCACGCGGGCCACAGTCGAGCAATACCTGGCGGAGCAGGGCATCTCGCCAAGCACGCTGACACTCGGGTCAAACGGGGCCGTCCGTGAGGCGGTCGCCGTCGGGCTGGGCATCACGCTCATCTCCCGTGACGCCGTGGCAGCGGAGCTGGCGACCGGCCGTCTCGTCGAGGTCGCGGCGCCGGGCGTGCCGATGCGCCGGGACTGGCACATCGTCACCCGGGACGAGGGCCCGTTGCCAGGCGCCGGAACGCTGTTCCTTGACCACCTCGTCGCCACCAGCGGGTTCGTGCTGGCAGGCTCGGTCAGGCCGGCGCCGGCTCCCTGAACGGTTCGATGTCGACGCCGATCAGGCCCCCGGCGCGCCGCAGAGCAGCCTCGACGTCCTCAGCGTCAGACCCGCGGGCGATGACGAAGCCGAGGTAGCGGTCGCCCTCAGGCAATGCCTCCACCGCCATGCCGACCGGGACGGTCAGCTCCACGGCGACGATGCCCGGTGTCGCGGCTGCCTTGTCAACACCGGATACGTGTCGGAGGATGCCTGTGGTCGGAACCGGGAGCATGAGCACGCCGGCGCCCCCGGCAGCGAGTCTCGGCTGGTCGAGGGGCAGGTCGAGCGCGTGACGCAGGATCGCCTCCTCGAGTGACATCTCCCGGTCGCCGGCGACGATGCGCAGGGCCGACGAGCATCGGCCGCCGATCGACCGCGCCGCCACCTCGAGGAAGACACAGCCGTCGGCGGTGATGCGCAGCTCCGCGTGGATCGGGCCGTCGCGGAGTGACAGCGCCTGGGTTGCGGCCTGCGTGATCGCGATCGCCTCGTCGAGCACAGCAGCAGGGTGCCTCGACGGCGTCACGTAGATCGTCTCCGCGAAGAAGGGGCCGTTCAGCGGGTCGGGCTTGTCGAAGATCGCCAGCACGGTCAGGCGGCCGTGGCTGAGCAGTCCCTCGACGGCGATCTCCGCGCCGGCGACGAACTCCTCGACGAGCATCGGCGGATCATCGTCCGGCGGGCAGAGACCGGGACGGCGCAGCAACGCGTCGACGCGACCGATGGCGGCGCACAGCTCGGCGACGGTGTCGGCGCGGATCACGCCGCGGCTGGCGGCGAGGTCGACAGGCTTGACGACGCAGGGCAGGCCCACCGCGGTCGACGCGCCGGGCGCGGCCGAGCCCGCCGCGTCGCCACGCACCTCCACCCACCGCGGTTGACGAACGGAGGCGGCGCCGAGGAGGCGGCGCAACCTCCGCTTGTCACGTGTGGCCGCAACCGCGTCGACAGGGTTGCGGGCGACCCCCAACCGGGACGCGATGGTCACGGCGCTGATCACCGATGCCTCGTCGACGCCGACCACGGCGTCGATCGGCCGGCGCTCCGCGAACGCCGCCGCGCGATCGGCGGCCTCGTTGGGATCGCCGAGGTCGATCGTCAGCACCCGCCCCTCCATGAGCGCGGCCAGCGTCGGGGCCTCGTCGGACGCCAGCACACACTCGACCTGGAGCGTGGCGGCCGCGCGCAGGAAGGCCGTGGCCCGGTAGGTCGCCGTCGGCAGGACGAGCATGATCCGCTGGGCCACCTGGCGAGCCTAGGCGACGGCCGCGCGCGGCCGCGCTGCAGCCGAAGGCCTGGAGGGGTCAGACTCTGTCTCGCGTCCCACGTCAGGGATCGTTGGAGAGCATCGTGAAGCAGCCCCGCATCAACGCCACCGCCGCCGCGCTGACCCGCCTCGACCAGGTGCGCGCCAACCGCAAGCAGCCCGGTGCCGGCCTGCGCATCGCCATCACCGGTCGCCAGGACGGCGCATTCGTGTACGACATGCAGCTGGTCGGCGCCGGTGAGGAGCTGCAGGGAGACATGATCGTGGACGCGTTGCCCGGCATCTCCGTTCATATCCCGCTTGCCTCGGCGCCGTACCTCGATGGCATCACTCTCGACGCCACCCTCCCGATGGGGGCTGTGCACGTGATCAACCCCAACCCTCTCTGGCTCGATCCACTCGCAGAGTCGGTGCAGCGCCTCCTCGACGACGAGATCAACCCTTCGGTGGCCTCGCACGGAGGCCACATCGATCTTCTCGACGTCAGCGACGGCATCGCCTTCATCCACATGGGAGGAGGCTGCCAGGGCTGCGGGATGGCCGAGGTCACCCTCGGGCAGGGCGTCCGCGTGGCCATCCTCGACGCCTTTGCTGACATCCACGAGGTGCGCGACACCACCGACCACGCGCAGGGGGCCAACCCCTACTACCAGGCCGCCAAGAAGTAGGCACGCGCCAGCGTGCGATCAGCGGCGCACGTACACGTCGACGAGGGCCACGCGGTGTGACGAGCCGAACAGCCGGGTCGGCCCACTCAGGGTTTCTGCGTCAATGAGTGCGAACCCGGGCGGCGCCGCCTCCGTGCCCGCGAGCACGGCCACGTCGCCGGGCTGGGCGGCGGCGATCTGCGCGGAGCCGCTCACGACCGTGAGCCGCAACTGCTTCTCGACCGGGGTTGTGCCCGGTGGCGGCAGAAGCGCGAACAGGGCCTCCTCATCGAGGTCGGGGATCAGCGATGACACCAAGACCCGGTGCGGCCCCGCGGCGTCGTGGGCGGCGACCAGGGCCGGGACCACGCCGATGTCGAACGCGTAGACGGCTCGCGACGGGTAGGCGACCACGTAGTCGGCGAAGTACAGCCCGGCCGCCACCGCGATCAACGCTGTGGCAGCGGCGACGCGGAGGTGGTGTCCACGGAGAACCGGGAGGACACCGGCCCAGCCGTAGGCGAAGACGACAAGCAGGAACGGCAGGAAGACCACGTCGCGGCGCGCCGAGATGCCCGTTGTCAGGGCTGGACCGATGGGGGCAACGACCAGGCCCGCAACGGCGAGCCGGGACAGCGGTTCGCGCCAGCGACGCACGCAGGTCACCATGCCCACGAGGAGGATGGGCAGGGCGGTGAGGAACAGCAGACCGCCGAAACCCGAACTGTGACGGGGATTCGGATCGCCGTGCAGGAACAGGAAATCCGGTGTGAAGTACTGGAAGTAGTTGCCGATGAGGGCACCGACGCCGCTGAGCACGCCGTGCTGGGTCACCGAGACGCCCCCCAACCTGGCCACCGCGTTGCCACCCGTCCCAAGCACCAGCAACAGGGTCGCCAGCACCACAGGCCCTGCGAGCAGGCACAACTGTCTGGCGCGCATCAGGGGCAGGTGCGTGAAAACGATCAGCACAAGGAAGATGAGCCCGAAGAACCGGCCGGGTTGAGCGGAGAACGGCGCCAACCCGAGCGCGAGGCCGGCCACGATGCAGTTCCGCGTGCGCTGCACGCCGCCGCCGGCAATGGCGGCGAGAACGACCACGAAGCAGAGAACGGTGAAGAGGTCGGCTTCGAGGTTGATGCGCGCGGTGTGGAAGAACCAGGGCTCGAAGGCGGCTTCGAGCATGATGATCAGCGCCACCGGGCGCGACCGTGTGATGCGCCATGCCAGCACGGCGGCCGCCCCCGCCAGCGCGATGCCGGCGAACGCGGACGGCAGCCGGGTGAGCGTCGGGGTGAGTGGCCCAAGCAGAGTCAGCGGCGCCAGCAGGTACGTGCTGATCGGCCCCTTGTAGTCGCCGAAGTCGCGGAACAGCAACGGCCACGGGGTGCCGAACTGGTCGGTCCCGTAGTGGGCGACCGTCCACGCGTTGTAGCCGATCGATGCTTCATCCGTGTAGAGACCCGGCGGTGAGCTGGCCAGTCCGGCCACGTGAGAGGCCACGATGACCACGAACACGACACAGAAGGCGAGGCTCCACCACCGGCCGCGGCTCATGCGGCGATGGTACCCGCGCCCTGCGCAGTGCTCCGGTTCTGTGACGAGGGCGATGAACCTCGCAACAACAGCTTGGCGTGCCGAGCGCGCCGGCAGCGCAGACTCAACCTGTCGCCGTCCTCACCGCTGGCGGCGTGCATCGTGGGGCATCGCCGCCGTGGTCACGCGCGGGCCTGCAGCGGTCATCACGAACGGAGCACGGCTCCTTCTGGGAGTGGCGATCAGCCGGCTCCGTGGCGCGACCTGATGTGCTTCTCTCCTGAGGCCGACCTCACCACCGGTGTGATCGTCGGGGCCGTTGGCATCGATGCCCTCCGCCACGCGAGCCGGCCACAGCAGATGGTGCTCGCCTCGCTGCCGCTGCTTCTCGCGGTCCACGAGATGGATGAGGCCCTGGTGTGGTGGGGACTTCGTGGACAGTTGCCGTGGGCGGTGACCCACGCAGCCATCTACATCTTCCTGACCGTCGCCTTCGCGCTGCCCTTCCTGGTGCCGCTGGCCACGCTGGGCATCGAACCTGTCGTGCAACGGCGGCGCATCATGGCCGCCTTCCTGCTCGTCGGGCGATCACCACGTCAGCGCTCCTTTTTGCCGTCGTCGGCTCACCGGTCGGCGCGACGATCGTCGGCAGCCACATCGCCCACACGGCGCAGATCAGCTACGGCAACCTGCTGGTGGCGCTATACCTCCTCGCCACCTGCGGATCCATGTTCGTGGCCAGCAGCAAGCTCCTCGTGCTGTTCGGTCTCGGCAACGTGGCGGCCGTCATGGGCCTGGGGTGGTTGACCTTCACGGGGTTCACGTCCCTGTGGTGCGCGTGGGCGGCGGTCACAAGCATTGCCATCGCCGTCTACCTGCGACGCACCCAGGAATCCCGGCCGGCGCCGCTCCGCGTCGCTGTCTGAGCTCGTCGCCGCTGCGCGGGACGGTCAGGCCTCCTCCTGCTGCTGCTGCTGTTGCTGCCAGTGGACGGCGGCGCCGCGCTGCACTGTCTCCATCTGCTGGTTGGACATGCGCCTGATCCGCACCAGCACGTCGGGCCTGGCGCCGTCCGCGCGCCCGTAGAACAGCCCGCGATGGGGGGCGACGTCGCGGTAGTCGCGCCCGGCGGCGAGGCGCAGGTGGTGGGCGCCGGTGAAACCGCCGTGGGTCGGGTCAAGTCCCACCCAGCGTCCGTCGGCACCGCACACCTCGGCCCAGGCGTGGGACTGACCTTCGATAACGGTGCGGTCGCCGGTCGGGCCGAGGTACCCGCTGACGTACCGTGCCGGCCAGCCGGCACCGCGCACCATCGCCAGGAAGAGGTGCGTGAAGTCCTGGCAGACGCCGGCGCCGCCGGCAAGGAGGTCGTCGATGCTCGACTCCACCGTGGTCGCGCCGCTCACGTAGCGCAGCTCCTTGGGGATGCGCTCGGCCGTGGCCAGCACCGCGTCGAAGCTGCGGTCGTTGCCGTTCCATTCCTGCCAGAGACTGCGCGTCGCCTCGGCGAGAGGTACGCGAGGGCTGGGCAGGACGTATTCGAGCCGCGGGTCGGCAGCGAGCACCTCATCCGACCAGTGCGGCAGGCGTCGACGTCGCGGCTCACTGTTCTCGACCACCGCCTCGACCACGAACTCGAGCACGTCGTGGGGAGTTGTGACGTCGACACGGTGCACGTAGTTGCCGAAATAGTCGATGCGGCTGCGCGGCACGGCCGCGGGATTGGTCAGCAACGAGAATGCGAGGGTGCTCTGCGAACCGCGGTCGCGAGGGCGCATGCGCACCTCGTTGAACGACAGCGCCACCGAATCGGTGTAGCGGAGCGTGGTGTGATGCCACACCGCGTAGGTCAGCGACTCAGTACCCATGTGTCCTTGCTGCCTCCACCCTGTGAGGAGTTGACGACCAGCGTCTTGGGGTTGGCCGCCACCCTGGTGAGCCCGCCGGGCGAGATCCATGGTCGTTCATCGAGCAGCACGAAGGGGCGGAGGTCGACCGCTCGCGGCTCCAGCCCACCGTCGGAGCGCAGGCAGACCGCCCTGCTCAGCTCCACCTCCTCCTGCGCCAGCCACTGTCGGGGCGCGAGGTCGATCCGCGCGATCAGCTCGGCGCGCTCCGCGGAACTGGACAACCGCCCGAAGTGGATGTCGTATCCCCCGCTGGCGTCGACCGGTTTCAGCACCATCCTGTCCAGGTGCGTGACCACATGGTCGCGCTGCACGTGGTCGGACAGGTCGAAGGTGGGCACGTTGCGGATCAGCGGCTCCTCCCCGAGGTAGTAACGGATCATGGCCGGCACGTACGGGTAGATGGCCTTGTCGTCGGCCACGCCGGTGCCCGGGGCGTTGGCGATGGCGACGTTGCCGCGGCGCCACGCCTCGATAATTCCCGGGGCGCCGAGCATCGACTCGCTGCGAAACACCAGTGGGTCGAGCCAGTCACTGTTGACGCGCGAATAGATGACGTCGACCCGATGGATGCCGCCCTCGGCGTCGCGGCGGTACACCTCGTCCTCCGACACGATGAGGTCGTTGCCCTCGACCAGGGTGGCGCCCATCTCCTCGGCGAGGAGCTTGTGCTCGTAGTAGGCCGCGTTGTAGGAGCCCGGCGTGAGAAGGGCGATCGCCGCCTCCCAAGGTCGTGGCGCGATCCTCTGGAGGATGCGCCGCAGCCTCGTGGTGTACTCGTCGATGCGCCGCACGGCGTTGCTGGCAAACCAGTCCGGGGCCACCTTCTCCATGGCCCGGCGCGCCTCGAGCGCGTAGGCGACGCCGCTGGGGACGCGAACGTTGTCCTCGAGGACACAGAAGGTCCCCTGCACGCGCACCACGTCGATGCCGGCCACGTGGCACCACGTCGCCCGGGGCGGCCGCACCCCGACGATGTCGCGCAGGTAACCGGTGCTGCTGTAGACGAGCCGCGCCGGCACGACGCCATCGCGAAGCGCGCGCTGCGCTCCGTAGCAGTCCGACACGAACGAGTTCAGCGCCATGGCCCTCTGCGAGAGGCCGCGGTGGAGCGTGCGCCATTCGTTGGCGCTGATGACCCGAGGGATGGGGTCGAACGGAAAGATCGGCGCCACCCCGTCCTGGGGAACGCCGAAGGTCACGTTGCGGGCGGCGAAGGCCTCCTGGGCGCCGCGGCTGATGGCGGGCAGTTGGCGATGCATTCGCGTGACCGCGGCGAGCAGGTCGACGTAGGGCAGGCGCGCGCTGCCATCGCGGCGCACGCACTCATCGGCGCCCTGCGGCAACAACGACGACCCCTGCGATTTCGCCATTGCCCGTGCAGACTACTCTCTGGCGGTAGACTGACAGCGTGTCGGAGGTTTCCAGCCGCCGTGTCCGCGTCGGCTGCGAGTTCGTCCACGACCTGAGTTGGCCTGTTTCATTGGTTCTCCAGGTGGAGCCGCGGCTCGACAGCGTGATCACTGTCAGCGGCGATCGCCTGGACACGGAGCCGTTCGTTCCGGTGCGCCGTTACACCGACCTCTACGGCAATGTCTGCCGGAGATTGACGCTGGATCCCGGTCGCAGCCACATCCGCTACGAAGCCGAGGTGGATGTCGCAGCCGGCGTGGACGATGCCGACGCCGGCGCCGCGCCGTCGCCCGTCGCGGGCCTGCCCGACGAGGTGCTGCACTACACGCTGGCCAGTCGTTACTGCGATTCGGACCGCCTCGCCAATACCGCGTGGGGCCTGTTCGGCAGCGTTCCCGAGGGCTGGGCGCGCATCCAGGCCGTGGTCGAATGGGTCAACAGCAACGTCACCTTCACCGTCGGCAGCAGCAACACCGGCACCGGCGCCAGTGACGTGTACCTCCAACGCCGTGGCGTGTGCCGCGACTTCACCCACCTGGCAATCGCCCTGCTTCGTGCGCTCAACGTCCCCTCGCGCTACTGCTTCGGGTATCTTCCCGATATTGACGTTCCCATCTCGCCGGAGCCGATGGACTTCGCCGCATGGCTGGAGGCGTACGTCGGCGGCCGCTGGTACACCTTCGACCCACGCAACAATGCGCGCCGCACGGGCCGTGTGGTCATCGGGCGCGGCCGCGACGCGCTCGACGTGGCCATGTTGACCAGCTACGGGCGCGCGCCGCTGACCGCCATGCGCGTGGTCGCTGAACCGGTGGCGGCGTCGCCATGGTCCAGCTCCAGCCCGCCCGTGGTCGGCGACTTCGGGTCATTGTGAGGCTGCCGTTCAGCGACGATCCAGGCGCTCTCGACTCGTCGTACGACACGCCCGGGGTTGACACCTCGCTGCTCGACTGGACGCAGGTCCGGCGCAGCGCGTACATCATCCATCAGCGCATCTCGTATCGATACGACGGCCCGGTCCGCCTGCTGCGGCAGCGGCTGGTGGTCCAACCACGCGAGCGCCACGGTGACCAGCGACGCGTGTCCCGCAGCGTGCGGATCGTCGATGCCACACCCCGGATGGTGCGGGCCGGCTCCGACGATTTCGGCAACCACGTCGTCGACATCGAGGTGCCGTACGTCGCCGAGCAGGTGACGTTTATCTCGTGGAGCGTGGTGGAACGCAGGGCTGGGCCGCCCCACCTCGCCGCCGCCTCGTTGCTGCGCGACCGCCGCCTCCTCGATGCCACGGCGCTGACCGCCCCCGACGAGGACCTGGGCGACCTGATCGCCGAGCTGCGCGGCACGGGCCTTGCCGGCGAGGAGCTCGCCGCCGCCGCGTGTCAGCGCGTCTTCGAGGTGATGAGCTACGCCCACGACGTCACCAGCGTCCGCACCACCGCGGCCGAGGCGTTCGCCGAACGCACCGGTGTGTGCCAGGACTACGCCCATGTGCTGCTGGCCGTGACCCGCGGCCTCGGGCTGCCATCGCGATACGTGTCGGGTCAGCTGCTCGGGGTGGGCGGGTCCCATGCTTGGGTGGAGGTGCTTGTGCCCAACGGCCGCGGTCACGCCCGTGTCCTCGCGCTCGACCCCACGCACGGGCGCACGGTGGGGATGACCTACCTGACCATCGCCGTCGGCCGCGACTACAACGACATCGCGCCCGTGTCCGGCACGTACGTTGCCCCGCACGCCGGTGTGCTGACCATGAGCAAGCGGGTCACGGTGATGCGTGTGGAGAGCTCCGACGACGATCAGATCGCCGTCTGAGCCGGCCGGCGCGGGGGTTGAGGATCAGTCGAGGAGGTCGTGCGCCACGGCGCCGTACAACTCGACGGTGAGGCGCAGGGACTCCTGGTCGACACGCTCATCGTTGGAATGGAACATGGCGCTGTACTGGGTCAGCGACATCTCGCGGCTGTACAGGGCCATCCCGTACGCGGGCACGCCGAGGGCTCGGAAGAAGCGCGCGTCGGTGCCGCCGGGAGTGAGCATCGGGATGCACCTGGCCTCCGGGTAGGCCCGGGTTGCGGCGCGATCGATCGCGTCCCACAGGGGCGTGTCCAGGGGAGACTCGGAGGGCTCGTTGCGCTGCAGGACCTCGACGGTCACGTCGTTGCGCAGGGGGCCGAGCGCAGTGTCGAGGAATTCCAGCACGTCCTCGTCGGACTGGCCGGGCACCTTGCGAATGTCCACCTCGAGGTCGACGCGACCGGGGATGACGTTGGTCTTGTCCCCGCCGTGGATGACGTTGGGGCTCGCGGTCAGGTGGGTGAGGGCGTGGGCCATACCGGCGAGCGCGTGGGGCAGCGCGTCCAACCCCTCCCAGATCCGCGCCGGGTCGACGAGCGCCTCGGCGACCGGTGGGTCGAATCCCATCCCGGCAACCCAGCGGCGCCATGCGTCGGTGATGTGCGCGGCGGTGCGATACGCCGAGAGCCGCGCGACCACCTCCGCCGCCTTGACGAGCGCGTTGTCGGCATGGAGCGGGCGTGAGCCGTGGCCGGGGGTACCGTGGACGGTCAACCTGCACCAGCAGATGCCCTTCTCACCGACGGTGACCCCGATGCGCTCGCCGGCCGCCGTGTGTTGTAGGACACCACCGTTCTCGGTGATCACGTAGTCGCAACGGATCGCGTCGGCCTCGTGCTCGGCGAGCCAGCCCGCGCCGAGGCGTCCGCCGGCCTCCTCGTCGGCCACGGCAAGGAAGAGCAGGGTTCCGCGCGGACGTCGAGCCAGGACCGCGAGGCGGCGCATGCTCACGGCCATCGACGCCGTCAGGTTGAGCATGTCGATGGCGCCGCGGCCCCACACCACGCCATCGACGAGGTCGCCGCCGAGCGGATCGCGTTGCCAGCCCTGGAAATCGACAGGCACGACGTCCGTGTGACCCATCAGCATCAGCGTCGGCGCGGTTGGGTCAGTGCCTTCCAGCCTGGCCAGCAGGGACGCCCGCCCGGGGTGCGACTCGAATGTCTCCATCTCGACGCCGCAACCGCGCAGGTGCTCGGCGAGCAACTCCGCGCTGCGAATCTCCTGGCCGGAGTCGGGTGTTCCGTCGTTGATGCAACCGTTGCGGATCAGTCGCTGCAGAAGGTCGGTGACCTCCGCGGTGATCTCAGTCATCTGTTGCCGATGCTAGCCGACCGGGTAGAGATGACACGGAGCGTGCCGCTTGGGAGCCGGTCGCGGAGTCCGTTTCCACCTCCCCACGACGAGGGTCCAAGTCGCTGGGATCGCCGCGTCGGCGACCATAAGGCCATGCCAGACCACGCGGAGGTGATGCCGCGTCGCGCCGACCTGCGCAACGTGGCCATCGTGGCCCACGTCGACCACGGCAAGACCACCCTCGTCGACGCACTGCTGAAGCAGTCACGCGTGTTCGCCGCCCACGAACAGGTGGGTGAGCTGATCATGGACTCCAACGACCTCGAACGCGAGAAGGGGATCACGATCCTCGCCAAGACCACGTCGATCCGCTATCGCGGGGTCAAGCTCAACATCATCGACACACCGGGCCACGCCGACTTCGGAGGCGAGGTCGAGCGTGTCCTCGGCATGGCCGACGGCTGCCTGTTGCTCGTCGACGCCGTTGAGGGTCCGATGCCGCAGACGCGCGTGGTGCTCCGCCAGGCACTGGCGCTCGGCCTGCGCCCGATCATCGTCGTCAACAAGATCGACAGGAACAACGCCCGTCCCGCCGAAACCGTCGAGGCGACCCACGACCTTCTCCTCGAACTGGCCACGGACTCGTCGCAACTGGACGCGCCCGTCGTCTATACCAACGGGCGCGAGGGCACGGCCACCATGGACCTGAAGCGCGAGGGCACCACGCTGGGGCCGTTGCTCGACACCGTGCTCAGCCATGTTCCGCCACCGCCGGCGGACCCGGATGCGCCGTTCCAGATGCTGGTCAGCAACCTCGACCACGACAACTACAGCGGCCGCCTCGCCCTGGGCCGCATCAACAAGGGCATCCTCCGGCCGGGACAGGCTGTCGTCTGCTGCACCGCGGACGGGATCGGCCCCCGCCAGCGAATCGGCACCGTGATGACCGTGGAGGCCCTGCAGCGGATCACCGTCGACGAGGTCGCCGCCGGGGAGATCGTCTACATCACGGGTCTGGCCGATGTCGCCATCGGCGACACCGTCGCCGACGCCGACGACCCGGTGCCGCTGCCCCGCCCCGAGGTCGGTGAGCCCACGCTGCGCATGCAGTTCTCGGTCAACCAGTCGCCGCTGGCGGGGCGCGAGTCAACCCTGAGCAGCACGTCGCGCCAGCTTCGAGCGCGGCTCCAGCGCGAGCTGCTGACCAACGTCGCGCTGCGTGTCGCCGACGGGCCCACCGCCGACATCTTCGAGGTGAGCGGCCGCGGCGAGCTGCACCTCGCCATCCTCATCGAGACCATGCGTCGCGAGGGCTACGAGTTCGAGGTCTCGCGCCCCGCCGTGATCACTCGAGAGATCGACGGTCACCGCCACGAGCCGGTCGAGGAATGCATCATCGATTGCGATGCGGAGGCGGTGGGCGCGATCGCGGAGACGCTGGGGTCGCGCGGCGCGCAGATGCAGTCGATGCGCACCGACGCCGCCGGCAGGGCGCGCCTCAACCACAGGGCGCCGACGCGCGCGCTGATCGGCCTGCGCAGCCAGATCCTGACGCTCACACGCGGCACCGGTGTGATGTCGACGCGGCTGCTCGGCTGGGAGCGCTGGCGCACCCTGCCGCCCACCAGCCGCAATGGCGTGCTCACGGCGAGCCAGCCGGGAACGGCGGTCGCCTACGGGCTGCTCGGCCTCCAGGAGCGCGGCCAGCCGTTCATCGGGCCAGGCACGAACGTGTACGAGGGCATGATCGTCGGCCTCAACCGCCGCCCTGGCGACCTCCACCTCAACGTCACCAAGCAAAAGCAGAAGACCAACATCCGATCCTCCACCGAGGACGCCACCGTGCGGCTCGTGCCGGCGCGCTCGATGTCGCTCGAGGAAAGCCTCGACTTCATCGAGGACGACGAGCTGGTCGAGGTGACCCCCAAGGGGATCAGGCTGCGCAAGCGAGTGCTCAACGCGGACCATCGCAACAAGATTCGCAAGCGCGACCAGGCGGCAGCCGCGTCCTGAGCCGGTTGCGCAGGGTTGCGTTCCTTCCTGCGACGCCGCTTGCTTGACGCGGTGCTCAGCGCACCGAGGCGGGACGCGGGCGGCGGCGACGGAACGTGTTGGTGCCCGCGCCGCGTGGGCGCGGCCCCGCACCGTTGCCCGGCGCCAGCATCGGCGGCGCGGCGATGAAGCGGATGTCGCCGGTGGTGAGCAGGTGGTCCGTGTCGGCGCCGCGAAGGTCCGGTGCGCCGAGGCGACGCAGCTTGCGCCACTTCTCGGCGTCCTCGCGTGTCAGGAACGTGAAGGCTCGACCCGCTGCGCCGTTGCGCGCCGTGCGGCCGACGCGATGTGTCAGCCACTGCGGCGTTTCCGGCAGTTCATAGTTGACGACGACGGCGACCCCGGTGATGTCGAGGCCACGCGCGGCCACGTTGGTCGCGACCAGCACGTCGGCCTGGCCACTGCGGAATGCCGCGACGGCCCGGTCGCGCGCGCTCTGCGACAGGTTGCCCTGCAGTTCAACGCTGCGGTGGCCGCGGGCGGTGAGGTCGCGGGCCAGTCCCTTGGCGCCGTGCTTGGTGCGGTGGAAGACGAGTGCCGACCCCTGGTGGCGGCGCAGCAAGCGCGAGAGTGTGTCGACCTTGGTGGCGCGCTCCACGTGCAGGATGGCGTGCTCCAGGGTCGGCTCGCCCTGAGTGACCACGCGGATCACCTCGGGCTGGACGAGGTGGCGTTCGACCATGCGCTGCACCCACGACGGCATCGTCGCCGAGGTGAGCACGGTCTGACGGCGCTGCGGTCCGGCTCCGGGGGTGAGCGCGATGATGCGCTCGACGTCGGGAGCAAACCCCTGGTCGAGCATCTCGTCGGCCTCGTCGAGGACGAGGTATTCGATGCGTGAGAGGTTGACCTTCCCCTGCGCGGCGAGGTCGAGGATGCGTCCGGGGCAGCCGATGACCACGTCGGGATGGCTGCGCAACGCGCTGAGCTGGCCTCCGTAGCCGACGCCGCCGTAGATCATGGCGATGCGCAGCCCGCGGTCGACGGTGCGCAGGACGGTGCCGATCTGGTTGGCCAGCTCTCGCGACGGCGCCACGATCAGCGCACGGGCGTAGCCATCCTGGCGATGCCCGGCAAGCCTCTCCACCATGGGGATGAGGAATGCCAGCGTCTTCCCGGACCCGGTCGGCGCTTCCGCGACCGCGTCACGGCCGCTCAACAGCACGGGGATGGCCTCCTCCTGGACGGGCAGAGGGGTGGTGATCGAGGCGCGTTCCAGCGCCTGAAGTGTGCGTGGGCGTACGCCCAGGTCAGCGAACGATGTCATGGGTCTCCGAAGCCGTGTACGGCTGTGCGCCTCCCCTCGAAGCTCTGGTCACAGTGCCTGGCTTGGGGAACCCGCGTGAAGGCGGGGAGAGGAACCGCAAGAAGGGCAGCGGCGCACAAGAACACGCCGCGTGTGTCACGAGAGTAACAGGTCACCGTCGATTGAGGCTCAACGGCAGTGTCACATTCACTGCAGCGTCGCCGCTGGTAATCTTCGATGTGGGGCCGGTCGATTGGTCTGGCAACGGACAGAGATATCGCGCAGGTGGTGCGACGATGGAGCATCGTCGCGGCCGTTCAGCTTCTCCGGGTACATCGCCACTCCGACGATGCGATCTGCCCAGAGCCGTGTCGAGGAGTGCCGTCGAGCGCATGAAGTATTGGGCGTATCGTGTCGCCGAGGCACTCGCCAACCTGTTGCCTCTCGCGGTCGCGTACGCGGTGGCGATCGCCTCCGTTCACGTTCTGCTTGTGCTCGCCCCCGGTCGCTTCTCGGGTCTTCGTGGCAACCTCACCCACGTGGTGGGCGACCTGCCGCCACGAAGGCTGCGCGGGCTCGTCCGCGCCAATGCGCGCAACATGGGACGCTCGTGGGTCGACGTTCTGCGCATGTCACGGCCCAGCGGCTGCGCCCGACATCTCGATATCGAGGGCATGGACCACCTCAGTGGCGCCCTCGACCGTGGCCGTGGGGTGGTGATGGTCTGCACTCACATCGGGCCCTGGGACGCGGGCCTTGTGGCGTTCAACGCTGACGCGGGTCGCGTCGCGGTGCTCGCGGAAGCCCTGCGGCCGCCTCGTCTCTTCGAGCACCTGAGCCGTGGCCGCGCCGCGCTCGGGGTCACCGTCATCCCCATCGACGTCGCCGCCATGCGTGAGGCCGACGCCGATGCCGCGCGTCGCATCGGCGTGGGCGCGCTGCGCCAGGTGTTCGGCGAGCTTCGCGCCAACGGAACCGTGGCCATCGCCATCGACCGCGACCTCACGGGGACAGGCGTGCCCATCGAGTTCTTCGGACTGCCGACACCGATTCCGCTGGGGGTGGTCGACATCGCCATGCGTTGCAACGCGGCGCTGGTACCGGCATGGTCGGTGCGCCAGGGCGGACGGCTCTGCCTGCACGCCCTCCCGGAGATCCGCTACGACGTCGACGCGCCGCGCGACGCCGAGGTGCGCACGGTGGCGCGCACGGTGCTGGCCGCGTTCGAGCCCATCATCGCGGCACACGCCGACCAGTGGCACGTCCTCGACCCCATCTGGCCGATCGCGCCTCCCCCGCGGACCAGGCTCGGGCTGCTCCGCCACGCTCCTCTGCTGGTCGCGCTCTTCTGCGCCGCCCTCGTGGCGGCCGGCGAGAGCGGATGGGGACTCGGCCTGACCTGGGTGACCAGGTCGCCGGACTGGTGGGTGCGCCCGGCCATCGGCTCGGGTCTCGCCGCCCTGGCCCTGACCGCGCTGCCCGGCACCCTCCTCTGGGCACGCGGGCAGCGCGCCCGCTTCCTCGCCGGGCTTGGCCGGGCGGCGATGTACCTCACGACGGTGGCTCTGGTGGCCGGTCTCAGCGGCGTGGTCGTGGGTGTGCTGCGCAGCTGAGTGGCGCGCCCGACTCCGGCCTGCTCAGGCGTCCCCCGGATGAACAGCTGGTACACCAGGGCGACCTGCCCGTGATCGCCGCCGCACCGTGCAGAGTCGCCCGTCATGGCCGCTCTCCTCGCCCTTGTCTCGGCGATCTGCTACGGCGTCAGCGACTTCAGCGGAGGGCTGGGCTCACGCCGCGCCGCCGCCACGACGGTGGTGCTGGTCAGCAACGCGGTGAGCCTGGTGCTGGCCGTGCTCGCTGTCGAACTCCTGCCGGGGTCGACGTACAGCGGCCGCGACATGCTGTGGGGGGTGGCGGGCGGCGTCCTCGGGCTCCTCGGGGTGGTCCTGCTCTACCGCGGACTGGCGATCGGGCCGATGTCGGTGGTGGCGCCGCTGACCGCCGTCCTCAGCGCGCTGGTGCCCCTGGCGGCGGGTGTGATCGCCGGCGAGCGACCCGGGACGATGGCAGTCATCGGCGTCGCCCTCGCCCTCCCGGCGATGCTGCTGCTCGCCCGCGAGCCCTCTCGACCGGCCGCTGCGGTGCTGAGCCGGGGTGCCCTGGCGTCCGCACTGTGCGCGGGCCTCGGCTTCGGCGGTTTCTTCGTGCTCCTGGCCCAGACCGGGCCCGGCGGGGGAGCCTGGCCGCTGGTCGCCCAGCGTGCCGCGTCGGTCGCGCTTCTGCTCGGCATCTCCTTGGTTGCTGCCCTGAGACAGGGAGGGTCAGTGCCCGTTCCGGGTGGTCGGGTCCTGGCCCTGGCCGCCGTCGCCGGGATCACGGACTTTGCCGCCAACCTTGCCTACGTCATCGCCACCCACCACGGCCTCTTCGCGCTGGTCGCGGTGATCACCTCTCTCTACCCCGCGAGCACGCTGCTGCTGGCTCGAGGTGTGCTTGGGGAGCGTCTGGCTCGCCAGCAGAGCGCGGGCCTGGCCATCGCAGCCGTGGCCGTGGCGCTGATCGCCCTTCACTGACTGAGCTGCGGACTTGCCTCAACGGCCTCGGGTGAAATCCCCGACCGGAATGCCCGGGCCGTCGTCGGCGTCGTCGCTGCCGACCTCGCGTGTGCCCGTCAACGGAGATCGGCCGGCGATGAGGTCCGCCATCTCCTCACACCAGAATGCGAGCCCGCAGAACTGGTAGGTGAAGATTCCCTTGGTCAGGGCGGGGCTGTTGCCCTCGAACACCTTGTGACCGAGCACCTGCAGAGACCAGCCGGCGAGAAACAGGGGCAGGCCGACACGAGGCCTCGCCGCGATGAGAGGGAGAGCGGCGGCCACCGCGGGGATGCCCACGAGGTGGGTGGCACGCACACCGACTGTGGTGTGCTGGGAGCGGTAGTAGGCCATCTTGTCTTCGAAGGACGCACCCCTCGGCGGCGCCTCGGCGCCGTCATCGATCGGCGTCGTCTTCCTGGTCACCATGTCCTTTCCCTCTTCACCGGCCACCGCTTGACCGGAGGTGATTGTGCCGCTGGGGCGGTGCGACCCGACGATGCTACAGTCGGCGCCGCTGGCGCACCCTGGGTGGGCCGGCGCGACGGACCGGCCAGGAATAGGGAGGATGGGCGTGCGGACACTCGTCCTCTCCAGCACCATCGCGATCGCCGGCGCCGCCGTCCTCTGCTCGTGCGGCTCCCCCTCAGGCCCAGCGGTCACCACGGTGCCCACGACCAGGCTCTCGTCGCCGGCGCCGGCGCCGTCGCCGTCGCCGCCGGCCCTCGACACGTGCCTCCCGGGCCGCTGGAAGAGCACCGTGGTCACCACCAGCGTCACGATCAGCAACAGCCCGGTCGCCCTGGCCGGTGGCGCCGGCGAGGTCCTGGTGATCGGACCGTTGGGCACCGTCAGCACCGACGACACCAGTACGGCCGCCCTCACCGGGACGGCCTCGGACGGAACCGTCTACAAGGTGACCCAGACCGGCTTCGGCAACGGCACGATCAGCAGCGCGAACGGAAAGATCACCGTGACGCTCGCCCAGCCCAACACCCTGTTCGTCAGCCTGTTCAAGAACGGTGTCGAGGTGCAGAGCCAGCAGCCGGGCTCGGCAAGCGACTTCTACATGTGCACGGCGGGGACGTCGCTCGTGGTGACCAGTCCCGGTGGCACCGTGGTCAAGTACGTGCCGGGCTGACACCGGCTGGGCGCGCCGCCGCGTGCCATCATGCCTGGGCCATGCGCGCGCAGCGGATCACATCCCTCGACGGACCCGAGGGTCTCCAGCTCACCGAGATCCCAGCCCCGCCGGCCGACGGGCGGCTGATCATCGACGTCGCCGCTGCGGGCGTCAGCTACCCGGACGTTCTCATGAGCCGGGGGCTCTACCAGGCTAGGCCCGACCTGCCCTTCGTGCCCGGGGTCGAGGTCGCGGGGACCGTGCGCGACGCTCCGGCGGACTGCGGCTTTGCCCCCGGCGACCGGGTCATGGCGGTGACCACCCTGGGCGGGTTTGCGGAGGTCGCGGCCGCCCCGCCCGCTCTCACCTGCGCGCTTCCCCAGCAGTTCAGCTTCGAGCAGGGCGCCGGGTTCCTGCTCAACTACCACACCGCGCATTTCGCGCTGACCCGGCGCGCCGCACTACGGCCGGGTCAGACCGTGGTCATCCATGGCGCCGCCGGTGGGGTGGGGACCGCCGCCATCCAGGTGGCGCGTTGCCTCGGGGCGGAGGTGGTGGCCGTGACCAGCAGCGCGCAGAAGGCGGACGTGGCCCGTACCGCCGGCGCGCAGACGGTGGTGGACAGCGCCGCCGACTGGCCATCGCTCCTCCGTTCGCTCAACAACGGGCGGGGAGCCGACGTCATCGTCGACCCTGTCGGCGGTGATCGTTTCGACGAGAGCCTGCGCTGCCTGGCCCCCGGGGGACGTGTGGTGGTCGTCGGCTTCACCGAGGGCCGCATCCCCACTGTGGCGGCGAATCGCCTGCTGCTGCGAAACATCTCGGTGGTTGGTGCAGCCTGGGGGGCGTGGCTGCGCGGCGACGCGTCGCTGTTCGCGACCACCGCGGCGGCGCTGCAACCGATGATCGAAAGCGGAGGCGCTCGTCCCATCGTCGGCGCGACCTTCCCACTGGCAGAGGCCGCTGCGGCGCTGCGACTCATCGAGGAGCGCCGCGCCGCCGGCAAGGTCGTGGTCATCATCTGACGGGGCCGCCTCCGAGGACACGGTAGGTCCGAAAACCGCCAGCAGAAACCCACTGCCAAGCCCCACCCTGCACGCATGCACGACGACTTCGAAGCCTGCTACCGCGCCATCCTCAGCCGCGACGCCCGCTTCGACGGCATGTTCTTCACGGCCGTGACCAGCACCGGGATCTATTGCCGCCCGGTGTGTCCCGCGCAGACTCCCAGGCGGGCCCACGTGCGCTTCTACGCGACCGCTGCGGCTGCTGAGGCGGCGGGCTTTCGAGCCTGTCTGCGCTGCCGCCCCCACCTCGCCCCGGGCTCACTCCGGGCGGCCGCCGGTGACCGGGTCGCGGACCGCGCGCTGCGGCTGATCGCGTCGGGCGCCGCCGACGGCACCGGCGGGGTCGCGGTGGTCGCCCGCCGCCTCGAGGTGAGCGAGCGCCACCTCCACCGCGTGCTCTGCGAAGCGGTCGGGGCCGGTCCGCTCACGCTGGCGCGCATGCGCCGCCTTCAGACGGCGCGCACCCTCATCGAGCAGACCGCCATCCCCATCACCGACATCGCCTTCAGCGCCGGCTACTCATCGATCCGCCAGTTCAACAGCGAGGTCCGATCCGGCACCGGGCGACCGCCCACCGAACTGCGCCGCCGCCGCTCCGCCGTCCACGACGGCGAGGGTGCCATCGTCCTGCGCCTCGGGGTCCGGCCCCCGTTCGACGGTGCATCCCTGCTCGCGTTCCACGGGATGCGCGCCGTCGGCGGAGTGGAGCGCTGCACCGCGACGACGCTGACCCGGTCGCTGTCGCTGTCCCACGGCGCTGCCGTGGTCGAGCTCGAGCCGCAGCCCACGCAATTGCTCGTCCGCCTCTGGCTCGACGACGTCCGCGACCTCGGCACCGCCGTCGACCGGTGCCGGCGGCTCTTCGACGTCGACGCCGACCCGGAGGCGATCGCCGCCGTCCTCGGCGCCGATCCCCTGCTCGCCCCACTGGTCGCTGCGCGTCCCGGCCTTCGCGTGCCCGGCGGTGCTGACGCCGAGGAGATCGCCTTCCGCGCGGTGCTGGGTCAACAGGTATCGGTCCGCCGCGCCACAGCACTCGCCGCCCGGCTGACCGAGGACTTCGGGACACGACTGGCACGTCCGCGCCGCGGTGTCGATCGTCGCTTCCCGTCGGCGAACGCTCTCGCCGCCGCCGACCTCGCCGCGGTCGGCCTCACCACCGAGCGGGCGGAGACGCTGCGACTCCTCGCCGGCGCCCTGGCGGCGGGCGACCTCGATCTCGAAGGGGGCGCCGACGGCGCTGAGGTCCGCGAGGCGCTGCTCTCGATCCGCGGCATCGGCGCGTGGACGGCCGCGTACATCGCCATGCGTGGGCTGCGCGATCCTGACGCCTTTCCCGCCGGCGACCTGGCCCTGCGTCGGGGCTTCGCGAGCGCCGGCGGCAGCGCCGGCGACCTCTCGACGCGCGCCGATCGATGGAGACCCTGGCGCGCCTACGCCGCCGTCCACCTCTGGGCACAACCGCCACCGCCGCCAAGAACAACGGAGACACAGCCATGACCCTGATCGCCACCACCGTCGCCACGCCGCTGGGGCCGATGTCGCTTCTCGGCACATCGCAGTGCCTGCACGTGGCCGCATTCGGCGAGGACCTCGACGACCTCCGTGACCGCCTGCCGCAGCCCTTGCGGAACAGCCCGGTGCAACGCGGCGAGACGGCCGCCGCCGCGGCTCTGCGCGAGTATTTCGCCGGTGACATGCGCGCCCTCGACCGCGTCGACGTCGAGCAGCCAGGAGGGCCCTTCCACACCGCCGTGTGGAAGGAGATGCGCGCCATCCCAGCGGGCACGACGGTGAGCTACGCCGACCTCGCCGCGCGCGCCGGTGCCCCCCGGGCAGCGCGAGCCGCCGCCTCCGCGTGCGCCCGCAACGCGGTGTGCCTGTTCATCCCATGCCACCGCGTGGTCCGCAGCGACGGCAGCCTGGGCGGTTATTACTATGGTCTGGCGACCAAGCGCAGCCTGCTCGCCCACGAAGGTGTCACCGAACGCTGACGTTGGGCGCCAAGTTGGCCGGTTGCGCGTACGATCGTGCAGGGTGGAGCACGGAGGTCAGGTGATCGACCAGCGCCGCAACAGCAGGTGGACCGCGGACGTCGCGCGCGCCCAAGGCGGCCGCGCCCGGCGCGGCCAAGACACAGCCGGGGCAGAATCCGTCACCCTGTGCATGGAGAGGGCACGCCCACGGGCGGGATTGGTACCGGTACCGGAGAGAGCATGGCAACCGCAACGCTGACAACGACGCGCGCCACGGGTGCCTCGATCGACCCCCTTGTGGTCGCCGCCGAAGGCCTCATCGTTCGCGGCAAGGAACAGGGTGAGCTTCCTGCCGACGACATCGTCGGCGCGTTTCCTGACATGGAGCTCGAGCCCGACGCTCTCGAGCGACTCTTCGACGCCTTCCGTCAACTCGGCATCGCCATCGCCGGCGAGGGAGTCGAGAACGCCGACGAGGAGGAGGACACCCCCGCCCTCGTCGACGTCAGCACCGCGGTGTCACTCGACGACCCGGTGCGCATGTACCTGCGCGAGATCGGCGAGGTGGCCCTGCTGACCAAGGAGCAGGAGGTGCTGTACGCGCAGCGCATCGAGGCCGGCGACGACGACGCCAAGCACCTTCTCGCCGCCGCCAACCTTCGCCTCGTGGTGAGCATCGCGAAGAAGTATTTTGGACGCGGCATGCCCTTCCTCGACCTCATCCAGGAGGGCAACCTCGGCCTCCTCCGTGCCGTCGACAAGTTCGACTACCACCGCGGCTACAAGTTCTCCACCTACGCGACCTGGTGGATCCGCCAGGCGATCACCCGTGCCATCGCCGACCAGGCCCGCACCATCCGCATTCCCGTCCACATGGTGGAGCTGGTCAACCGCCAGGCGCGTGTGGCTCGGCGGCTGGTGCAGGAGCTCGGCCGCGAGCCCGACGACGAGGAGATCGCCGACGAACTCGGCCTCACCCCCGAGCGTGTCAAGGAGATCCGCCGCGTCGCCCAGGACCCCGTGTCGCTGGAGACGCCCGTCGGCGATGACGGCGACGCTGAGCTGGGCGAGCTCATCGAGGACACGGGCGCGATCCGGCCACAGGACGCGGCCGCGAGCACGATGCTGGGTGTCGAGGTCGAAGACATCCTCGACACGCTCACGCCGCGGGAGCGGCGCGTGATCCAGCTGCGCTTCGGGCTCGTCGACGGCCATCCGCGCACGCTTGACGAGGTGGGCCGGCGCTTCGGGGTGACCCGCGAGCGCATCCGTCAGATCGAGGCCAAGGCCCTGCGCAAGATGCGCCACCCGTCGCGCAGCCGTCGCCTTGCCGACTTCCTCGACTGACCCGCCCGGGTCAGCTGCGCGCGGTCAGCTCGAGTGCCGCGTCGACGGCCGCCCGCACCCGCGCCGCGTCTCGCGCCGCGCGCACAACCGCGATGCCGGCGGCGCCGGCCTCGACGCATGACGCGGCGTTACCGGCATCGATGCCGCCGATGGCGATGACCGGGATGCTCACCACAGAGCAGATGTCGGCCAGCCCGGCGAGGCCAAGCGGCGGAGCGGCGTCGGTCTTGCTCGGCGTTGCCCAGATCGGTCCGGCCCCGAGGTAACGGGCGCCCCGCGCCTGCGCCTCCTCGGCCTCGTCGACCCCGGCGACGCTGATGCCCAGCAGCAGCCCCTCCGCGACGGCGCGCTCGGCGCCCCGGTCGGTCTGTCCGAGGTGCACGCCATCGGCACCGCTGCGCAGGGCGGCCTCGACGTCATCGTTGATGACGAGGATGGCCGGAAGATTGCGGAGCCGCCGCCCCATGTCGGCGCGAGCCACCGTCCCGGCATCCTTGAGGCGCAGCTGGATCACGGTGGCGCCCCCGGCCACAGCCAGCACGGCGACGTCGACGCTGTCGACGACCGCGTGCAGCCTCACAGGCGCGTGACCCGGGCGCGCCCGTCGATGCTGTCAGGTGAAAGCAGGTGGAGCGCGTCGTAGAGGGCGACATGGAAGCTGCCCGGCCCCCGGCTGTTCAGGGCCGCGTCCTCCCCGGCCACGCCCAGCGCCACAAGGGCCGAGACCGCACCGTCGAGCAGCGCCCCCTCGCTGACGGCCGCGAAACAGCCCGTGAGGGCGCTGGCGATGCACCCGGTGCCGGTGACCATGGCAAGGAGCGGGTCACCGTTGGCGACGGCGTAGGTTGTGCTGCCGTCGCTGACGGCGTCGATCGCCCCGGTCACCGCGACCACGCAGCCGAGCGCGCGCGCCGCTGCACTGGCGAGGTCGCCGCCCTCGTCGCCGGCTCCGATCGACTCCACGCCGCGGATCTCGGCGCTCCGTCCGACCAGGCTGGCCACCTCGGCGGCGTTGCCGCGGACGACGCCCACCACCACCTCGTCGAGGATGCGCCGGCTGCTCTCGGTGCGCAGCCGGGTGGCCCCGGCGCCCACCGGGTCGAGGACCACAGGCACCCCGGCCGCGTTGGCGGCGTGGCCGGCAACGATCATGGAGGCGACCCACTCGGTGCTGAGCGTGCCGATGTTGAGCACCAGCGCACCTGCCATGGATGCCATCTCCACCACCTCCTCGGGCGCGTGCGCCATCACAGGAAGCGCTCCGATGGCCAGCGTGGCGTTGGCCGTCTCGTTCATCACGACGAAGTTGGTGATCTGGTGCACGAGAGGTCGGAGCTCGCGCATGCGCCGCAGAAGGGCACCGGTGGGCATGGCGGCCACGCCGACGGGCGAGCCGATCTCCGTGCTCATGCGCTCCTCCCTCCCGTCAGCGCCGGCGCGGCACGTGCCCGGCCCCGGACGCCCAGCACGTCGACGGGACCGTCGCCCGCACCGATGTCGGTCAGCCCGGCGGCCACCGCTGCCGACGTGACCTCGGCCGCTGCCGCGGCCGCAGCCACCAGCGACCAGCCCTGCGCGAGCAGCGCCGTCACGGTCGCCGAATGGGTGCACCCGGCACCGTGGGTGGTGGCGATGTCGTGGCGCGGCACGGGGATCTCGACGTGGTCGGTCCCATCGAAGAGGTGGTCGACAGCCGTGTCGCCGTGGCCGCCGGTCACGATCACCGCAGCTGCGCCCATGTCGTGGAGGCGCTCGGCCAGCTCGCGCCTCGAGGCGGTCACACCGGTCAGCGCCTCCGCCTCGGGCACGTTGGGGGTCACCACCGTGGCGAGCGGGAACAACCGTCGAACCATCACCTCAACGGCGTCCGGGCGCAGCAGTCGCGCCCCCGAGCTGGCGACCATGACGGGATCGACGACGAGCGGCAGGCGCCGTCCTGCGAGCGCGTCGGCGACCGTCTCGATGATCTCGGCAGAGAGCAGCATTCCGGTCTTGACAGCGTCGACGCCGATGTCGTCGAAGACCGCCTCGACCTGCGCGAGGATGAACTCGGGAGGCACGGCGTGGATGGCGGTGACCTCACGCGTGTTCTGCGCCGTCAGCGCCACGAGGACGGTGCTGCCGTGGCAGCCGGCGGCGGCGAAGGCGCGCAGGTCGGCCTGGATGCCGGCGCCGCCACCCGAGTCGGACGAGGCGATGGAGAGGGCGCGAGCGGTGCGATTCATCCGTACTCCCTACGCTGGCATGACCCAGATCAGGTTCGCGGGTGTGTTCTCAGCCCTGCACAGGGCACCCCGGTCGGGCCAATCTACCACCGCGCGAGCCGTCGCCGCGGCCGGCGACTGACCCCGGTCCTACAGCTCCAGGCGTGCCCGCGCCGCCCGGAGCCGTTGCACCGACACCTCGGGGCCGATGAACGCCATCGCATCGAAGACGGGAACGCCCTGGGGTCGCCCGAGGATGGCGATGTAGAGCACGCGGAACGCATCCCGCGCCTTCACCCCACGCGCATCGACCAGGGCGGTGAGCCGCTCACGCAGGGCGGTGAGGTCGGCGAGCCCGTCCCCGCCCAACTCGAGGCAGGCCGCGTCGAGCAGGGCGATCGCCGTGTCCGAGTCGACGTTGCGCGGGGGGAACGCCACGCCGTCCTCCGGCGGTGCGTCGCCGAGGAGAGGGCCGGCCAGCGCGGCGGCGTCGCTCATCACCACCATGCGCTCCTGGAGCAGCGGCACCAGGCGGCGGCGCGTCTCCTTGCTGGTGGACGGCAGCCAGAACTCGAGGAGCTCCACAAGTTCTTCGACGGGGAGGCGGCGGATGTGCTGCCCGTTGATGGAGTCCAGGCGCTTGGGGTCGAAGACCGCCGCCGAGTCGTTGACACGCTCCAGCGAGAATCTCTGCACAAGTTCGGGGGGCGTGAACAGCTCCTCCTCCGTTCCCGACGACCAGCCGAGCAGGGCCATCGCATTGACCACCGCCGGCGCCAGGTAGCCCAATTCACCGTACTCGAGGACGTTGCGCGCCCCGTGACGCTTGCTGAGCTTCTGCCGGTCCTCACCGAGCACCGGCGGCACGTGCGCGAAGCGAGGAGGATCCCAGCCGAAGGCGCTGTAGAGACCGAGGTGCTTGGGCGTCGACGGGATCCACTCGTCGCTGCGGATGACGTCGGTGATCTCCATGAGGTGGTCGTCGATCACCACGGCGAGGTGATAGGTCGGAAACCCGTCCGACTTGAGCAGCACCTGGTCGTCGATGTCGGCGTTGTCGAAGGAGATCTCGCCGCGCACCACGTCGATCCACGTGGTGCGACCGGGGGCGATGAGCTGGCGCAGCACGGCCGGCATGCCCTCGGCGCGCTCCCGTGTCACCTCGTTCTGCCGCGCCAGGCAGCGGCGGTCGTAGCGCGTCGGCTGTTTGGCGGCCCGCTGGCGCTCGCGCATCTCGCTGAGCCGCTCGGGGCTGCACGTGCACCAGTACGCAGCGCTGCGCTCGACGAGCACCTCGGCGTGCTGGCGATAGACGTCGGTGCGCAACGACTGGATGTACGGGCCATGCGGACCGCCGACCTCGGGGCCCTCGTCCCAACTCAACCCCAGCCAGAGCAGGGTCTCCATGATCAGCGCCTCGCTGCCCTCGAGGTAGCGCTCCTGGTCGGTGTCCTCGATGCGCAGGATGAACCTGCCATCGGTGGACCGCGCGCTCAGCCACGCGAAGAGAGCCGTCCGCACCGAGCCGAAATGCAGGGGTCCGGTGGGGGAGGGTGCGAAGCGCGTCCGCATCGGTGTGCGGGCGCCGGTCACCTCGGGGCGGCGATCAGCAGAGCGACGACCGTCCAGACCACGAGCGCAGCGATGAGGAGCGGGGCGTCCCAGTTGCTCGCGGTCACGCTCATGAGGCGAACCGTTCCGCCGCCGCGTGGTGCGTCACCGACATGGGCAACGCCGCCGCCTGCGCCGGGACGGCCGATGTCGCCCATGCCCCACGCCGGGGGCGGGGCGAGAGGACCGGACCGGGGGGTGACGTGGAGGCTCTGCTCCCGCTCGCGGGCACGCGCATCGAGCACCACCCCGGCGATGACCATGGTGCCGAAGCCGCCCGCGCCGAGTCCGATCAGGATGAGGATGACCCCGAGGGCGACGTTCAGGTAGTCGTTGTAGGCGTGGGGGCCGAGCAGGACGAGGATCCCACCGGCGATCAGCGCCACGGCGGTGATGCCGAAGCCGATCGTCTTGCCGGCAATTTCGCGGAAGGACATCTGGCTCTCCGAGGCGGTCAACGTCGGCATCGAGTATAGGGAAGCCCACGACTCCGCCACCTAAGATTCGACCTTCGCGCCCGCATCGTCTAGCGGTCAGGACACCACCCTTTCAAGGTGGTAACCGGGGTTCGACTCCCCGTGCGGGTAGCGGCGCCGGCGGGCCGGATTCCGCTCGCACAGACCACAATCGGAGGTATCACCCCAGGATCACAGGAGAAAACATGACGCCTTCGCCCAACCTGCAGCCCGGCCGGCACCCGGAGCGGGCGGTGGCCGACATGGCGGTCGTCCGCGACATCCTCGACTCCGAGGCGGTGTGCCACGTCGCCTTCATCCAGGATGGATGGCCCTACGCGATCCCCACCATCCACGCGCGTGACGGCGATCGGCTGCTCATCCACGGGTCCACCCTGAGCCGGATGCTCGGCGGCCTGGCGGCGGGCATCCCGGCGACGATCACGGTGACCGCGATCGACGGCCTCGTCTGTGCCCGCTCCGCCTTTCACCATTCCATGAACTACCGGTGTGCCATGGTGTTCGGCATCGCCGAGCCCGTTCGCGACGACGATGAGAAGCTGGCGGCGATGCGGGTCATCGTCGAACACGTGCTGCCGGGACGGTGGGCAGAGGTGAGGCCGCCCAAGCCGGCCGAGCTTCGCGCCACCGAGATCGTCGCGATGTCGCTGGACCGGGCCACGGCGAAGGTGCGCCGCGGCGGTCCGATGGATGCGCCCGCCGACCTCAGGACAGCGGTGTGGTCGGGTGTGCTCCCTCTGCGCAGCCGGGTTGGCCGGCCCACGCTGGTCCCCGACGACGTCGCCGGCCTGCCGCTGCCGGCCAGCGTCGCGGCGGCACTCGCCGCACGCTCGTCCGGGAACGGGGCAGCTCGCCAGGGGTGAGCACACGACCCATGGCGGCAGCGGTCATCGGCCGGCCGAACTGGTACCCCGACCTCACCCGTGTAACACCGGGAGCCTGGGGTGGTGCCTTATGTGGATCCGCTGCACTTGCTGAAGCTGCTAGTAAGACTGTAGAGTTATGTCGCTGGTACGTGGCCGTCAACGGGCCCGTCAGGGATTCTCGGAGACCAGACATGATCGCCACCGCCCCGCCCCGCATCGCGGCCACCTCGGCCGCCGACGGATGGACTTCGCCACCGACCCTTCGGGGACGGCGTCAGACGGCCCGCCGTCGGCGCCTGATCATGCTATTTCGCGACTGGCTGGGCATCGGCGTCATCGCCTGTCTCTCGGTGACGCTCTTCGCCGTGACCTATCTCAGCCTTCTCGGACGCTGACGCTCCGCTGCGTCGCCGTGGTCACGTCAGGACGACGGCCACGCCAGGTCGCCGAAAAACCCGGAGGGCTGCGGCGCGAGGCGGTACGCGGCACAGCCGCGGCGGCTCTCCCCGATGGTGGTGCCCTCGCCGTGCCCCGGCAGCACGAGCGTCTCGGGCGGCAGCGGCAGAAGCCGCGCCTCAATGCTGGCGATGATCGTTTCGAGGTCACCGGCCGCGAATGTCTTGCCCGGTCCGCCCTTGAAGAGGGTGTCGCCGCTGATCAGGGTGCTGCCCAGCCGCATCGAGATGCTGCCGGGCGTGTGCCCGGGTGTGTGGAGGATGTCGATGCGGATGGAGCCGACCCGCACCTCGGCCCCGTCCTCGAGGCGGCCGTCGATGCGTTCCGGGGGGATCCGTGTCTCCGCCGCCCCGACGAGCACCGGGGCGCCGGTGGCGGCTCGCACCGCGTCATAGGTCGCCCAGTGGTCTGGATGCCAGTGCGTGGCGATGATGTGCTGGACCCGCCCCTCGGCGGCGATCGCCTCGAGCAGCGGTCCCTCGTCCAGGGGCATGTCCACGAGGAGTGAGGCCCCGGCGGCGACGTCGCGGACGATGTACGCGTTGTTGTTGAACGGGCCCATCGGCCCCACCTGCACGATCCGGATGCCACCGTCCTCGATGACGGTGAGGTCAGCCCGTCCCATCGGGTCCTGCGGGCGGCGCTCCGCCGGCCCGTGCACGCATCGATGCCTTCCACGCGCGCTTGCCGGCCTGGTACCGCTCGCGCTCGGCAACGGTGTGCACGTCGGCAAGAGTGGGGTAGTCGGGGATGAGCTCGGCCCAGCCAGGCGGGTTGACGGCGTACTGCTTGGCAAGGACGCCGAGCACGATGCGAGCCTTCATCTCGCCGAACCCCGGGAGAGCGCGCAACCTGCGGAGCAGCTCCGCCGCATCGGGGACGTCGCTCCAGATCGCCGCGGCGTCGTTGCCGTACTCGCCGGCGACGATGGCGCAGAGCGCGTGCACCCGTGCCGCCATGCTTGCCGGGAAACGATGGATCGCAGGGCGCTGCCGGAACGCTGCTTCGAACCGGCCGGCATCGATCGCGGCCAGCTCACGCGCATCGAAGGTGCCGAGCCGATCGCGGATGTCAAGCGGGCCGAGGAACGCCTTCTCAACAGTGATCTGCTGGTCGAGACAGAAGCCGATCAGCAGGGCCAGGGGGTCCGCGGCGAGCAGTGAATCCGCCTCCGGGTTCCCTGTCCACTCCATGCGTCGCGTGGTCCGACGCGCAACCTTCGTTGTCATGACGCGCAGCCTAGCGCCCCGGGCCGGACCTCCGACACCCGTCGCCCGCGGAGAAGGCACGGGCCGGGCGCTACACTCGCGCCATGTCCTGGCTGGGCCGTCTGTTCAACCCCGCCGCGCCACCGTCACCGCCGGCCCACGCAGTGGTCATCCCAGAGGACATCGTCGGGCAGCTGAACGGCGGCGCCGCGCCGTTGCAGGTCACTGTCGAGGAGGCTCTGCGCAGCCTCATCGAGATCCGCCGCCGCGCCGCCGAGCACGACGCCGAGGGGCTGCCGTTCTGGCTGCGGCGCGAGGCCGGCCAGAAGGGCGAGATCGACGAATCCCTGCGCGACCGCGTCACCCAACGTCGAGCCACCGAAAGCGAGAGCTGACCGCCGGGGTGACGCGCCACGGCGGCCGTCGACTGTGCGCGCGCTGACGTTCGCCGACATCGGGCGCGTCGAGATGGCCGATGTGCCGCGCCCCACCATCGAGGAGCCCGGCGACGTCATCGTGCGTGTCAGCACGACGGCGATCTGCGGCAGCGACCTGCACGTCGTCCACGGCCGCATCCCCGGGATGGCACCGGGCGGCGTGCTCGGCCACGAGTTCGCCGGTGTTGTCGAGGAGTGCGGCCCGGCGGTCCGCAACCTCATAGCGGGTGACCGCGTCCTGGCGTCGTTCACGATCCCGTGCGGCGCGTGCTGGTTCTGCGACCGGCGCCTGTTCAGTCGCTGCCCGGACCAGCGGGTGTTCGGCTACGGCATGTTCCTCGGTGACCTCAATGGCGCCCAGGCGGAGTACGTGCGCGTCCCCAACGCCGACATCTGCCTGCGCACCATCGACGCGGCGTTGAGCGACGAGACGGTGCTCTTCGCGGGCGACATCTTCACGACCGGGTACGACTGCGCCGTCGAGGCGTGCATCGTCGAGGGCGACGTCGTCGTGGTGCAGGGCTGCGGGCCGGTCGGACTCATGGCTGTGCAGGCCGCACGCGCCTTCCGGCCTTCGGTGATCTACGCCGTGGACAGCGTCGGCTCCAGGTTGGAGATGGCGCAGCATTTCGGCGCCGTCCCGATCGACGCTTCGGCTGTGCACGTGCCAAGCCACATCCAGGACCTCACCGGCGGCCGCGGCGCCGACGTTCTCCTCGAATGCGTCGGCGCCATCCCCGCCCTGGTCGGCGCCATTGACGTCATCCGCGCCGGCGGCCATCTCAGCATCATCGGGGTCTACTCGGAGCCGGAGATGGCGTTCCCCCTCAACCTGGCTTTCGTGAAGGGGATCGACCTCAAGTTCTGTGGCACCGCCAACATCGTCGGCCGATGGGACGACGCGCTGGCGCTGATCACATCGGGCGCCGTCGACCCTGCGGCGATCATCTCGCACCGGCTGCCGCTCGACGACGCCGTGCGCGGGTATGAGCTGTTCGCCTCCCGCGAGGCCATCAAAGTCGTGCTCACGCCGTGACCCGAGTGGGCCAGGGGCGGGCTCGGTCGCTCAGCCGACGCTGACCGCAAGAACCCTCGTGCCCCAGTTCCGCGCTCCCGTCGTGGTCTGGCTCGACTTCGCCGGCACGTACTCTGTTGCCATCCAGAAGATCCCGGTGAGTGGATCGAGCACGGCCCAGGAGTAGTCTCCCCAGCGGGTTGCGGTGGGGTCGTATGGTCCCGTTCCGGGCGCAGCGGTGGTCACCGGGCCGAACTGCGAGTGACCGCTGTTGAGCACCGCGTACGACGCCGACGGAAAGCGGCTGGCGCTCGTCAACGTGAACACCATGGCCGCACGCCCGGAGGCATCCGCCTGCAGGGCCGGGTAGATCACGTAGTTCCTGGCCTTCGCGACGTAACCCTGGTTGGCGACCGTGACCGCGCCGATGCTGGTGCCGGAGAGGGTGGGATGGACCTCGAACCACGCGGCGCCGTCACGCTCGACGCTGTCGCCCGCGATGGTCACGGCCGAGGTCAGCTCTCCCCAGACGTTGCCCGCGATGTACTGCGTCTGCTGCATGCGGTCGTCGCCGCCGTCGAGAAGGCTCGTCGCTCCCTTCTGCGCCGCCCCCACCGGCAGTCCGTACACCTCGGAGCCGATCACTGTCGCTGACAACTTGGGCGCATGCCCGGAGGCCACGCCGGCCCGGTCGGTCATGGCCCACACCCCGATGCGATTGTCAAAGGTGCCGTTGGGATCGAACGAGTTCAGGAAGTACTCGGCCGGGGCGATCCCGCTGCTGAGAGCCGGCTCGATCGCGAACGGTGACTCGCCGCCCAGGGTCAGATGGCCGAAGTGCGCGAAATGCAGCGGCGTGGCGGCGATCAGGTCCGACTTGGAGAGCGCGTACAGCTGCCCGCCGTTGAACTGGGGGCCGAGGATCGAGAACTCGTCCGTGCTGAGGTAGACGTTGTACTGGTCGATGCCGATGCGCGGCTGGTCCCCGAAGCAGGGGCAGCCGTTGCCGCCGGAGTGCGTCGTGTCGATCTGATACTCGGTCCAGAGGTTGGTGGGGTCGCCGCTGGTGTTGACGGCGATGTCGAGGTGGGACGAGGAGTTGTCGAGAGCGATGAAGAGAATCTCCGCGAACCAGGTGTTCGTCGCCGTGTCGTACTGGCAGCGTGGGTCGCTCGTGAACTCCTGCGCGCCTTCATTGAAGAGGTCGTTGACGTTGAACGGCCCTTCGACAGGCGTCCCACTCGTGCGATAGACCCGGTACGCGGAGTTGACCGGCTCGACCACGAAGCCGTTGCCTTCGCAGAGCCCCTGGTCGGGCGGCTCGAACGTCGCATTGAAGTTGGTCAGCTGGCTGTCCAGGCTGCTCACGCCGTTGAAGTTGGCGTGCACCGTGGACGTCGATTTGCCCGAGGTGCCGGCTGCACCGGGTGCACGCAGCGCAGACGCCGCTGCCGCGCCCGAAGAGTGGATGAAGCGCGCGCCGCGCGCTCGCGTGGTCGCCGTGCCCGCCGGGACGCTGTTGTGGGTCGCCGCTTGGTGAACCGGGCTGGCGACTCCCTGGTCAGCAGCCGCGTACGTCGTCACCGACGACGAGGCGGCCTGGGCAACGCTCGAATGGGAGGCGCCGATAACGCTGACCGAGGCAACCGCCATGACAGCCGCGAGACCGCGACGTCGAGATGTCCGCATTCCAAGGATCTCCCTCTTCCGCCGGCCGCTCACCGTGCGCCGCAGTGGCTCACCCCACTGCTGCTGGCGCGGAGCATAGGTCGACGATCACACGAAACGCAACGTAGAGAGCAGAAGAAGCAACACGAGCGATCACAGCAGAACGGAAGGCCGGGTCGATTGGTCCCAGGGGAAGGAGTCGAACCTTCGATACACGGTTTTACAGACCGCTGCCTTAGCCACTTGGCTACCCTGGGGGCGCGGTCCAGATGTTCGCAAACGCGCGCGAATGACCGTCACCGCCGCGCCGCCGGCAGGACCTCGCGCAGCTCCGCATGGGTCCTGTAGGCCTCGACGGTGGCCAGGATGCGCTCAGGGTCGCCGGCCAGAGAGTCGACGAAGTAGCCACCGTCGAAAGGTCGCTCGGCGGCGCGGAGGAGGGCTGCTGCCGGTTGACGGCGGGGCGGCGGAGCGCCTGGCACGAGCCGGTAGCCGAGCACGTGGCGGTTGCCGGCGCGGGTCAGGCCGGTGGCGTCGATCGTCTCCCAGCGCGTCAGGGTGCTGAACGGGTACTGGCGCTGCAGCACTCCTTCGCGCGTCAGCTCGATGCTCGGCCGCAGGATCAGCCCGGTCGTGACCAGCGCGAACGCCGGGGCCGCGCAGATGAACCAGCCGATGGTGGCGCCGTTGAGCAGGCTGAGCACGCCGGCGACCTCGGTGATCGCCGCGAGCGGCACCACCAGGGCGGCGGGTCGGCGGGCCCGAAACACCACCCGGCCTCCTTTGGCGGCCGGCAGTCCGGGGGCCTGGTCGGCTGCAATGGGGTCGACAGGGCTCATGCGGCGATGGTACGCAGAGCCCGGCGCGGGGTCGCTCTGCGATGGTGACGTCGTGCCTCTCGTCGCGCTGTCGGTGGTCGAGCTCCTCCAGGGGATTGGACTGGCGGTGGCCGGTTTCGTGGTGGTGGCCCTCGTCTGCGCCGGCATCCTCGCCGTGCTCCACGTGGTGCTTCCGTCGACCGACGCCGGCGCCGAGGCCGTCGATCGGGTCAACGAGCTGAGGCGTGAGGCGGACGCCGAGCCCACCGAGGACCGGGTCGACACCGAGGTCGATGCATAAGGTATCCTTTATCAAAGGAAACGTTATGCAAGCACCACCCCGCGCCCCCGACCCGACCCGACGCACCGCCCGCCGGGCGATCCCCGGCAGCATCGCCGCCGGCGCCAGCGACCTCTCCGTCGCCTTCGAGGGCCTGGCCAACCCCACCAGGCTGCTCATCGTCGAGAGCCTGGCGACCATCGCCGAGATGCGCGTCAGCGAACTCGCCGAGCTCTGCATGGTGTCCCAGCCGCGCATGAGCTGGCACCTGCGCATCCTGCGCAAGGCGGAGATCATCCGCACCCGCCGCGATGGCCGCGAGGTGTTCTGCCGCCTCGACCGCGATGCCATCGCGCAGCACCTTCGTGCCTTCGTCCGCCTCGTCTCCGCGCGCAACGATCCCAACAACGATGCGCTCGCCCAGAGTCTGCAGCCAATCAATGAGGGAATCTCATGAGCAACAAGGTCAGAGTGGCCATCATCGGCGTGGGCAACTGTGCCTCGTCTCTCATCCAGGGCCTCGAGTACTACAAGAACGCCGAGCCGGGCGACGCCGTCCCCGGCCTGATGCACGTCGATCTCGGCGGGTACCACATCAGCGACATCGAGATCTCGGCGGCTTTCGACATCGACATCGAGAAGGTCGGCAAGGACGTCAGCGAGGCCATCTTCAGCGGTCAAAACAACACCGTGAAGTTCAGTGATGTACCTCACCTGGGCGTCCCGGTGCAACGTGGCATGACCCACGACGGGCTGGGCAAGTACCTGTCCGAGGTGATCACCAAGGCCCCGGGTTCCACCGTCGACATCGTCGAGGTCCTGAAGAGCACCAGGACCGACGTCGTCGTGAACTATCTGCCGGTCGGCAGCGAGGAGGCAACCCGGTGGTACACCGAGCAGATCCTTACCGCCGGGTGCGCCATGGTCAACTGCATGCCCGTCTTCATCGCTCGGGAGGAGTACTGGCAGAAGCGCTTCGAGAAGGCGGGGACCTGCATCATCGGCGACGACATCAAGTCGCAGGTGGGGGCAACCATCATGCACCGCGTGCTCACCCGCCTCTTCCGCGATCGCGGCGTCGAGATCGAGAACATGTACCAGCTCAACTTCGGCGGCAACACCGACTTCCTCAACATGCTGGAGCGCGAGCGCCTGCAGAGCAAGAAGATCAGCAAGACCAACGCGGTGCAGTCGCAGCTTGAGCATCCCCTGGCCGAGCGCAACATCCACGTCGGTCCCTCCGATTACGTGCCCTGGCTCAACGACCGCAAGTGGGCGTACATCCGCATCGAGGGCAAATCATTCGGCGATGTCCCGCTCAACATGGAGCTGAAGCTCGAGGTGCACGACTCGCCGAACAGCGCGGGCGTGGTCATCGACGCGGTGCGCTGTTGCAAGCTTGGCATCGAGCGCGGGCTCACCGGTGCTCTCGAGGGCCCGTCGAGCTACTTCATGAAGTCGCCGCCGCGGCAGGTCGCCGACTCGGTGGCGCGTGAGCTCACCGAGGAGTTCATCGCCGGAGCGGTGCCGGCGCGCGAGGTCAACGGACGAGGCCGTGCAGGCCTCGCGGCCACCGAGCCGGTCGCGCAACCGGTCACACCCGTGGCTGACTGAGGCGAGGACGGAGGGTGGTCGAGGCGGCCAGGGAAGTGGTGCTTCCCGTCCGTTCGCGTCTCTTCCCCTGGCGGCGGCGTCGCGAGTCGATGCTGCCGTACCACCTCTATCGGCTCGCGTCCCTGCTGGTGCGCGTGCTGCCCCGCCGTGCCAGCATCGTCCTCGCCGATCGCGTCGCGGACACGCTGCTCCTCGCCAACCCTTCGAAGTTCGTCGCCCTCCGCGACAACCTTCGCCTGGTCATCCCTGACGCCGGCGAGCGCGAGCTCGACCACGTGGTTCGGCGCAACCTGCGCGGCCTCAGCCGCGGTTGGGTCGACGTCATGGCGATCCCGCTCGACAGCAAGGGAACCACGCGGCGGCTGCGCGAGGTCGACATCCACCACTACACCAACGCGATGGCGCGCGGCAAAGGAGTCGTGGTGGTGTCGATGCATTTCGGTGCCTGGGAAGCAGGCCTTGCAGCGTGGAATGGCGGTGGCGGCCCGCTCGCCCTGCTCGCCGAGCAATTGCGGCCGCCGGAGCTGTTCGAGGCCATCGCCGGGGCCCGTGGCGCGCTCGGCGTGAAGGTCATCCCCATCGACGTCGAGGCGATGCTGCGGGGCGACACGCAGACGGCCCGCCGCATCGGGGCAGCGGCCATGCGTGAGGTCTTCAAGCACCTCCGCACCGGGGGCGGCATCGCCACCGCGATCGACCGCGATCTCACCGGTACCGGCACGATGATCCCCTTCTTCGGAAAGCCCGCTCCCATCCCGCTCAGCGTTGTCGAGGTGGCCCTGCGCACCGGGGCTGCGGTGGTCCCGGTCGCCCTGCTGCGCACGTCGTCGGGCGTGGACGGCCTGGTCTTCCCGGAGATGACCTACGACGCGCAGGCGCCGCGTGAGCAGGAGGCGGAGCGCATTGCGCGCGACATCCTGGCCATTTTCGAGACGGTCATCCGCCAGCACCCCGACCAGTGGCACGTCCTCGACCCCGTCTGGCCGACGCGACCGTCGTGAAGGTGTGCCTCGTGTCGCCGTACGACTACATGCACCCGGGCGGGGTGACCGAGCACGTCCGTCACCTCGCGGCCACGCTGCGCGAACGCGGCCACGAGGTCACCGTCCTCGCCCCCTCGAGCCGCGTCGGCGACGACCATGGCATCCCCGGGTATGTGCGCATCGGCCGCAGCGTTCCCATCAAGACCAATGGCTCCGTGGCCCGCATCGCGCTCAGCTTTCACCTCGTCCGCCGTGTGCGCGCCCTGCTCGACGACAGCGACTTCGACGTGGTCCACTACCACGAGCCGCTGGTACCGTCGCTGCCGATCACCGTGCTGCGCTTCCACCGCGGCGCCAACGTCGCCACCTTCCACGCCAACGCACGGCGCAACCTCGGCTATTACTACGGGCGGCCATTCCTGGGTCGCTACTTCAAGCGGCTGCACGCCTGCATCGCGGTGAGCGTTCCCGCTCGCGACTTCATCTCCCGCTACTTCCCCGGTGACTACCGCATCGTCCCCAACGGCATCGACACCACCCGGTTCTGTCCCGACCATGCGGCCGTCGCCGAACTTCGCACCCCCGGGATGAAGACGCTTCTGTTCGTGGGACGCATGGAGCAGCGCAAGGGGTTCGGCATCCTCCTCGAGGCGTACGCCCAGCTGCGCCGCCGTCGCTCCGACATCCGCCTCGTGGCGGTCGGCGAGGGACCGCAGCGCGAGGGGTACGAGCGCCAGGTCGACTCCTTCGGCATCCCCGACGTGCTCTTCTGCGGTCGCATCAGCAACGAGATGCTGCCCCGGTACTACACGTCGGCGGACATCTTCTGCAGCCCGGCGACAGGTGGAGAGAGCTTCGGCATCGTCCTCCTCGAGGCGATGGCGAGTGGTGTGCCGGTGCTGGCCTCGGCGATCCCCGGGTTCACGACCGTCATCGACGGCGGCAAGGACGGGCTGCTGGTGCCGCCCAATCAGCCGCGCGTGCTCGCCCAGGCGATCGACACGCTGATCAACGACGATGAGCTCTGCCGCAGCATGAGAGCCAACGGGCTGCGCACCGCCCAGCAGTACGACTGGCATCGCGTCACGGACTCGATCCTCGACGTGTACGACGAAGCGCGCGGGCGTTCGCGCGTGCACATGGTGGCCGCCGGTGTTCACCGCCAGGTTTCAGGAGTGGGTTAGGGCCGGGGCGCGTCGCCTCGTGCCGGCGCTGCGTCTCCTCGGCCTCACTCCGAACACCCTCACCCTCGTCGGGCTGGCCATCTGCGCCGTCTCCGCCGTGCTGGTGGCGACGGGCCTGCTCATCGCCGGTGGGATCACCCTGCTCATCGCCAGCGCGTTCGACATCCTCGACGGCGCGGTCGCGAGGGTCACCGGCAAGGTGTACCGCTACGGCGCCTTCCTCGACTCGACAACCGATCGCTACGCCGAGTCGTTCACGTACATCGCCCTTCTCTGGTATTTCACCGTGCAGCAGCCGGGCCACCATGTCATCGAGCCGATGCTCGTGATCTTCGCGCTCACAGGGTCGCTGCTCGTGTCGTACGTGCGGGCGCGCGCCCAATCGCTCGGCTTCGTCTGCGACGGCGGCGTGTTCGCACGGCCGGAGCGGGTCGTGCTCACAGTTGTCGGGCTCCTGTTCCCGCCCATCCTCTTCGGATGCCTTGTCGCCCTGGCTGTGTTCACCAACTTCACCGCGGTGCAGCGCATCTGGTTCGTGTGGCGCCAGTCTTTGAAGACGGCACCGGCCGACATCTGAGCAACGGCGCTCAGCAGGTGCCGGTGGCCGCGAGGATGGCGATGATGCCGACCAGGTTGAAGAGGCCGTGGACGACCGCTCCGGGGAGCAGCGAGTCCGAGTACTCGTACAGCAGCGCCAGGATCACCCCCACCCCGAAGAGAGGCAGGGCCAGCACGAGCACGAGGTGGGCTGCGGAGAAGACTGCCGCGCTGATGAGCACCGCGGGAAGCACGGGCACGTGCCGGCGCAGCCACCCATAGATGAAGCCCCGGAAGATCGTCTCCTCGGACAGCGGCGCGACCACGCACACCACCGGGATGGCGATCCCGACATAGCCGCCGTACTCCCCGCGAACCGTGGTGCACTGCGTGTTGGGGGAGTTGGGGAGGAGGTCGGTGGCCAGGGACCCGAGCCACTGGGCGACGAGAAGCGCCAGCACCGCGCCGACCACGCCGATGGCCAGCCACGGCAGCCAGCCGAGGCGCCCGAGCGGGCGCGGCAGGCGCCAGCCGAGATCGCGCGGTCGCAGCCCCCGCCGCCACACCAGCAGCACCGCCAGCGCCGCCAGGGCGGCAGCGTACGACGCCGTCTGCCCGGCGAAGGACTCGACGGCGCTGCGCGCGGCTGCCGGCAGCCCCGAGTCAACGGCCTCGGTGAAGCCGAGCAGGACGGAGCCGGTGAGCAGCACTGCAGCGGATGCGGCGGGGACGAATGCGACCACGTCCGACCAGTCCCACCGTCCCGCCCTGCTCGGCGCGGTTGAGGTGCCAGGTACCGGCACCGGGTCGTGGTCAGCAGTGGTGCGCAGCCCCACGTAGATGAGCGCCAGGGGCGACAGCGCGGCGGCGGCGAGGAGGATGCCGCGCTCGACGGGGGAAGCCGACTGACTGGATGCGATGAAGGTCAGGAAGGACAGCGGCGCCGCGGTGAAGAGGCAGTACCTGGCCAGGTTCGCCCGCGGCGGAAGGGTGGCGACGGGCAGGCCGCGAGGGGCTCTCGGCTGGGGCACGGATCGCCAATTCTGCACAATCGTCCGATGCCAGACGTCACCGCCGTGATCGGCCACCAGGCGGTGCTGCAGCGACTGTCGGAAGCCCATCGCGATGGGTCCCTGGCCCACGCGCTGTTGCTCACGGGCCCCACCGGGGTGGGCAAGACGACGGCGGCCCTGGCGCTTGCCGCGTCGATCCTCGATGCCGGGAGCTGGCCGGGTGGGCTGCTCGCTCACCCGGACCTCTGGCTCGAGGACTCGGAGGATGAGCGCGTCGGCATCGATCGCATCCGCGCGGGAGCCAGGGCCGACACCGGCCCGAGCCTCCAGGACGTCATGGGCCTGCGCACCTACGCCGGTGGGATGCGCGTTGCCGTTCTGGCCCGCGCCGAGAGGGTCACCGAGCAGGCCGCCGACGCGTTGCTCAAGACGCTGGAGGAGCCCCCGCCGGGAACGTTGATCGTGCTCTGCGCCGCCAACCCCGACGCCCTCCCCGCCACTGTCCTCTCGCGCGTCCAACACGTCTCGATGGCCACGGTGGCGGCAGCGCTCATCGTGCCCTGGCTGACGTCGTCGGGGATCGAGCCACGCCTGGCGCAGCTGTCGGCCGCGCTGGCCGGCGGCCGTCCCGGGAGGGCGCTCCGCCTCGCCTCCGAACCGGGCGCCCTGGCGGCCGAGGTGGAGGCCCTTCACGCCTTCCTGGCCGTCGCAGGCGGCGGCATGGACGGGGCGCTGCGGGCTGCCTCGGACCTCACCCCCGGACCGGGCGCCGAGGGTAGGGAGCGGGCCCTTCTCCTGCTGGCGGTATGGTCGTCGTTCGTTCGCGATGCCGCGCTGGAGGCCGCCGACGTGACCGAGCTTCGTCTCTGGACGGACTACGTCGCACCCCTCGAGCGCTGGGCCGACAGCCTCGGCGCCGCGCGGCTCACCGACATCCTCGGGCTGCTGCTCCGAGCTTCAGGAGAGATCGCCCAGTACGCGCAGCCGCGGCTCACCTTCGAGACCCTCTTCCTGGACGTCTTCGTGGGCCCCGGGGCGCCGCCCTCAGTTGACGCGCCCGTAGCCCCCGCCGGCGTCGCCGACGCCCCCGCCGCCACCGCGGCGAGCCCGCGCGTCCCGCCAAAGCAGGCGCGACGTCCCGCCCGGCGTTCCTGAGCTCGCCTCGGCCTCGTAGTCAGGAGGGAAGGCGGCGGCCGGCGAGCAGGGCGAGACCGGCGACCGCGAGGCCCGCGAGGACACCCGCCGGCACCAGCCAGGGTCGCTCCTGGATCAGCTCGGCGAGCGAGCTCTGACCACCGGCGGCGGCGAGCGGCATCTCGATCGGGCGGACGGTCATCAGCCGGACGGTGCCGGGCACGGCTTCCTCTTGGCGGCTCCCGGCGCCCTCACCTGCGCTCTCGCTCACGGCTGTACCTCCGAACCCCGGCACTGCTGACGACATACTGCGCGCGTGAGCCGCCGGCTGCCCGATGACTTCCTGATCGGCTGCGCCTCCGCAGCCCACCAGGTGGAGGGTGGCCTCCACAACGACTGGTCGCGGATGGAACGCGAGCATCCAGAGCGGATCAGGGACGGGAGCGTCTCGGGGATCGCGTGCGACCACTACGCGCGTTACCGCGATGACCTCCGCCTGCTCGCGGAGATGCACAACACCGCGCATCGCTTCTCGATCGAGTGGTCCCGCGTCGAGCCTCGGGAGGGGGTCTTCGACCGCGCCGCCCTGCGCCACTACCGCGACGTTGTGCGCAGTTGCCGCGCGCTGGGCATGGAACCCGTGGTCACGCTTCACCATTTCACGTTGCCGACGTGGCTCGCGGACCAGGGGGGTGTGCTGAGCCCCGATGCGCCGCGCCTCTTCGCCCGGTTTGCGGCCCTGTGCGCCGAGACCGTCGGCCACGACGTGCGCTGGTGGATCACCGTCAACGAGCCCGCGGTGCTCGCGGTGTTCGGCTACCTCTACGCGGAGTGGCCGCCGCTCCAGCCGTCGGTGCGCTCGTTCCTCGGCGCGCTCGCGGGGCTGGCCAGGATGCACGCCGCGGCGTACCGGGCGGTCCACGCGGTGGCGGCCGCCCACGGATGGACGGCGCTGGTGTCGGTGGCCCACCACGAGCGTCCCATGCGCCCCCTTGACCCGGCATCCCCGGTCCAGCGCGCGGCCGCCATCCTGCCCAACGCGATCTTCAACCGCTGGTTCCTGCGCGCCTGCGCGAGTGGCCGTCTCTCTCCGCCGGTCGGCCGCGGCCAGGCGGTCCGCGGGCTGCGCGGCTCCCTCGATTACCTGGCGGTCAACTACTACTGCGAAGAGCGCGTGCGCTTCAACCGCCGCAAGCCTCGCGACCTGTTCGCCGAGCGCGTCGTGCCCGACGGCATCCCACTGTCGGCGTTCGGCTGGACCATCGATGCCGCGGGCCTGCGCCGAGCCATCACCGCGCTCTGGGACGAATTCCAGCTCCCCATCCTCGTCAGCGAGAACGGTGTCGCCGACGAGAGCGACGAGCTCCGCGCCGGCTTCATCGTCGACCACCTGGCGGCAATTCTCGACGCCGCCGAGACGGGCGTCGACGTGCTCGGCTACCTGTACTGGACGGCAATGGACAATTTCGAGTGGGCGGAGGGGTATTCGAAGTGCTTCGGCCTGCTCCGCGTCGACCGCCAGACCATGGAGCGGTTGCCCAAGCCGAGCGCCGCGGTATTCGCCGAGATCTGCCGCACGCGCACCATCCCGGGGTAAGCGCGGCCATCGCTGCCGGGCAGGTCCCAGGGAGCGGGGGCGCTCGCATCTGCCGTTGGTGGGATTGCGCCGATTCCTGAGGCGTCGTGCACAAGCCGGCGGGGGGTACGGGGTGCAAAGCGAAAGACTGACCCTGTACCATGCCGGCCTGAGGCGTATGGCTTGTGCGTCCCGCCCTAGGAGTGACCTGCGATGACCGCTCGATTGGCACCCGTGGGCGCAGCCGGAGATCCCGACATCATCTCGCGCGTGGCCGCCGCGGGCGTGCGCCAGGTCCACCTTCAGTTCAGCGACGTGCTCGGAACCGTCAAGACGGTCACCATTCCGACCAGCGGGCTCGAGGCCGCCCTCGACCGCGGCGTCTGGTTCGACGGCAGTTCAGTCGAGGGCTTCACGCGCACCGCCGAGAGCGACATGTACCTGGTGCCCGACCCGTCCACGTTCCAGGTGCTGCCCTGGACCGCGGAGCCGACCGCTCGCCTGATCTGCTGGGCACGGACGCCTGAGGGCGAGCCGTACTCCGGCGACCCGCGCGGCGCACTGCAGCGAGCCGTCGACCACGCCGACGCCCTCGGCTATCGATACTGGGTGGGACCGGAGATCGAGTTCTTCCTCCTCCAGCTGGATTCGCAGGGCGTCCCCCGGGCCCGCACCGACGACGGGGTGGGCTACTTCGACGTCACCGGTGGCGGTGCCACCGATCTGCGCCAGGCGATGCTCGCTGCGGCCGGGGCGGTGGGCGTGGAGATCAACAGCGCCCATCACGAGGTGGCCCCCGGGCAGCACGAGGTGGATCTCGGGGCCTGCGATGCACTCGCCTCGGCCGACGCCATCGTGACCTTCCGGCTCGCCCTGCAGGCCGTCGCCCAGGGCGCCGGCGTCATCGCCAGCTTCATGCCCAAGCCCTTCAACGACCAGCCGGGCAGCGGCATGCACGTGCACCAGAGCCTGCTCCGCGTCGGCGCCGGCAATGCCTTCGCCGGCGCTGACGACTACGGCCTCAGCGACGTCGCCAAGCACTTCATCGCCGGCCAGTTGCACCACGCCGAGGGGATGTGCCTGGTTCTCGCGCCGCTGGTCAATTCCTACAAGAGGCTGGTGCGCGGCCTCGAAGCGCCGATCTTCCTCTCGTGGGCTCGCACCAACCGGGGCGCGTTGATCCGCGTTCCCCACGTCTCGCGGCCCGAAGCGGTGCGCGTGGAGCTGCGCAGCCCCGACCCGTCGTGCAACCCCTACCTGGCGTTCGCCGTGATGCTGCGCTGCGGCCTCGACGGCGTGGAGCGCCGCCTCCCCCTGCCCCCGCCGGTCGAGGAGGCGTTGCTCGGCTTCGACGAGGTCGAGCTCGAGCGACGCAACGTGGGGCTGCTGCCCGACAACCTCAAGGACGCGGTGGACGCCTGCGAGGCCGACGACGTCGTTCGCGACGCGCTCGGCGACAACCTCACGGATCGATTCCTCGAGGCCAAGCGAGCGGAGTGGCGTGAGTACCGCGGCCAGGTCACGGGCTGGGAGCTGGAGCGCTACCTGGAGCGGGCGTGAGCGCGCGACGGTTGGAACTGCGGCCGGGACCTGACTGATGGAGACCGCGGTGATCACGGTGCGCGATGTGTGGCGGGGCGCCCTCCCCGACGGGACCGAGCTGCTCGGCGGTGGCGCCGGGCTGGACAGGCGCGTCGAGTGGGCGACCACGCTACGCAACCGTCCGCCCGCCTTTGAGGCCATCAAGGGCGGTGAGATGGCGCTCGTGCCGGTGGCGTCGATCAGGCTCCTCGACGAACGCCTCGACCTCGCCGATGTGATGAACACGCTCGCCGAGAAGGGCGGCGTCGCCGTGGCCGTCGTGGGTGACGCGTCGCCCGGCAGCCTCGGTGTGGCCGAGCGCCGGCTCATGCCCCTCCTCAAGTTGCCCGAGGGTGCCCACGTCAACGAGACACAGCAGTCGGTGGTGCGCTTCATCGTCGAGCAGCGCACCGTGCTGCATGACCGTGCCCAGCTCCTCCAGACCGAGCTCATGCAGCTTGCCCTGGGCGGGGCGGGAGCCGACGCCATCATCGCCAGGCTCCGGGAGCTCACCGGTCGGACAGTGGCGTGGCACGACGGCGCCGGCAAGCTGCGCAGCAGGTCCGGCGATCTCCCCGCCACGGTCCGCGATGCACTCGGCAACGGCGAGGAACTGCTGCGCTGGGTGGCCGGGCAGACCGTCTCCGCCGCCGATCCTCCCGTGAATGAGTTCGGACTGCCGCGCGGTCTCAGCCGGCTCGTGGCTCCCATCCCCGGCCGCGACGGTGTGCACGGGTTTGTGTCACTGATCGGCGAGGAACACCAGCTGGGCCAGCTCGACCGGGTGGCCGTGTCCCGCGGGGCATCCGCATGCGCCATCGAACTCGACCGCGAGCGCGCGGTGCTTCGTGCGCGAGACGATGTCGAGGGGGAGTTGGTCGCCGCCCTGCTCGACGGGTCGTACGGGTCGGACGTCGGCGCCTCGGAGCGCGCTCGCCGGCTGGGATTCGACCTCGCCGACCGCTTCAGCGTTCTTGTCGTGCGTGGCCGCAACGCCGGCAGCGCCGCACTCGACACGCTGACTGTGAGCGCGCGCCGGTGCCTGGCGCGCAGCGCGCCAGGCTCTCTGCTGGCGGTGCGCGACGGGGCGGTCTGCGCCGTTGTGGCCGACGCCAATGCGGACGCGGCCGACCACGGCCGTCTCGTCGCCGAGGGGCTGCGCGCTGACTGCGCAGCGGCACTGCGCGACGAGGTCATCGTCGGGGTGGGTCGGTCGCGCACCGGCCCGCAGGGGGTCAGGCAGTCGCACCGCGAGGCCGAGCACGCGCTGCGCATCAGCGCGCGACTCAAGGCCCCGCGTGCTGTCGCGACGTTCTCGGACCTCGGTCTGCACCGCCTCCTCGTGGTCATGACCCAGCATGCCGAGACCGAGGACTTCTATCAGCAGACGGCCGGTGCGCTCGTCGCCTACGACGACCGCACCGGCTCGGGCCTGATGGAGACCCTCGACGTCTTCTTCGCCTGTCACGGTTCACCCACCGATACCGCGCAGCGCCTTCACCTGCATCGCAACACGGTGCTGTATCGCCTGCGGCGGATCGAGGAGATCGGAGGGCTGCGGCTCGAAGACCCAGCGACGCGGCTCAACCTGCAGCTCTGCCTGCGCATCCGCGAGGTTCTGCCCGCCACGCCGGGCAGGTCGGCGGCGGGAAGTCGCTGAGGGCGGGGCACGACGGCTGGGGCGGTCCGTTTGTGCGAAGCGCACAAGACGGCGGTGCCAAAGTTGTGGCGGCGCGCGTATCGAAGCGGCCCCCCGTCCCCTCCTAGGCTTCGTGCACGAGCCCGCACTCAGGAGAACGCCGTTGCACCGTCGAAGCCGAACCCGAATTGCGATTGCCGGTGCCACCGCGCTCGCGACGCTGCCGTTGACCGCTCACGCTGCCGACAGCACCGCGACCCAGGCGGCCGGCGTCGCCGCCGACACGGTGTGGGTGGTGGTCGCGGCGCTGCTCGTCCTGTTCATGCAGGCCGGCTTCGCCATGCTCGAAGTCGGCTTCACGCGCATGAAGAACGTCGGCACGGTGGTCGCCAAGGTCATCGTCAACCTCAGCATCAGCTCGGTCATGTACTGGCTGGTCGGCTTTGCCTTCGCGTTCGGCGCCGCCAGCGGGTTCGTCAACAGCATCATCGGCGTCACCGGTTTCGCGCCGTCGTTCCACCCGGGCTCGACGATGAACTTGCCGTCGCTCGCTGCCTCGACAGCGCCGGCCGCGGCCAAGTTCTTCTTCGAGTTCGTCTTCTGCGCGGTGTCGCTGGCGATCGTCTGGGGAACCATGCTCGAACGCACCAGGTTCATCGTCTACATCCTCTTCGCCGTGCCATTCGCCGGCTTCATCTACCCCATGATCAGTCACTGGCTATTCGGCGGCGGCTGGCTGATGAGCAGTCTCGGTGCCCAGGACTTCGCCGGATCGACCGTCGTTCACCTCACCGGCGCCACCGCCGGATTCGCCGGTCTGCTCCTGCTCGGCCCGCGCATCGGCAAGTACTCGCGCGACGGCAAGCCGAACGCCATCCCAGGGCACAACATGCCGCTCGCGCAACTGGGGGTGATCATCCTCTGGTTCGGATGGTTCGGCTTCAACCCGGGCTCGACGCTCAACGCGACCAACCTGCACTTCGCTGACGTCGTCGTCACCACCAACCTCGCTGCGGCCGCGGGCGCGTTGGCGGCGATGGCCACCATATACCGGCTGCAGAAGTCGCTCGACGTCGGCATGATCGGCAACGGCGCCATCGCCGCCCTGGTAGCGATCACGGCCCCGAGCGGCTACGTGCAGCCATGGGCGGCGATCATCATCGGGGCTGTGGCGGGTGTCATCGTGGTGTTCGGCGTCATCGCCATCGACAAGTGGATCGACGATCCCGTCGGTGCGCTCAGCGCACACGGGTTGGCCGGAATCTGGGGCACGTTGTCGTGCGGCCTGTTCACCGACCCTCAGCTGGCGA
>Ga0209890_10000041_pt1 | contig 57748 bp, 52 predicted proteins | sample OrgsoiDNA2013049_FD_185799 | JGI IMG/M metagenome (GOLD analysis project Ga0209890, IMG submission 185799) | Permafrost soil microbial communities from the Arctic, to analyse light accelerated degradation of dissolved organic matter (DOM) -... | ecosystem: Environmental > Terrestrial > Soil >... | reverse complement strand
GGGTCGATGATCGCCCCCCTGACCGACGGAACGTCGACGCCTGGGCGAGAGTCCACGCTGCGGGTGGTGTTGTTGTCGCTGCTCTTTGCCGCGGGGTGTGCGACCGGCAAGAATGCTGGCGCGGACGCCGGTGCGGGGCAAGGCGGCGGCGGGAGCACGGGCGGCGGAGCTGGGGGGACGAGCGGCGCGGCCGGATCAGGCGCGGGTGGCAGCGCCAGCGGCGGCAACACCGGCAGCGGGGGCGACACCGGCGGCGGTGGAGGCGGCGGATCGCTCGGCGGCGGCGGAGCCGGCGGCCGGGGCGGGGTGGGGGGAACCGACGGCGTGGGTGGCGTTGGCGGAGCCGCGGGCGGCCCTGGCGGAGCCGCGGGCGGCCTTGGCGGAGCCGCGGGCGGCGTGGGCGGCGTGGGCGGCGCCGTGGGAGCCCTTGGTGGAAACAGCGGCAGCGGCGGCATCCTGACCCCTGCGCCGGTCTGGAGCTGGACGGGCGTCGTCGGCACCGGACAGAGCCTGGCGGTCGGCGGTCACGGCAACGCGCCGGCCATGACGATCGGCGCCACCACGCAACCGTTCCACAACCTCAAGCTCTCGCTCGGCAACGCGGCCGTGCCGCCATTCACGCCGACCAACTCCGCGCTCTCGATGGTGCCGCTGGTCGAGCCGCTGCGCACGATCACCACCACGTACCCGAGCCCGTACCCCGCCAACATCTACGGCGAGACCTTTCACACCGCGATGGGCGACGAGCTCACCTCGCTGGCGATCTCCGCTGGGAAGGCCGACTTCGTGAGCACGCAAACCGAGGTCGGTGAGGCGGGGCAGCCGATGAGCGTCATCCAGAAAGGGGCGACCGACACCGGGACGACCGGGCGCGCCTACGCGGCGTCGCTGTTCGAGGTGGCGGCGATCGCCCGGTTGGCCAAGGCGCAAGGGAAGACCTACGGCGTCGGCGCCATCCTGCTGACGCACGGCGAATCGGACGCCGCCAGCACCACGTACGAGAGCGACATGCTGGCGCTCTGGAGCAACTACAACCACGATCTGCCGCCGCTGACCGGACAGACCTTCGCCATCCCGATGCTGCTGTCACAACAGCACTCGAATCCAATGGACGCGGGGTCGACTTCGTCGGCGACGCTCGCGGAGTGGAAGATCGGCGTCGATCACCCGGGCGACGTGATCTGCACGGGGCCGAAGTACCAGTACTCCTACGTCAGCGACTATACCCACCTCGTCAACAAGGACTACGAGCGCCTGGGGGAGAAATCGGCCCAGGTCTTCTATCAACGGGTCGTCCTCGGCAACCCCTGGCAGCCGCTGCAGCCGACCGCCGTCTCGCGAAACGGCCGGGTGATCACGGTGACCTTCAACGTGCCGGTGGCGCCGCTCGCCTGGGACTCCACGCTGCCGGCGCCGCACCAGGCGAGCAACACCGCCTGGGCGCAGGGCAAGGGGTTCGAGGTGTCGAACGGGAGCACGCCGGTCACCATCAGCAGCGTCGCCATCGCCGGCAACGCCGTTCAGATCACCGTGGCGACCGACCTCCCCGCGTCGGGCGTGACCGTCGCTTACGCCCTCACCGCCGACGCGGCACCGCGCACGAATGGGACCGTGCGCTGGGGGCTGCTGCACGACTCGGACCCGTTCGTGGGCTATCTGACCGGAATGCCGGGCCAGAACTACGCCGTTGCCTTCTGGATGAACGTCCCCTGATCGGGACGCTGCGATCAAGGGAGCATGAGCCCCAGGCTGGAAGTGAGCAGAATCGATGGCGCGCCGGTGCTGCCGGTGACCTCTCCGTCGATGTACACCAGCATATCGGGTTGGGTCACAAAGGCCGCGGCTTCGAGGCAAAGGTAGAACCGCGTCCCTAAGCGCGGGGCAATGCCGATGCCCACGCCGAACAGAGGCACCCAGGCGGAGCTGTTCGAGGGATCGACCGTCGAGGTGCGGGGGATCGTGGCCTTCAGGTAGTTGACTCCCGTCAGCACCGCGACAAACGGTTCGAGCGGATCGATCTTTAGCCGGAAGTGGAGCTCCAGCGTGGCGAGGGCCTGAACCAACGCCGCGCTCCGCCCGTTGGTTGGTCCGAGCGACGTATCGAACGGGCCAGCGAGGGTCGCGATGATGCTCAGGCTCGGTCCGATGACGCCGCCGCCAGCGATCGCCGGCCCGATCGCCGGACTGACCCCCGGCTGGTCGCCCGCCGGCGACCCGAGCAGAGCCACGCCGATCGAAAGGCGCCAACGCGGAGGGACGGGAGGCGGCGGTGGCAACTTCGGCTCCTCTTCGTCGCGCGCGGGGCCGCGCGGCGCCGGCCTCTGTCCGGTGAGGAGAAGATCGCGCAGGAGCTCGACGGCGCGCACGGCGAGGACGGCGGGATCATCTCCCCCGTCGCGCGCGAGCACGCCGACGTGCCGGCTCAGCTCCAGCCCGTCGGGCAGGATCGTGCGAACGCCGATCTCGACGACGCCGTCATCCCGCCGTGCGAGCGCGATCGTCGCAGTTGCTGCGGCGTCCGGACAGGCGCCTGGATCGGTCTCGGTCGGTGGACAATCGACGAACTGCCCTTCGAGCCCCATCGCGGCCAGCTCCGAGCGGATTCGCGAGTCGGCCGCTTCGAGCACGGTGTCGCCCGGGGGCGGTTGCCGCACCGCCACGATTGAATGGGCGGATGGCGCGGTCGCGGCGGCCGGCGTCGGCTTTGCGGGCGACGGCTCGCCGGTGACTGCCATCGTCAGCCCGATCCAGAGGGCGCCCGTGCAGGGTGCGATCACGGAGATTGGAGAATAGCCCGAGCGTGGAGCAGGTAGGTGCCGTCCGGGAAGCGATGGAGATACTCGCGCGCCAGCGCACGCGCCGCGGGTCGTCCGGAGAGGCGCGCCACGCCGATCATCTCGCGCCCGAGCGCCTCGGCTGCGTAGGCCCCCTGAGGCTCCTCGGTCAGGTAGCGCCGGTACCAGCCGAGCCCGTCCGCCGCGGCGCCGCGATCATCGGCCAGGCGCCCGAGGAAGAAGGCCGCCGCGCCCGCCGCGGCGGTACCGGGGAACCGCGTCCGTTGGGCGCGCAGCACCCGCTCGGCCAGGTAGGTTCGACCCGCATAGCGGGCGGCGTCGGCCAGCGCCACCAGCGCCGGGCCGTCGGCGTCGGCGACGGCGGTGTCGATCCCGTGCGCCACCGCCTCGGCGACGACACCCTTGGCGTCCCCCTCCGAGACGCGCGCCGACCAGCGCTGCGGCGCCCAGTCGGCCTTGGCGCGCGAACCGATAGACGCCACGGCCCGTGCCGGCTTCCTCACGACGCGCGCCGGGCCAGGGGGGCGCGTGGCAGCAGGTAGCGGCGCTTCGGTGGGCGGCGACGCGGCGAATGACGTCGGTGCGGGGGCCAACATCTCGGGCGGCGCTGTCGCGTCAGGTGAGACTGTCTTCTCAGGCGGCGTTGTCGCTGGCGGCGGTACCGAGAGGGTGGGAGCGATCGCGGTGCCGACGTTCTCGTCGATTCGCAGCTCGCGCGTCGCCAGGTGCGCCGTCAGATGCTGACCCGGACGCAGCGTCGCGTGCTCGGTGAGCAACGGCCCGCTCACCCGCACCGAGCCCGACTGAAGCCGGACCTCGACGACCTCGTCCGCGCTCGACCAGCGGACGTCGAACACGGTTCCGGTCACCTCGACGACATAGGGGCCGGCCTCGACGCTCCAGGCGGCGTGCGGCAGGTGCATGACCGAGAAGTGTGCCGTTCCCTCCTCGACCCGAAGCCGCGCGCCGTGCGGTCCCGGCGCCACCACCGACATCCGCGCCCCCGCTGCGAGCTCGATCCGCGTCCCGTCGGAGAACTGGACCGGGGCACCCGCGTTGGCCGCGCCGCGGATGTAGCCACTCTCCACGATCGCGCCGCCGCCGACGTCGAAGGTGAGCGCCCGGCCCGAGCGCCAGTTGTGCAGGCCGAACACCACCGCCGCCGAGGCGGCCACCAGCCCCAGCCCTGCCGCCCACCAGCGCAGGCTGCGCCGGTGCGGCTGCGCCCGTCGCTGCTCGAGCCGATGCCAGGCGCCGGGTCGGGGGAGATCCGCGGCGTCGGCGGCCGCCTGGCGCCGGGCCTCATCGGAGAGCGCCGACAGGATCCGCGCGTCCGCGTCGTCGTTGGGCCGATTCACGACTCGTCTCCACCCGCGAGACGCATCAGCGCGGGATCGCTCCGCACCAGCGCCGCGATCCGTTTGCTGGCCCGCCCGAGCCGCCGCTGCGCCGTCGAGATCGATATGCCGTGCGCCTCTGCCACCTCGGCCAGCGTCAGCATCTCGATCGTCCTCGCCACGAAGATCGATCGCTCGCTCTGGCCCAGCCGCCCGAGCAGCGCGTAGTAGCGCGCGATGGTGTCGCGCGCCTCGACGTCGGGGCCGGGGACTGCCGTGTCGGGCGCGTCGCCGGTCGACGTGAGGTGCAGCCAGCGCCGCCGGCTGCGGCTGGCAATCTCACCCTGCACGACCCGGATGCAGATCCCAGCGAGGAAGCCCCGGACCGCCCCCGGCTCGCGCAACGTCCGGATCCGCCTGTAGAAACGGAGAAAGACCTCCTGCAGGAGATCCTCCCGATCGGGGCCGGGACCCATCAGCCGCCGCAGCGTCTGGGCCGCGCCGGGCGAGAAGCGGTTCCAGGCCTCGAGCTCCGCCTGACGCTCACCGCGCCGGAGGGACTCCGCGATCGCCGCGTCGGTCGGCTCGCCCTTCGGCTCACCGGTTGCGCTGCCGCGAATGACGCGAAAGGAGGTCGTGGCCATTGCCCTGCTCCAATAGTGCGGCAGGGCGCCAAAAGTTGGTCAACGATCCTGCGATTTCGGGTAAACCGGACGGATGGGGCGAAAGGCCGGGGCCGCGCGCATTGCGGGGATCGGGACCTCGATCTTCACCGAGATCACGGCCCTGGCGGTCGAGCATGCCGCCGCCAACCTGGGCCAGGGGTTCCCCGACTTCGCGGCGCCCGACTTCGTCAAGGAGGCCGCGGCGCGCCATATCCGCGAAGACCGCAACCAGTACGCGGCGAGCGCCGGCCTGCCGCGTCTGCGGCGGGCGCTGGCGGAGGACTATCGCCGCCGCTGGTCCGACGGGCCGGAGGTCGATCCGGACGCCGAGGTGACGGTGGCGAGCGGCGCCACCGAGCTTCTGCACGACGCGCTCCTGGCGGTCATCGACCCGGGCGACGAGGTGATCGTGTTCGAGCCGGCTTACGACGCCTACGCGCCCGACGTGGCGATGGCGGGCGGCACGGTCCGGGCGGTGCCGCTCGCGCCTCCTGACTGGCGTTTCGATCCGGCGCGGCTGGAGGCAGCGGTCGGCTCGCGCACGCGCGCGCTCATCCTGAACTCCCCCCACAACCCGACCGGCAAGATGTTCCGGCGCGAAGAGCTGGAGGCGATCGCCGGGATCTGCCTGCGTCACGATCTGCTGGTCGTCGCCGACGAGGTCTACTCGGAGATCGTCTTCGGCGCGCCGCACCTCTCGATCGCCACGCTGCCGGGAATGTACGAACGGACGATCACCATCGACAGCATGGGGAAGACCTTCAGCGTGACCGGCTGGAAGGTCGGCTGGGCGATCGCGCCGCCGCCGCTCACCGCTGCGCTGCGCGCCGTCCATCAGTTCGTCACCTTCACCAACGCGGCGCCGTTTCAAGAGGCGCTGGCCGACGTGCTGCCGATCGCCGCACGCGACGGCTACTACGCCGGCCTCCGCGCCGACTATGCGCGCCGCCGCGACCTTTTGACGGCGGCGCTGCGGGCGGCGGAGCTCGCCCCGCTGCCGATCGACGGCGCTTACTTTCTTCTGGCCGACCTTCGCGGGCGCGGTGTCACCGACGACGTCGCGTTCTGCCGCCGCCTCATCGCCGAGGTCGGCGTGGCCGCCATTCCGACGTCCGTGTTCTACGCTGATCCGGCCGCCGCCCCGCCGTTCGTGCGGTTCTGCTTCGCCAAGAGCGACGAGACCCTGCGCTCGGCCGCCGCGCGCCTGGCGTCCCGCCGGCTGCCGTCACCGTGACCTCCGGGCCGACCGACGGCGAGCGACTGCGCGCACGAGGCGCCAGCGACGAGCGGTCGATCACCGGTCAAGTGATGCGTCAGGTGTGGCGCCACCTCGGGTTTCTCCACTGGCCGATCGCCAGCGACACGATCGCGCCGCTGTTGCCGCCGGGGCTGAGCGTCGACACCTTCGACGGCGTCGCGTACATCGGCGTCGTCCCGTTCACCATCCCGCTGTCGCGCACGCCGCGGCTCGGACTGCCGGTCGCGCCGGCGTTTCACGAGCTCAACCTGCGCACCTATGTGCACCGGGAAGGCCGCGATCCGGGAGTCTGGTTCTTCAGCCTGGACGCGGCGAGCCGGCTCGCCGTCGCGGGCGCCCGGCTCGGCTATGACCTTCCGTATTTCTACGCGCGGATCTCGATGGAGGTCTCCGACGGGCCGTCGATTTCATACAGCTCCCGGCGCCTGGGCTCCGGTCAGGCGGCCGAGTTCTCCGGCCGGTACGTCCCCACCGGGCCGGCGGCGTCCGCGGCGGTCGGATCGCTCGAGTTCTTTTTGGCCGAACGCTATCTCCTCTACGCCTGGAACGGACGCAGGCTCTCGAGCGCCCGCGTCCATCACGCACCGTACCCGCTGCAGCCAGCCGCCGCATTCGATGTCCGCCAGTCGCTGACCGGCGCCGCTGGCCTCCCGGCGATGGATGCACCGCCGCCGCTCGTTCACTACGCGCGCGTGGTCGACGTCCGCATCGAGCGCCCGCGCCGCGTTCAGATGTGACTCGCCGGATGGCTTAGCGTCAGTGCGCGAGATCCACGGCCAGCTTGACCACAACCGCCAGCACGACGACGAGGACCACGGCGCGCACGAGGCGATCGCCGTTGCGCACCGCCAGGCGCGCGCCGGCCGCGGAGCCAATGACGCTGGCCACCGCCATCGGGACCGAAATCCGCCAAACAACAGTCCCGCGCGACGCGAACAGCCAGAAGGCCGCCAGGTTCGAGGCGAAGTTCACCACCTTGGCGTTACCGGAGGCGCGGGTCAGGTTGTCGCCGAACACGGTCGTGAAGGCCACCACCAGCAGCGATCCGGTTCCGGGTCCGAAGAAGCCGTCGTAGGCGCCGAGGACGAGTGCGATGACGACGAGGGCGAGGCGCGCGATCAGCGGCGAGAGCTTGCGCGGTCGCGGCTCGACGTTTCGCCCGGCCAACAGAAATGCGGCGGCCGCCAGCAGAAGCACCATCACGATGGCGCGCAGCGGACCGACGGGGACGGTCAGCAGGACGCGGGCTCCGATCGAGGAGCCGATGAACCCGGCCGCGAAGCCGAGCGCCGCCCGCTCCCGATCGAGCGACTCTCCGTGCCAGTACGAGGCGACCGAGGTGAACGCGCCGAAGACAGCCTGCGCCTTGTTCGTCCCGATCGCGATCTGCGGCGGCAGGCCGGCCGCGAGGAGCGCCGGCAAGGTCACGAGGCCGCCGCCGCCGGCGATCGAGTTTACGAAGCCGCCGACGGCTGCGATGACGGACAGGAGGACGATGGCGGCGGGGGAGAGCAAGAAGGGCGGCGAGGATACCTGTCCGCGAGCGTCCGCGGGCAGGTGGTCGACGTCCGTTCAGCGTCCGGCGGCCGAGCCGACGAAGAAGTTCCTGACGGCCATCCGCTTGCCGTCGGGGCCGAACAGCTCGACGGTGTAGGCGCCGACCTCCAGCCGGTGCTGCGACCAGGTCCGCCACTGCCGATCGTCGCCGATCGGCATGTAGTGGCGCGCCACTTCGACGCCGTCGTGGGTCCAGACATGCTCGATGAAGCCGGCGCCATGTCCGGACACATCGGTGTGCGCGTAAACCTCCTCCCCGGGGCCGAAGGTCTCGCCGGCGCGCGCGACGGCGGCCAGCTCGCGGTTGATGATCCGGCGGCCGATCTCCAACGTCGCGGTGGGAAGGGCGAACCGTTCGCCCGGAAAGGCCCGGGCGGCCATGATGAATTCGAGTCCGGTCATGGCCGAAGGTATTGCAGCCGCCGTGCCGAACCGGTCGGCACCTCCGAGCCGTGGCTACCCGCCGCAACGCCGGCTCCGCGGGAGCGAGATTCTATGTTTTACATATGCAATTTATATAATAGATATACGGGCTAGACCTTCACGGTCTTCCAGCGCCCGCGCCGGAAGAGCGTGATGGAGACGACGGCCACGGCAGAGAATGCCGCGGTAATCGCCACATAGACCCCCGTCGGCCCGAGCGAGAGGCCACGCGCCAGCAGAAGCGCGAGCGGGATCTCGCCCAGCCAGAAGCAGCCGAGGTTGATGGCGGTCGGCGTCCGCGTGTCCCCGGCGCCGTTGAACGCCTGCGTGACGACCATCCCGTAGGCGTAAAACGCGAACCCGGAGGCGACGATGCGCAGGCACCGGCCCCCCTGCGCCACGACGGCCGGATCAGGCGTGAACAGGCGGACCACCGTGTCGCCGAACAGCACCAGCAGGAGGCCGACGACGCCGAGGAAGACGAAGTTGTAGAACGCGGCCCGCCAGACTGCCGATTCGGCGCGCGCCGGATTGCCCGCGCCCAGGTTCTGCCCGACCAGCGTCGCCGCCGCGTTGCCGAGCCCCCACGACGGCAGGAGCATGAACATCACCACCCGCATGGCGATCGTGTAGCCGGCCAGCGGCACGCTGCCGAAGGCCGCCAGGATCTTCACCAGGCCGATCCAGCTGGTGAACCCAATCAGCGTCTGCACCACGCCGTTCTTGGCCAGCCGGAAGATCGTCTTCATCGTCTCGCGGTCGATACGAAGCTGCGCGCGCCGCACCACCAGCCGGCCCTTGCCGCGCGCGAGCGCCCGCAACAGGAAGAGCACGCCGATGCTGCGGCCGATTGTGGTCGCCACCGCCGCCCCCGTGACCCCGAGCCGCGGGAACGGCCCCAGGCCGAACACGAACAGCGGGCCGAGCAGGATGTTGATCCCGTTCGCCAGCCAGAGAGCGCGCATGGTGATGGCGGCGTCGCCCGCGCCGCGGAATCCAGCGTTGATCAGGAAGAGCAACAGGATGCTGACGTCGCCGGCCAGCATGAGGCGCGCGTAGCGCGCGCCGACCGCCATCACCGCCGGCGAGGCGCCCATCGCCGCCAGCAGCGTCGGCGCGAAGAGACCACCGACGACGCCGATCACCGCCGCCAACCCGAGTCCGATGAAGATCGCCTGCGCGGCGGCGCGAGAGGCGCCCTCGTGATCCTTGGCTCCCGTCCGGCGCGCCACCACCGCGCCCACGCCCATCGCCATCCCCATCCCGATCGCATACACGACGGTCAACAGGCTCTCGGTCAGCCCGACGGCGGCGACCGCGTCGGCGCCCAGCTTGGAGACCCAGAAGATGTCGGCGATGGCGAAGATCGACTCCATCACCATCTCCAGCACCATCGGGACGGCCAGAAGGACGATGGCGCGCGCGAGCGGCATCGCGGTGAGATCGCGACGCGAGCCGCTCAGCGCCTCGCGCACGAGCGGCCAGAGCCGTTCGGGTGATTGGCCGGCGGGGTCCGATTGTTCGATCTGCGTGCTGGTCATCTGGCTGGCTCCGGTGCTGCCGGCGGGAGGAGCCGCAGATCGTCAACCGACGACCCCCGGCCCTTCCGGCCGGGGTCGTCTTCCGCGAGTGCTACCCGCGCAGGATCCGGCCGGCACCGTCGACGACGGTGCGCGGGAACGGAATCAATGCGGGGTGCTTACTCATGGCTGCAGAAGAAAATACGCGGGAGAGCCAGGGATGACAACCACGAGTTCAAGCCGCGGCAGCCGTCTGACCTGCGGGAACGAGGTCGAGCGCCACCGCCGCGCCGTTCAAGACCGCCGCGATCCGGACGGCGTCGTGCACCTGGTCCTCCGAGAGGCCGCCGGCGAGGACCACCTTTTCGTGGGCCTTCAGGCAGCTCTCGCAGCCGTTGATGGCGCTCACCGCCAGGCAGAAGAGCTCGAAGTCGACCTTGCTGGCGGCCGGCCTGGCGATGCGGTTCATCCGCAGGCGGGCCGGCTTCTCCGAGTAGACCTCGCGCCCGATGAGGTGGCGGAAACGGTAGTAGACGTTGTTCATCCCCATCAGCGCGGCGGCGGCGATGGCGTCGTCCACCACCGCCGCTTCGGTCGCGGCGCGCGCGTCGGTCAGGACCGCGTCCCGCAAGAGTGCGTTGCGCGAAGCGACGGCTGCGGCGACCGCGGTTCCCCAACGCTGCGCGGGCGACAGGCCGCTCTCGGCCAGCACCGACTGCAGATTCAGCTTCAGGTCGCGCGCCGCGTCGGGGATGGCGTCGCGCAGCTGGTCGAGGGCCGACATTTTCAGGCCACCTCCAGGGTCGGCTGGCCCTTCTGCCAGTTGCAAGGGCAGAGCTCGTCGGTCTGGAGCGCGTCGAGCACGCGCACCACCTCGTCGACGTTGCGGCCGACGTCGAGGTCGGTCACGGCGACGAAGCGGATCACCCCTTCGGGATCGACGATGAACGTGGCGCGCATGGAGACCCCCTCGGTCGGGTGCAGGATGCCGAGCGCCTTCGACAGATCGTGCTTGATGTCCGAGAGCATGGGGAACGGCAGGTCCTTGAGGTCGGGGTGGTTCTTGCGCCAGGCGACGTGGACGAACTCGTTGTCGGTGCTGACTCCCAGTACCTGCGCGTCGCGATCGAGAAAGTCGCCGTTCTTCTTCCCGAAGGCGGCGATCTCCGTCGGACAGACGAAGGTGAAGTCCTTGGGCCAGAAGAACACCACCCTCCACTTGCCCGGGTAGTCATCACTGGTCACGTCCTGGAACTCTTTGCCCTTCTCCAGGCTGACGGCCGCCTTCAGTTTGAACGCTGGGAACTTGTCTCCGATGGTCAACATGTGTGTCTCCTTGCTCAGAGAGTGGTGCCCGGCGGCTGATAGAGCCAAGACAACATTTGTATCCATGTCATAGTTTTTAACTATGAAACGGCTGGCCCCGCATCCCTTCACCACCCGGCAGCTGCAATATGCGGTGGCGGTGGCCGACGCCCGCAGCTTCCGTAAGGCGGCTGCGCTCTGCGGCGTGTCGCAGCCGTCGCTGAGCGCGCAGCTCGCCCAGCTGGAGTCGGTGCTCGGCGTGCGCCTGTTCGAGCGCGACCGGCGCCGCGTGCTGCCGACCCCGGCGGGCGACGAAGTCGTCGCCCGCGCGCGGCGCCTCCTGGCGGAGACCGACGATCTCGCCGATGCCGCCCGGCGCCTCGGCGATCCGCGCACCGCCAGGCTGCGGCTCGGCGTTATCCCGACGATCTCGCCCTATCTGCTGCCGCGGATCGTCCCGGCGCTCCGCCGCGCGCAGCCGGGGCTCGTCATTCGCTGGACGGAGGAGAAGACGGACCTGCTCGTGCGGGCGGTCGAGGAGGGGGCGCTCGAGGGGGCCCTCCTGGCGCTGGAGGCCGACCTCGGCGATCTCGCGCGCGAGCCGGTGGGGCGCGATCCGTTCGTGTTGGCGGCGCCGCGCACGCACCCGCTCGCGCGGCGTGCTTCCCCGGTCGACATGAGCGAGCTCCGCGGCTCCGACGTGCTGCTGCTCGACGACGGGCACTGCCTGCGCGATCAGGCGCTGGCGGTCTGTGCGCACGCCCGCACGCATGAGCTCGACTTCCGGGCGACCAGCCTGTCGACCCTGGCGCAGATGGTGGCGGCGGGCGCGGGCGTCACGCTGCTGCCGCGTCTGGCGGTGGCCACAGAGAGCCGGCATGCCGCACTGGCGATCCGGCCGCTGGCCGACGCGCGCGCGTTCCGGACGCTCGGGCTCTGCTGGCGCCGGACCTCGCCGTTCGCGGCGACTTTGAGCCAGATCGCCGCGCTGATTCGGGAGATCGCCGGGGAGATGACCGCGGCCGAGGTGCGCCCGCATCGCCGCGCTCGTTGAGCTGCACCTTGCAGGTTTCTACTTACGCTCCCAACTTAGCAGGGCGAAGGTGCGTGAGACACCCGCCGAGGGAGGGGCCATGGCAATCGTTCTTGGGACGAGGTTCGTGCGTTATGGGCTGATCGCGGGCGGTCTGCTGGTGGCCGACGGGAGTGGTCGCGCCGCGGATCCGCCGAAGACGCCGGCGACGGCGGAGGTGCTGGGCACCTTGCATGAGGCGGATCAGAAGGAGATCCAGGCCGGCCGGATCGCGCAGAAAGCCGGCAGGTCGAAGGCCGTCAAGGACTACGGAAAGATGCTGGTGAAAGACCACACGGCCGCCGACGCCAAGGTGGCCGCGCTGGCCCAGAACGAGAAGGTCGATCTGGTGGCGGCGACGCCGGCCCCTGGCCCCAACGACATGGGGACGATGGCCACGGGCCGCGACTTCGACAAGCAGTTCGCGCAGGAGATGCTCGAAGATCACCGCAAGGCGATCGCCGAGTTGACCGCGGTGCGGGACAACACCACGGATCCGCAGCTCCGCAGACTCCTCGGCGACCTGCTCCCCACGCTGGAGAAGCACGCCGCCGCGGCCCAGAAGCTCGTCGACGCCCAGATCGCCAAATGAACCGCGGACGCACAGCATGCCTGTCGTTCAGCGCGGGTGATCTGCAGCGGGCGGGTAGGGGGCGATCGGCGCGGTGGCTGTGGGCGCGGCTGGCGGTGGCGCGGCGCCGCCCGCTGTCTCCGCCGCGACGTCGGCGCTCTTGGCGGCGCCGGGGGGCATCGCGCTCGGACGCTGCGAGGGCGGCGGGGGCGCCTCGCCGGCGGCGCGCGCGCCGGAGGCTTTCCCCTCGTCGGAGGCGGCCTCCAAGATGGCGTTGATCTCGCCCCCCATGATGAAGATGAACGCGGTGATGTAGAACCAGGTCATCAGCACCACGACGCCGCCGATCGATCCGAAGGTGACGTTGTAGCTGCCGAAGTGGCCGGCGTACTGGCTGAACCCCCAGGTCGCCAGCAGCCAGATCACCGTCCCCAGCACCGAGCCGGGGGTGATGAACCTGAACTCCTGCTCGACGTCGGGGAGCAGGTAGTAGCCGACCGCCACGCACGACATGATGAGCATCGCCGTCACGGGCCAGCGCAGCCAGCTCCAGACGAGGACGTAGGCGGGGGCGATGTGGAGCTTCCCCGCCACCCAGAGACCCAGGCCCCCACCGGCGACCATCGCCGCGATCCCGAACAGCACCACCGCCGCGCCGCCGATCGTCATTCCGAACGCGAGGAGCTCGGTCTTCCAGAAACGACGCGACTCCTTGACGTCGTAGGCGAGGTTGAGCGCCCTGCGGACCGCGTCCACGCCGCGCGAGGCGGAATATAGCGTGCCCACGAGGCCGACCGTCAGTAGGTGCGGTCGCGGGCGTTCCACCAGGGCGCGCAGGTTCTTGTCGATGACGTGCATCGCCTGGGGCGGCAGGAGCGCGTGCGCCCGCGCCAGCAGAGTCTCCATCGAGACCTGGACGTGCGGAATATAGGCCGCCAGCGTGGCGAGGAAGAACAGAAAGGGGAAGAGCGAATAGACGAAGTAGTAGCCGAGGATGGCGGCGGTGTCGGAGACGTTGTCGTGGTCGTACTCGCGGTAGACCGCCTTGAGGAAGTCCTTCCAATTGAGCCGCCCGTGCCAGAAAGATCTCTGCATCGCTTTCGCCGTAAAAGTAATGGCTGAGATCGGTCGGGCAAGCGTCAGAAACGTCCCAACTCGACAGTTTTACGGCGTGCGGGCGAGCACGACCTGATCGCTGAACGGCCGTTCGATCGCGCGGGTGATCCGCCACCCGCAGCGTGCAGCCAGCGCGCGGAACGCCGCCAGCCCGCGCGGTCGGGTGGCGGCGCGACTGGTCTCGCGCAGGCGCTGGCTCGGCTCGTCGGCGCGGGTCACCGAGCCGACCATGACGAAGTGCGACGGGGCCTCGTCGCGCAGGCAGTCGAGGTTGGCCTCGATCTCCTCGTCGGACCCGTATTCGAACAGCCCCCCCTCCGACGAGCCGGCGATCACCGAGGTCCCGATGCGCGCGGCGCGCAGGAGATCGCGCAGGGGGCCGGTCTCCGTCCAGTCGGCGCGGATGTGGCGAAGCTGGACGTCTAGCCCGTGCAGAGGGCCGCCTTCGGTGCGGAGCGCGGTGAGGGCGCGCGCGCCGAACGCCGGACCATCGCCGTCGCGATCGAGCACGTCGATCTGGATGCGGCGGCCGTCGAGGACGCCGGGGCGGTCGCGCCGCAAGACGATGAGCGCGTTGAGGCTGTCCATCGCCGGGCCGCCCGCGATGTTCACCAGACGCAAGGGATGGCGCGGCCGCGCCGTCAGCGTGGGAGCGAGCGATTCGGACAGCAGCGTGGCCATGTCCACCAGGCGCAACCGGACCGCCAGCACCGGCAGCGCAGCGGCGATGCGGCGATCGATCGGCCGCGCATAAGCGTCGCCGAGATTGTCGGGCCCGAGCTTCAGCAGGTAGGTGCTCATGCCGCTCAGGAAGCCCCCCTCCGCGCTCTGGATCCCGCGCGCCAGCACCGAGCCGCGCAGCAGGAGGCGCAGGAGGGGGCGTCGCAGGAATCCGGGCAGCCCCGCCAGCGGCTGCGGCTCTTTGAGGAAGCGCGCGACCTCGGCGGCCAGCTCCTCGTCGGTGGGCGCCAGCGCGAACGCGGGGTGGGTTACGTCGACGATCGGCAGCTCGATCTCGTCTTTGGTGCCGACCTGCCCTTCCTGACTGAGGTGCCCGAGGGCATACGAGACGCCGGGCTTCTTGTTCTTTTCCCGTCGGATGCTCACCCAGGATCAATACAGACGATCGCGCGCGGCGTCTGTCGCTCGGCTTACAATGACGAGCGATGCGCAACCGACCGCTCGCTCTCGTCGCCGCGTGTTGGGCGCTCGGGGTCGGGGCCTGCGCCGCCGGGCGCACCACCTGCCCGCTCGGGACCACGCTCGGGCGGCAAGTCTATTCGGGCGGCGCCGAGGCGGAGTGGTGCCGGCGTCCCGATGGCGCGCGCCAGGGCCCGGAGACCCGTTTCTACGAGAGCGGCGCCGAGCTGGCGAGCGGCGGCTACGTCGACGGCGCGCAGAGCGGCGTCTGGCGCTATCGCTTCAATGACGGCCGCAACTGGCGCGCGGAGCGGTGGGACGACGGTGCGCTCGTCCAGTTGACCATCGATCCTTTCGTCAACCGTATGAGCCCGGCCGAGCTGGAGGCGCTCGGCCCGACCAGCTCCGGCATCATCAAGCTGGCTTCGCACGATCCGATCCCCGGGCGTGAGACGCGCGAGGCGACCGCCGCGACGTTCGTCTCCCGGTTCCCGAACGGGCGCCCGCGCGTGGCCGGGAGTTACGACGCCGCGGGGCTGCGCGTCGGGGTCTGGCGGTTCTGGTTCGAAGACGGGCGTCCGTCGCGCGAGCTCGAGTTTTTGGACGGCGTGCGTGAGCGCGCCGCGCGCGAGTGGCGCCCGAACGGGACGCAGGCGGCCGACGGGAGCTACCTCGCCGGCCGGCGCGACGGTCGTTGGCGGTTCTGGGACGAGCACGGCCAGCTCACCGCGGACGTCTTCTACCGGGACGGCGTGCGTGTCTCGCTCCCCCTCGGCGGTGGTATGCTGCCGCACGAGCCATGAAGCATTCGGTAACGGTGCAGATCGCGGGTGTCCGGTACGCGCTCAAGACCGACGAGGACGACCGCTGGGTGAAGGCGGTCGCCGCGCTCGTCGACGAGCGCTTCCGCGATGTTCAGAAGAAGACCCGCACCCCCGACACGCAGGCGGTCGCCATGCTGACCGCTTTGCAGATCGCGGAGGAGCTGTTTCGTGAGCGCCGCGATACCAGTGAACTGCGGAAGAAGATTCGTGAAAAGAGTCAGTCGCTGCTTGACTGCCTGACGCACGAAGCGCGAGTATGACCGTCGATTGATCGTTCCGGTCTGCCGCGTCTCGCGTCTATAAATAGAGTACCGGGACCCATCACTCGACGATGGCTCCCTTCCCGAGTTCAGATCTCCCCGAGCAGAAGCGCGCGCTCCGTCGCGAGATGAGCGCCGCGCGCGTAGCGCTGTCCGAGCGCGAGCGCAGCGAGCGCAGCGAGGCGGCATCCGCGCGGCTGCTCGCCCTTCCCGAGCTGGCGGCGCTGGCCGGTGCCGGCCAGACCATCGCCGGTTACGTCGCGGCGAAGGGGGAGATCGATCCGTCGTCTGCTCTGGCCGACGCCGCGGCTGGCGGTGCGACCGTGGCGTTGCCGCGCATGGCGACGGAAGCGCCGCGGCTCCGTTTTCACCGCGCTGACGCCGGGCCTTTGACGTCGGGCCGCTTCGGCCTCCGCGAGCCGGCCGCGGCGGCGCCCGAGATCGCGCTCGACGAGATCGACGTCGTCATCGTGCCGGGGCTGGCGTTCGATGCGGAGGGTCGGCGGCTCGGGTTCGGCGGCGGCTACTACGACGGCGCGTTCGCTGCCGGCGGTTCGGGCAAGCGCCCCGCGCTGATCGGCCTGGCTTATGACTTCCAGATCGTCGCCCGCTGTCCGGCCGGCGACGGAGACATCCCGGTCGATCTGGTGGTGACCGACGCGCGCGTGCTGCGGCCCGCGCGCGCGCTGCCGGCCGAAGGAAAGCGATGATCTCGCTGCCGCTGGCCATCTCGCTGTCGCTCGTCGTCCTGGTGATCGCGTTCTTCGTCGGGCGGACGATGCGTCCGGCGGGGCTGCCGCACTCGGAGGAGGAGAAGCGGCGGCTGGTCGCGGCGGCCGAGGTCGAGGCGGAATCACTCAAGCGGCAGGCGGCGCTGGACGCCAAGGAGCTGGCCCAAAAGGCTCGCGCCGAGATCGACGCCGAGCTAAAGGGGCGCCAGGCCGAGCTGGAGAAACAGGCGCGGGAGACCAGCGAGCGTGAGCGCGAGCTCGAGCGGCAGGAGCGCCAGCTCAAGCAACGGCTGGACGAGTCGGGGCGCAGCGAAAAGCAGCTGGCGGGGCGCGAGGCGGCGGCCGAGGCGGCGGCGCGCGCGGCTGCGGCGCAGGCCGTCGAGGCGCGCGCGCGGCTCGAGAAGATAGCCGGGCTCTCGGTTGCAGAGGCGAAGGCGCTGCTCTACGACGAGGTGCGCGAGGAGGCGCGCCGCGCGGCAGCCGACGAGGTGCGGAAGATCGAAGAGTCGGCGCGCGCCGAGGCCGAAGAGAAGTCGCGCATGGTGATCTCGGCGGCGGTGCAGCGCTACGCGAGCGAGTACGTCGCCGAGCGGACGGTGGCCACCGTGCCGTTGCCCTCGGACGAGATGAAAGGGCGGATCATCGGACGGGAGGGGCGCAACGTGCGCGCGCTCGAGGCCGCGACGGGCGTCGACCTCATCATCGACGACACGCCCGAGGCGGTGGTGATCTCCTGCTTCAATCCGGTGCGGCGCGAGATCGCGCGGCTGGCGCTCACCCGGCTCATCGCCGACGGGCGCATCCACCCGACGCGCATCGAGGAGATGGTCGAGAAGGCCACCTCCGAGATTGAGCAGCAGTGCAAGGAGGCGGGGGAGCGAGCCGCCTTCGATCTCGGGCTGCCGCGGCTCCACCCGGAGCTGACCCGGCTGGTCGGCACGCTGAAATTCCGCTCGAGCAACGCGCAGAATCTGCTGCAGCACTCTATCGAGGTCGGCTTCCTGGCCGGCGCCATGGCGGCCGAGCTCGACCTGCCGGTGAAGACGGCCCGCCGCGCCGGTCTCCTGCACGACATCGGCAAGGCGATCGAGCAGGAGGCGGAGGGGTCGCACGCCGCCGTCGGCGCCGCCGCGGCCCGCAAGTACGGGGAGCCCCCGCGGGTGGTCCAGGCGATCGCCGCGCACCACGGCGAGGTGCCGCCCGTCGACGTCCTCGATCACCTGGTCGACGCGGCGAACGTGCTGTCGGGCCAGCGTCCCGGCGCGCGGCGCGAGATGCTGGAGTCGTACGTCCAGCGCCTCACCGATCTCGAAGAGGTCGCCCGGAGCTTCCCCGGCGTCGAGCGGGCCTTCGCCATCCAGGCCGGCCGCGAGATCCGCGTCGTCGTCGAGAACTCGCGGGTCTCCGATCAAGAGGCGCGCCTCTTGTCGAAGGAGATCGCTCGCAAGGTCGAGGCCGAGCTCGCCTACCCCGGCCAGGTCCGCGTCTCCGTCATCCGCGAGACCCGCGCCACCGACTACGCGAAGTAGATCGAGGCGAGATAAGCTCGGCCTCAATCATGAAGAAGCTCGGCGTGAAATCCGGAGTGGCGTTGGCCCTGGTGGTCGTGCTGGGGGGAGCGGCGTCGCTTGGCGCGCCGGTGGCCGATGAGCCGGCGCCCGGCGCCGGAAACGCGGCGGCGGCCGAGGCGGCCTCGGCCTCGGCGCTGGTCTCCTCGGCGCGCAAGCTGATCTCGAGCCGGATCGCGAAGCTCAGCGATCCGACGCTCGCCGCGAGCGTACGCGATCTGGTCGAGAACCCTTCGGCTTGCGTGCGTCACCGCGCGAACCAGACTGTCGCCTCGAAACAGGCGGCCGTCGCCGCCTTGGGCGCCGCCGGGCTCTACTCCCTCGCCGACGCGGCCGGTTTCCCGGGCGGGGTCTTCGCGGGGGTGTTCCCGCCGGTGGTCGGGGCGGGATCCTCCTGTCCCAAATTGCCGCAGCCCTTTCATGCGGCGCCAGGGGGCGGATTAGGGGGGCATCACTCCTACCCGGGCGGTCTCGTCATCCACGAGATCGTCAACGAATTCATGTATGCGGGCATGGCCTCCAGTTACCGGCGCGTCTACGGGCACACGGGTCCGGGCGGTCTTCCGGTGGTCGCCCCCGGAGATCGAGACGGCGACGAGAAGGCGGACGTGGCGATCGATCAGGACATCGTGGTGGCCGCGCCGCTGCTCCACGACTGGGCCAAGACTCTGGTGTTTCAGTGGAACGCGGACGGGACGGAGTTCACCGAGTTCAACTTCGGCGGCAACGGCGCCACCGACAATTACGGAGGGCCGGGGGACTCGCGGACCGGGGCGCACCACATCATCGGCGTCGCCGAATCGATGGCGCGCGGCCTCGCGCCCAAGCTCGTCATCACCCAGGCCTGCGCGCACGGGAGCCCGATCGGGGGCGAGTACAGAGTCGTCAACTGGCTGCGTGCCGCAGCGATCCTGGCGGGGGTCGATCCGGTCGCGAAGGGCTACCTGCGCCCCGACAAGGCGGGGCGCCTCCGGCTGCCGGCGCTCAACAAGCTGGCCGATTTCGATCTGGGCGCGCCCGGACCGACCGAGGTGAACGCGCCGGTCGAATATCAGCTGCACAACCTCTCCGATGGCGACTTCACGCAGTCGGTGCCCGCGATGGTGGTGGCGCAAAAGCTGCTCTCGAAGCTGGCGCCGGAGTACGGGTACGATCCCGCCGACGCCGCCCGCTACAACACGAAGTACCGGAACCGGGCGCTCGCGCAACTGTCGGCGGAGCGGCTCTACATGCTGTACGCAAGCGGCGGCCTCGATGCCGTCCGCAGCCAGCTGGCAAAGCTGCGCGCCCAGAAGATCATCTAGCGGGGCCTATAGCGATTCTAGAAAGGCGACGAGGTCCGATTTCTCCGCCGCGGTGAGCGTGGTGCCGAAGTTGTGCCCCTGGTTGCCGTTGCCGGGCAAGCGCGTGTCGAAGACGAAGCCCGCCCTGCCGAGGGGGAAGGTGACGGGGCGCTTCGACGGCGGATCGAGCAGCGCGCGCAGGGACGGGACCGACCCGTTGTGCAGGTAGGGCGCGCTGGCCGCGAGGCCGACCAGCGGCGCGGCGCGCACCCAGGCGGCGCCGAGCCGGGCCTGCCCGACATGGCCGGCGCGTATCGGATCGGAGATCGTCGCGACTTCGATCGCGAACGGCCACTCCGCACGCGGGACGTCGAAGGCCAGCCACGGATCGGTGCCGATCCCGCCGGCCCTCCGATCGGCCGCCGGGTTCCGCTGTGCGTCGCCGTCGCCGTCGGCGTCGAATGGGTAGAGGCGGCCCGACGAGTAGACGAGCGGCCCGAAGTCGCGGTGCTGGCTGTGGCATCCGCCGCAGAAGGCGACCTCGTCGGCTGGCTGGCGGCCGAGCGGGAGCGCCGAGACGGGCACGAGCGCGGCGTCGATCGACTGCGGGCGAATCGTCGCCCATTCGTCGACACGGCTGTGCGCCAGGTGGCAATGCGAGCAGCGGCCGAGCGGCGGCGGGTTCGCGGCCAGCGGCAGCCTGTTCTCCAGCGGCGCGCCGGAGTGACAGTCCGCGCAACGGACCGTCAGCTTCGCTTCGAGCGGCCTGGTCGGATCGATCGGCGCCAGGATCGGTCCCGCCAGCTTGGCTGCCGCGTAGGCGGGCGGGGGGAGCTTGAGGAGCTGGCGGTTGGTGATCTCTCCGACCAGGCGCTCGCTGAAGATCGCGCGCCCGCGGGCGATCGCGGCGGCGTCGCCGGGCGGCCGCGCGAACCTGTCGGCAAGCACGGCGCGCACCGACGCTGCGGCGTACAGCTTGGGGATCGCACCGAGCGCGGTCGGTGACAGCGTGGCGTGTCCGAAGATCGCATCGGACCAGAGCAGCCCGGGGAACGAATCCTGCTGGAGCCCCAGCGTTCCTAGATTGCGCAGGTCGAAGAGCAGCGCCCGGCGGACGGCCCCGCGATCCTCTGCCGGCGGCGTCGCCGCGGCCGTCGTGGTCGACGTCGGTGCCCGACCGCCGAGCGCGAGCAAACGCTCCAGCCAGGGAGCGTCCGCGGCCTCGGAGCCGGACCAGTTCTCGAGCGCCAGCCCCGGCGCGGCCAGGATCGTCGGCACGCTGATCGGGTTGACGAGGCCGCGCGTTCGCTGCCGCACGCGCGCCGTCCCCGGGTAGCGCGCCGAGTGATAGCCGGGGACCGTCACGTCGAGGCCGAACTCACCGGTCAGATCCTGACGCCCGGGCCCCGCCAGCAGGAGGCGCGCGCGCACCGTGCGTCCCGGTGGAAATCCGCGTGCCTCCCGGTAGGCGACCGCCGCCGCGTTTCTGTCGTCGAGCACGGCGGCCGTCGCCAGCAAGAGGCCGTAGTCGAACCCGACGCCCGGGAGCCCCAGCACGATCGCGCCGCCGGTCGGGTTCGCCTCGCCGTGGCAAAGCCAGCAGGTCATCCCGATCTGACCGGTCGGCTTGCCGTCGGGGCCGAGCGGCTCGCGCAGGCCGAGCACCCCCGTCGAGGCCGACACGCGCCCCATCTTGCCGCGCGGATCGTCGGGGGTTCGCGTGAGGCCGAACAGCTCCGGGTTGGCGAGGATTCCCCCCTTGGCCTGGATGTGCCGCGTGACGGTGGTGTCGGGCTTGCCGTCGCCGTCGAGGTCGACCGGCTCCTGCTCGAAGTCGATGTCGACGTCGCGGTCCCAGGCGATCCCGGCCAGACGCGTCCAGTAGTCGGCGTTGGTGTTGACCAGCGGCGACGTCGGATCGCTCGGGACCGTGCGCTCAAACGGTCCGACGTCTTCGATCGCCCGCTCGCGGTCCCACTCCCGCTCGCCCGACGGAGCTCCGGCCCGCGGCCAGCTCCAGGGATCGACCACGTCCGCCAGCTGCGCCTCCGGCCCGACAGGGACCGTCACCTCGATCGGTGCCGCCGGTGCCCTCGTTGCTGACGGCGGCGCGCGTCGGCAGGCACCGGTTCCGCATGCAACGGCGACGATTCCGGCCAGCGCGATGCTATTCTCCCGGGCCCGCATGCGCATCGGCAACATCGAGCTTAACCCCGGCGCGCTCCTGGCGCCGATGGAGGCGGTGACGGATCTGCCGTTCCGCACGATCTGCGAGGAGCTGGGCGCCGCGCTCACCTTCACCGAGTTCCTTTCGGCTGAGGCGCTCACGCGCGGTGCCGCCAAGGCGCTCGGGCGAATGTGGCCGAGCTTGGAGGGGCGGCGCTTCGCGGTGCAGATCTTCGGCCGCGAGCCCGAGGCGCTGGCGCGCGCCGCCGGGATGGCGGTCGACGTCGGCGCCTCGATCGTCGACATCAACATGGGCTGCCCCGCCAAGAAGGTGACCGCCGGCGCTTGCGGCTCGGCGCTCATGCGCGAGCCCGGGCTGGCGGGGGCGCTGGTGGCGGCCGTGCGGCGGGCGGTGCCGGCGCAGATCCCGGTGACCGTGAAGCACCGCGCCGGCTGGGACGAGCAGAACCTCAACGCCGCGGCGTTCGCCCGCTGCCTGGTCGACGCCGGCGCCGCGATGATCACCGTGCACGGCCGCACGCGCGCGCAGGGATTCTCGGGCCAGGCGCAAATGGCGCCGATCGCCGCCGTGCGTGCCGCCCTGCCGCCGGAGATTCCCGTCATCGGCAACGGCGACGTGAAGGACGTCGCCGCCTACACGCGGATGAAGAGCGAGACCGGCTGCGACGCCGTCATGGTCGGGCGGGGCGCGATGGGGAACCCCTGGTTCTTCCGCTCCCTCTCCGCGCTGGAGCTGGGCGCGCCCGATCCGGGCCCGCCGACGCTGGCCGAGCGCTCCCGCGTCTGGCGCCGCCACGCCGAGCTGGTCCTCACCCACAGCCCCGAGAAGATGCGCGTGCACGAGCTGCGCAAGACGTTGGCCTGGTATTCGCGCGGTCTTTACGGCGGCTCGTCGCTGCGTCAGCGCGCCTCGTCCATCGACGAGCCGGCGGCGATGCTGGCGCTCGGCGAGGCGTTCTTTGCCGAGCTGGAGGCAGCTGAGGCGGAGGGTTCACCACGACCTCTGGTCGCCACAGCCGATCCGATCGCCAAGTCGATGGCGCGGCACGGCCGCCGCGGCGGCGAGCCGACCGAGGCGGAAGAGACGTGCGTCGCAGCCTCCTAGTCGCTGCGCTGGCGGGCGCCGCGCTCATCGCCGCCTGCGAGGACGGCTCGCACGGCGACATCGCAGACGAGATCAACATCCTCGTGCGCCGCAACGATCAGCTGGTGCCGCCGGCGACGGAGCGCCTGGCCGCCTACAAGCGCGCCGCCATCCCGCAGATCGAGACGTCGCTGCACACGTCGGCGCCCACGGGACGATTGCACCTCGTCGCCGCGATGGCCCGCATTGGCGACGGCGAGGCGGTGCCGATCCTCCGGCACACGGCGCTCTACGACATCACGCCCGACGTGCGCGCCGCCGCGGAGGGCGTGCTCGCGGGCTGGGCCGCCAGCAACGACGCGCGCGGCGCCCGGGCGCGCAATGCGATCAGCGAGATCGCGCGCAAGCGCGCCGCGGGAGAAGGGCCGCTCCTCTTCGGCGATGGCGGGATTCCCGGCGCGCCCTCGACCGTCGGCGCGCCGGATCCGGTCGGCCCCGGACCGACGCCGTAGACGACGACCCGCGGCGCCCGAGACTGTCGTTCCGAAAATGGGCGGCCGCGACGGCGCTTCAGCCTGGCGCAGCACCGGTCATTCCACTGGCGATCGGGCCCGATTTCGGTGTAACCAGTGGTTGTTAGGCTCCGCAGCTGGCGTCTTCCGCTCCGCAGGCCGGCTGCCGGTACCCCCCTCGGAACTTAGGAGAAGCCTAGTCATGTCTTACCCGCGGTTTCTTTCGCTTTTTTTGCTGAGCGCGATCTCGGTGGCCGCTTCGTTCGGCTGCAAGGCGCCGCTGCGAAACAGCACCGGCTCCGGTGGGTCCGGGACGGGAAATGGCGGGAGCGGAGTCGGTACCGGCGGGTTCGGGGACTTTATCGGGACGGGCGGCAGCACCGGCGCGGGCGGCGAAATCATTCTGACCGGCTCCGGCGGCAGCGGTTCCGGCGGCTCTTCGTCGGCCGACGCAGGCGGCAGCACGGGGGGGGCGGCCGGCAACGGCGCCGGCACGGGGGGCGCAGCCGTGAAGATTGCCTGCGGGTCGTCGGCGACCGATCCGCTGCCTTACACGGCGGGCTACTCGCCGAACGCGACGGACCGCGCCAACGCCATGTCGATGGCGAACATGATGTCCAACACCGAACGCGCGCAGCAGATGAGCGGGATTCAGCAGAACGGGACGGCCAACTACAACGTCTTCAACCAGGAGGACAATTCTACCCGCGGCATCCGCGGCTGGTACTTCCGCGACGGACCCCGCGGCGTGAACCTGAACGCGAACGGCGACGGCAAGAACGACTTCTCGACCGCCTTTCCGGTCGCCATCGCTCGAGGTGCCGCGTTCGACATGGATCTCGAGAACAGGGTCGGGCAGGCCATCGGCGACGAGATGCTCGCCTCCGGAAACACGATGATGCTGGCGCCGACCGTCAACATCTTGCGACACCCGGCCTGGGGGCGCTCGCAGGAGACCTACGGCGAGGACAGCTTCCTCCTGGGCCGCCTCGGCAGCGCGTTCGTGATGGGCCTGCAGAATTACGTCGCTGCCTGCGTGAAGCACTACGCCGCCAACAACATCGAGGACGGCCGCGGGACGGCGAACGCGGTCATCGACCCGGAGACCCTCCGCGAAAAGTACGGGCGCCATTACGAAATGATCGTCGCCGAGGGGGGCGCCGCGTCGGTGATGGCGGCCTACAACCAGGTCAACAGCACGCACTCCACCCAGAACAGCGTGCTTCTGACCGACATGCTGCGCACCGAGTTCGGCTTTCAGGGGTTCGTCCTGACCGACTGGTGGGCGATGAACGGAAGCAGCGCTCCGGGCTGCTGCAACCCGGGCAGCGCCGCCGACTCGCTGGTGAAGTCTTCGGTGAGCGCGGGCCTCGATATGGAGCTCCCCTGGCGATACAACTATCTCGAGCTCCCGAACCTGGTGACCTCGGGTGGCCTGCAGGCTTCGCAGCTCATTACGTCGACCACGCGGATCCTCGAGCAGAAATACCGGTTCCACGCCGACAAGACCACGGGCTTTGGAGTCAAGCCAGCGTTCACCACGTTCGACTTGAACAGCTCGTCGATCCAGGGGAACGACCAGACGGATCCCGCCATCGGCCTCAGCCATACCCAGCTCGCCGAGCAGGCCGCCGAGGAGGGGATGGTGCTGCTCAAGAATGACAGCAACACGCTGCCGCTCGATCGGGCGACCGTCCACAAGATCGCGGTCATCGGCGCGACGGTGAGCTATTCGTTGCAGCAGACGAGCAGCCAGGACTGCGCCGGCAACGGCGGATCGGGCTGTTCGATCGACTTCACGACGAACGTCCGGACCGGTGACGCCGGATCGAGCCGGGTCTTTGCCGATCCGGCGAAGAGCGCCGGCCCCTACGCCGGGATCATGGCCGCTGCGAACGGGGCGACGGTGAAGCACTACAGCAGCGCGACCGCCGCGCAGGCCGATGGCTTCGACGTGGCGATCGTGATCGCTGGCCTCACTCCCGCGGACGAGGGGGAGGAGTACACCGGCGCCGGCGACCGCACGACGGGCGGCATCACCTCGACGACTCACAGCGTGGTCCTGAGCCTGGACCCCAAGGTCTCGTCGCCCACGCAGGACAGCCTGATCAAGCAGGTGACGGCGATGGGAAAACCGACGGTCGTCGTGCTCGAGGCGGGGGGCATCGTCGACATGTCGCAGTGGTATGCGAACGCCAAGGCGGTCGTCATGGCCTGGTATCCCGGCATGCTCGGTGGCGTCGCGCTTGGTCGGTTGCTCTTCGGCGACGCCAACTTCAGCGGCAAGCTGCCGGTGACCTGGGATACCACCGTCAGCCACTGGCCCACGTTCGCCAGCTCGAGCGGCAGTACGACGATGGAGTACTGGGTTGGCTACCAGTACTTCGACCACAACGGAACGACGCTGACGCCCTCGCAGGGCTCGTTCCCCTTCGGGTACGGTCTGTCGTACACGACCTTCAGCTACCAGAACTTGCGGGTGCCGTGCTCGACGGTGAAACAGGACGGTGAGGTCGACGTCACCGTCGAGGTCTACAACCAGAGCCCGGTCGCCGGGACAGAAACGGTCTTCCTGTTCGTGCAGTATCCCGGGTCGGCCGTCACCAACCGGGCCGGCGCCAGCTACAAGGAGCTGAAGGGCTTCTATCGCGTTTCGCTGGCCGGGAAGGGGAGCACGGGCGAGGCGAAGCGCATCACGATTCCGCTGCGCGTGAAGGACCTGAAGTACTACGACACCACGCAGAACAAATGGGCGATCGAGCCCGGATCGGTGAAGGTCATCGTCGCGCCGAACGCCAACGCGGCGTCGACGATGTGCACGAACGGCGCCGGAGTTGGTTGCGGCCTCTCAGACACGTTCACGGTGACCCAATAACCGAGACAGGGAACGAATGAACGAACGATCATTCAAACACGGGATCCGTTACTCGAACCTCGGCGCGATGATCCTCGCGGGGCTGGTCGCCCTCGCCTGGACGAAGGCGGCGCGTGCCAGCGACGCTGACCCGTTCGCCGCTGAAGGCCCTCCGCCCAGCGTGACGGGCGCGGCGCCGGCCGCCGTCCCCTCCAACTCGAAAGTTCCACCGGCGCCCGCCGCATCGCCGGCCGAGTCGGCCGCGGCGATTGCGCCAGGAATCGTCGAGCAGCTGCCCGCGGCTGCCTATCCCGAGCCCGTCACACGCGGCCTCTATGGCGGGCCGCTCTGGCTCGACATGCAGGGGTTGCAGTGGCCCTACATGCCCCAGTCGGGAGTCGGGATCTCGGGTTATGGCTGGGTGGACGGCAACTATCGCCTGATTCGCAGCGGCAACCCGAGTATCTCGCCGCGATTCACTGAGCTGATTGATCAAGGGCGGTTCTTGTTGCGGGTCACGCCGACCTACACGAACGGGACCTGGTTCGTGCAGGCCCAGGCGGAGATCGTCGCCAACACCGACCAGTACAACGTTCAGCCGGCCCCGAGTGTGGTCTCCGCCGACGATGTCTGGGTGCGAACCGGTGAGCTCCAGCAGTGGGACGTCACGGTCGGCCGGTTCCAGGCCTTCGACGTCTATCCGCTTGGGATGGGCCTCGATCTCAACACCTACGAACGACTGGGCGCCTTCGATCCCGCGTTCACCGGCAGCCCGAACGGGTACAACGCCGTACCGGCCCTCTACGGAGCGGACTACCTGCTCTATCGTCCCGCCGCCCCCAAGGTCGGGGACGTCGCGCTGCACCTCTATCAAATTCGGCCCCTGCGCTTCGAGCTGCTCGGCCAGTTCGGGAGCGACGGCACCGAGAACTATCTGGGCGCGCGGCCGGCGGCGATCTTCGATGTCGGCTGGTTGAAGCTGCGGGGTGCCCTCGAGTACCAGTACAAGTTTGCCGAGGATCCGGCGGCGACCGCCAAGAACACCATCAAGAACCGCGGTGGCGCGGGCTCGGTGCAGTTCGTGTTCGCGCCGTTCATCGAAGCCGGTCTGAACTTCGGTTACGCGGTAATCGACGTCGCCGACGCGCAGCACCCGACCGGGATGGGGAACACCGCTCTTTCGGGGAATCGACTCAGTTACGGCGGCTTCGTCGACGTAGTGCCGATGCCGGTCGCCTTGCCAAACCTCATGCTGGGCGCAGGCGGCAACTTCGCCAGCTTCCACAACCTCCTCACGGATCCGACGACGAACGAGAGCGAGAAATCGACGAACACGCAATTCTACCTGGCCGTCCAGTATCTCTTTTACAGACAGCTCTATTTCAAGGTCGTGGGTGGCTACGCCAAGTCGCACTTCCAGAACCTCAACACCGCGACCCCCTATGACGACGACATGTTCAGCGTCCGCGTCCGCCTGATGTACCTCTACTGATCTCCACGCGCCGTTAACCTGCTCCGCGCCGTTCCGTTACGCCGACGAAACGCGGGCCGCGCTATCTGTCGACGATGAGCACCGCGGCCGCCGAGACCTGCGCGACCTGCTACGGGCAAGGGGAGATCGTCACCGACCAGGGGCCGCTCGTCTGCCGGGACTGCATGGGGCACGGCAGGCTGGCGGGGCGGCTCGAGCTCTTCGAGTGGCGGCTGCGGGAGCTCGAGCGGGGGCATCTCGGCAGCGCCCACGGTTGCGAGGACGACATCCGCTGGCTGGCCGCCGAGGTCCGGCGCAGCCGCGACGCGCTCCTGCAGATCCTGGCGCGTTGCCAGGACGCCGCCGAGAGCGACGCGCTGGCCGCCGAGGTTCGCCACCTGGCGAACGGCTGCCTCGGGCTCTACGCGCTGGCGGACGAAGCCGCAACGCTGACCAGCCGAAGCTCTGAAGCCCCCTCGGTGCGGGTCAAGCCCGCGCGGTGACGCACCAGGAGCTGGTCGGCATGAAGACGCCGTTCGGTGTCTGAAACCGCTCCAGTGTCCCGCGCAACTCCTCGATGATGATCGGGCGCTTCTCTTCCCCGAGCGCGCCCGCGTCGCGCACGATCTCGCCGGCCGGACCGATCGCCAGCTGAAACGCGAGCGCGTCGTCGACGGTGTCGCCGATCCAGATGTCGGCGTCGACCCGCTCGAACACGACCTCCGACCAGCCGGCCGCCTTCAAGATCGCGCCGACAGTCTGGGAGTCGGCCATCGAGAATGGGCCGGGGCCGCAGCTCGGCGCCTCGTCCGGCGGCGGCGGCAGATGCTGGCGCGCGATCTGTTTGGCCGCCCAGAAGGGGGCGTTGTCCTCGATGCGCCGCCAGACGATCATCAGCAGCCGGCCGCCCGGCCGGGTCGCGCGGCGCAGGTTCGCCATCGCCGCCGCTGGATTGATGAAGAACATCGTCCCGAATCGCGCGAAGCAGACGTCGAACGGCTTCTCAAACTGTGCCGTCTGTCCGTCGGCGAGCCGGAACGCGGCGCCCGCGACGCCGGCGCGCGCGGCGTCGGCACGACCGATCGCCAGGAACGGCTCGCAGCAGTCGATCCCCAGCGCGCTTCCGGTCGCGCGGGCGAGCTCGATGGTCGTCTCGCCGAACCCGCACCCGACGTCCAGTACCCACTCGCCCTGGCGGACGGGGTGCATCTCCAGGGCGCGCTGGCTGTGAACGGAGAATCCGTCGGCCAGCACCCGCCGGAACCGGGTGAACTTCGGCACCAGGATCTCGTTCCAGACCCCGATCGCCTCGGCGTTCGGCGCGTTTGTTTCGGCCACGTCTCCAGACTACCCCGCACACCTACATTGCGCACAAAGAAACACAACGAATTACAATTCGATGACAATTGTCGCTCTAGAGTGGCGATATGACGATTTCGGGTTTGGTGGTCGGGACTTACCTGGCCGTCCTCCTGGTTCTGGCGATGTATGGCTTCCACCGAACCTCGCTGGTTTGGCTCTACTATCGAAATCGTCACCGGCGGCCGCGCCCGCTCGGGCAGTTCGCCGAGCTGCCGGCGGTCACCGTGCAGCTGCCGCTCTTCAATGAGATGTACGTGGTCGAGCGCCTGCTCGACGCGGTAGCCGGCATCCGCTACCCGCGCGATCGGTTCCAGATCCAGGTGCTCGACGACAGCACCGACGAGACGCAGGAGATCTGCAAGCGCAAGGTCGCCGACCTGGCGCGCCGCTTCCCCGAGCTGGAGGTCGAGTACATCCACCGCGTCGACCGCGGCGGCTTCAAGGCCGGCGCGCTGCAGAACGGCCTGCGGACAGCGAAGGGGGAGTTCGTCCTGATCTTCGACGCTGACTTCCTGCCGCTGCCCGACATCCTCGAGCGGGCGATCGACCACTTCAGCGATCCCCGCGTGGCGGTGGTGCAGTGCCGCTGGGAGCACGTCAACCGTGACTTCTCCGCGCTGACCGAGGTGGAGGCGCTGATGCTCGACGGGCACTTCATCATGGAGCACGCCGGCCGCAACTGGTCGGGTCGCTTCTTCAACTTCAACGGGACGGCCGGCCTCTGGCGGCGCGCCGCCATCATCGACGCGGGCGACTGGCAGCACGATACTCTCACAGAGGACATGGACCTTTCGTACCGCGCGCAGCTGCGTGGCTGGAAGTTCGTCTACCTCCCGGAGATCGCCGCGCCGGCCGAGCTGCCGGTCGAGATGTCGGCCTTCAAGTCGCAGCAGTTCCGCTGGGCCAAGGGGTCGGTGCAGGTGGCGCTGAAGCTGCTTCCGACGATCCTGCGTTCGAACGCCACCTTCGCGCAGAAGTCGGAGGCGTTCTTTCACCTCACCAACAATCTGGCCTACCCGCTCCTGCTCGTGCTTTCGATCCTCCTCCTGCCGAACCTGGCGCTGCGGTCGCACCACGGCTGGCGCGAGGTGCTGATGATCGACCTGCCGCTCTTCTTCGGAACAACCGCCTCGGTGGCCTCGTTCTATCTGGCCTCGCAGCGCGAAATCGCGCTCATGCGCGCGCCAGGCGAGCGGAAGCGCTCCCTCTGGTCGGCGGTGCGGCGCCTGCCGCTGGTGATGTCGATCGGCATCGGTCTCTGCGTGAACCAGACCCGCGCGGTGTTCGAGGCGCTCATGGGGCGCGAGACCGAGTTCGTGCGGACGCCCAAGCACGGCATCCGCGGCAAGCTCGAGAACTGGTCGGGGAAGAAGTACCGGTCCGCCAAGTCGCTCACGCCGTTCATCGAGCTGGTGATGGCCGCTTACTTCGTGGTCGCTATCGGCGTGGCGGTCGATCACCGCCACTACCTCTCGATCCCGTTCCTCTGTCTGTTTCTCTGCGGCTTCGGCTACGTCGGCTGGGGATCGGTCTGGCAGGGGGGCTTCGGCGCGGCGCTGCGCGGGGCCTTCGGCCGCCGCGGCGTCACCGTGGTGGCGCCGCCTGCCTATCCGGTTATGGCTGGCCGCGCGACCGACATCTCGGGCGAGATCGTCGTCGCCGACGCAGCGCTGGTCCTTCCGGGCAGCGCCAGCGCCGACGCCTAAGAAGCGATCGCGTGGACGGAGCCGGGCTTTGCCCGGCGGAGTCCTTCGCGGGGGGGCACGGGGCCCATCTCAGGGTCCCCGGCTTGTTGAAGGCTAGAGGGCCTTCTTAATTAGGTCTTCAATCTTGGCGCGGGGGACGGCGCCGACGACCTGACCGACGACCTTCCCCTCTTTGAACACGAGCAGCGTCGGGATGCTGCGGATGTCGTACTGGGTGGCGACCTCGGAGTTCGAGTCGATGTCGCACTTTCCGACGCGGAGCTTCCCGTCATACTCCTTGGCCAGCGCCTCGACGTGCGGCGCGATGGCGCGGCACGGGGAGCACCAGACCGCCCAGAAGTCGACCAGCACGGGAAGTTTGGAGGCCAGGATCTCGGTCTTGAAGTTCGAGTCGGTGACCTCGACGATGTTCTCGCTTGCCATGCGCCATGGCTTAGCACGCCCAAGGGTCGCGTCCAAGAGGCGCCGCGAAAGCCGAACCGCGCCGCCCGTCGCTTCGCGTGGTAAATCTAGAGGGTGGCGACCTTGACGGCGCTGGAGATCGGGGTCTACGCCCTCGCGGCCGCCATCTACCTCGGCTATTTGTTGGGACGCTCCATGAGCGGGGGCGCCGTCGCGGAGCGCGCGCGCGCCGTGGGCGTCGCGCACGCCGTGCTGGCCGCCGGCGTCGGGCTCCATCTTTGCGACATCGGCGCCCGCTGCATCCACGGCGTGAACCCGATCTCGTCGACGCCCGAGGCGATGTCGCTGGTGGCGTTCCTGATCGCTGCCGGATACTTTCTGGCCTCGCTCCGCTACCGGCTGGCGGCGGCGGGCGCGTTCGCCGTGCCCGCGGCGCTGGCGACGCTGGTGCTGGCGCGCGTGGTTCCCGCCGAGGCCGACGCCCCTCACATGGGCTCGCTCGGGCAGGTGCACATCCTGCTGGCGGTCATCGGCGTCGCGGTGTTCGCGCTGGCCGCCGTGCTGGCGCTGCTCTACCTCTTTGAGGATCGGCAGCTCAAGCGCAAGCAGTTCGAAAGGATGATGGGGCGGGGGACGCCGCTCGAGACGCTCGACCGGCTGGCGCTCACCTGCGTGTCGGTCGGCTTCCCGGTGTTCACCGTCGCCATCGTGACCGGGGCGATCTGGGTGGCGCGCCTCGGGCTCCTGCGCCACACGGCTGCGCTGCGCCCGGAGTACATCTTCGCGCTGGCGACCTGGGTCGCCTTCGGTGTCTTGCTGATCGCGCGGGTCGGCGCCGGCTGGCGCGGGCGGCGCGCGGCCTGGCTGACGCTGGGGGGATTCGGCGGCGCGATGCTGGTGTTGCTCACTTACTTCCTGCGCCACGCGGCCTGAGTCATGGGCGGCACTGCGATCGACCTCATCGTCCTCGGCGTCTCGCACAAGACGGCGCCGGTGGGCGTGCGCGAGCGCCTGGCGGTCGTGCCCGAGGCGATGGAGAGCGTTCTCGGCGAGCTGGCGGCGCTGCCGTCGGTGCGCGAGGCGGCGTTGCTGTCGACCTGCAACCGCGTCGAGATCTACGTGGCGACCGATAGGGACGGCGACCGCGCCGCGCAGGCCTTGGGGGAGACGCTGGCCCGTCGGGCGGGCGTGACCTCGTTGGAGCTCGGGGCGCACCTTTACGAACGACGCGACGCCGAGGCGGTCCTGCACCTGTTCCGCGTCGCCTGCAGCCTCGACTCGCTGGTGCTGGGCGAGCCGCAGATCCTGGGACAGACCAAACAGGCGCACGAGACCGCCCTGCGCCACGGGAGCGCGGGTGCGATCCTCAACGCCTGCTTCCAGGGTGCATTCCGGGTGGCGCGCCGGGTCCGCCGCGAGACGGCGATCGCGCGCAATCCGGTCTCGGTCAGCTCGGTGGCTATCGAGCTCGTGCGGCAGGTGTTCGGCGGCTTCGATCGGCGCCAGGTGCTGGTGGTCGGCGCGGGGAAGATGTCGGAGCTCGCGGCGCGCACGCTGCGCACCCACGGCGCCAACCTGACCGTCACCAACCGGACGCGTGCGCGCGCCGACGAGATGGCCGCGCGCTTCGGCGCCGCTGTCAGCGACTGGAGCGAGCTGCCCGCCGCGCTCGGCGTGGCCGACATCGTGATCGCCTCGACCGGTGCCCAGCGTCCGGTGCTAACGCTGGAGATGCTGCGGCAGGTCCAGCGCGCGCGCCGTGGCCGACCGCTCTTCCTGCTCGACATCGCGGTGCCACGCGACGTGGAGCCGGAGGCGGGGTCGCTCGATGGCATCTACCTGGCCGACATCGACGATCTGCAGAAGGTCGCCGCCGAGCACCGCGACGAGCGCAAGAACGAGGCGGCCGACGCCGAGGCGATCGTCGCGCAGGAGCTCGACCGGTTCTTGAAGGCCTGGCGTGGCCGTCAGCTGGCACCGACGGTGACGGCGCTGCGCGCGCACGTGCTCGGCCTGGCCCAGGCCGAGGCGGCGCGCACCATCTCCGCGATGCCCGGCCTTGGCGAGCGCGAGCGGCGGGCGATCGCGGATCTCGCCGAGTCGCTGGCCAAGAAGCTGCTCCACGCGCCGCAGATGGCGCTGCGCAACGACGACGCCGCTGACGGCGTGTCGCTGGTGGTGGCGGTGCAGCGGCTGTTCGCGCTGGAGGTCGCCGCCGCCGCTCCGGTCGAGGTGGCGGACGACCGCACCGACGTGCCCGCGGCGCCCGCCGCGGGAGACGTTCCGGACAAAAAGGCGGCCGGTCGTTGAGCGACGAGACGCTCGTCATCGGCACGCGCGGCAGCGCGCTCGCGCGCTGGCAGGCCGGCGAGATCGGCCGGCTGTTGCGCGCCGCGCACCCGGGGCTCGAGGTGCGCGAGAAGATCATCGTCACCGCCGGCGATCGCGCACAGGCGGGCCCGGCGGTCCTGCTCGACGGGAAAGGGGCCTGGGTCGAGGAGATCGAATCGGCGCTGTCGGCGCGTGAAATCGACGTGGCGGTCCATAGCTTGAAGGACGTCCCCGCCGAGCTCGCCGCCGGGCTGGCCATCGTCGCCGTGCCGACGCGCGCCGACCCGCGCGATGCGATCGTCAGCCGGTCGGGCGCCGGTCTCGATGCGCTCCCCGCCGGCAGCCGCGTCGGGACCTCCAGCCTGCGGCGCGTCTGCCAGCTGCGCGCCGTGCGCGGCGATCTGATTCTCGACATCCTGCGCGGCAACGTCGACACGCGCCTGCGCAAGATCGCCGAGGGGGTGGTCGACGCGGGGGTGTTGGCCGCAGCCGGGCTCGACCGCCTGGGCTTTTCGGACCGCATCGCCGAGCGGATCGATCCGGCGCGCATGCTGCCCGCGATCGGGCAGGGGGCGCTGGCGCTGGAGGCCCGCGCCGCCGACGCGCGCGTCACCCAGCTCTGTCGCGCTCTCTCGGACGCCGCCGCCGAGGTGACCGTGGCGGCGGAGCGCGCGCTGCTGGCGGGGCTCGGCGTCGGCTGCCGTACGCCCGTGGCCGGGCACGCCACGCTGGCGGGCGATCGGTTGACACTGGCAGGTCTGGTCGGCCGCCCGGACGCATCCGAGATGATTCGCGAGACGCTCACGGGCGCTCCCGCCGATGCGCACGCTCTCGGCGCCGAGGTTGCGAAACGCTTGATCGCCCGCGGCGCCGGGGCAATTCTGCGCGAGCTTGAGGGTGAGTAACGGTCCGGTTCCGACGGGCTGGCAATGCCCATCCAGGCTCATCCGGCAGAACCGCTCTCTCTAAGTATGCGTAATTACATAGCCTCTTTCCGCGTTGCTTGACCGCGCCGCCGAGCGGAGCTATCTGCAACGGCTTCGATGACGGGTCTTTTGAGGCACAACCAGGGCGCCGACGAGCCGACAAAGCCGTCGTTGTCCCTGCCCGCTGACCCCCACGAAGTCCTTCTCGTGCCGGCCTCACGCGCCGATTTCCCGGAAGCTCTTCGCCGAATCGCGCAGCCGGTCGCGGCGCTCTGGTACCGCGGACGGCTCCCCGATCCGACCTGTCGATTGCTGGCGGTTGTCGGCGCTCGGGCCGCGAGCCGGGCGGGCTGTCGCCGCACACAAGAGCTGGCAGCGATGGCGTCAGGGCACGGCCACACGATCATTTCAGGTGGTGCGCTCGGGATCGACGCCGCCGCGCACCGGGGCGCGCTGGATGCCGGTGCGGCTACGTTTGCGGTCCTCGGCTGCGGCGCTGACGTCGTCTATCCGGACCGCCATGCGGCACTGTTTTCGGAGATCGCCACCACCGGCGGCCTGCTGTCCGAGTTTCCACCGGGCACTCCTCCGCGCGGGAAGCAGTTCCCGTCTCGCAATCGGATTGTCGCCGCGCTGGCCGAAGCGGTGCTGGTGGTCGAGGCGCAAGCGGTGTCGGGCGCGCTCGTGACTGCTCGGCTCGCGATTCGCATGGGGCGTCCCCTGCTGGCCGTTCCCGGCAGCGCCGGAACGGACGCGTTGATCGCGACCGGCAAGGCGCGTCCGGTGCGGGACGGCGCCGAGCTGCTGGCGGCACTGGCGGGCGAAGCCCGGCCAGTGGCGCCAGTCCCGGTTGCGCTTCTTCCTTTGATCGGAGCTCTGGCCGGGGGCGCGTCGGCGGTCGAGGTCTCGCGCCGCTTGACCTTGTCGCTGCCCGCGGCGCTTGCGCTCTTGTCCGAGGCTGAGCTGGGGGGATGGATCCTGAGGGGGCCCGGCGGCGTCTTCACACAGATAGAGGTCACGCGTGCCAACTAAGAAAAAGACCAGTGCGGCAGCTCAGCCGGCCGAGACAGCGGACGAGACGATGGCCAAGACGTCGACCAAGGCCCCAGCCAAGGCTCCAACCAAGGCTCCAGCCAAGGCTCCAACCAAGGCTCCAACAAAGACGGCGAAGCCGGCGGCGAAAGTGGCCCCCAAGAAGACCGTCGAGAAGACCGTTGCCAAGGCCGCCGCTCCCGCTCGCAAGACGAAGGTCGCGACCAAGGCCGCGCCCGAGGTCGACGCCGAGACTGAGGATTCTGTCGTGCGTCCCACGCGCACCCGGCGCAGCAACGACGCGCTGGTGATCGTCGAGTCACCCGCCAAGGCGAAAACGATCAAGAAGTACCTCGGCGCCGGCTATGTCGTGAAGGCGTCGGTCGGTCACGTCAAGGATCTCCCCAAGAAGAAGATGGGGATCGACATCGAGCACGGCTTCCAGCCCGAATACGTGGTCATCGACGGGAAGAAGAAGGTCCTGGCGGAGATCATGGAAGCCGCGCGGCACGCACAGCGCGTGCTGCTGGCGCCCGACCCCGATCGCGAAGGGGAGGCGATCGCCTGGCACATCGCCGAGGAGGTGCGCTCGGCGAACCCGAATATTCAGCGCGTCCTCTTCAACGAGATCACCAAGAAGGCGATCAACGAGGCCATCGGCAAGCCGATGGAGCTCGACGTGAAGAAGTTCGAGTCGCAGCAGGCGCGCCGGATCCTCGACCGCCTGGTCGGCTACCAGATCAGCCCGGTGCTCTGGACCAAGGTGAAGCGGGGCCTTTCGGCGGGGCGCGTGCAGTCGGTCGCGGTGCGGTTGGTCGTCGAGCGCGAGGCGGAGATCACCGCCTTCAAGCCCGAGGAGTACTGGACGGTCGAGACGCTGGTCGAGGGGAGCGCGCCACCGCCGTTCACGGCCAAGTTCTCCAAGCTCGATGGCAAGCGGGTCGAGCTCACCAACGAGGGGAGCGCCCGTGAGGTCGTCGACATCATCAAGAGCGCGTCGCTGGTGGTCGCCGGCGTCGAGCGCAAGGAAAGGCGCAAGAACCCGCCGCCGCCGTTCATCACCTCCAAGCTGCAGCAGGAGGCCTCCAGCAAGCTGCGCTTCTCCCCCAAGCGGACGATGGGGCTCGCCCAGCGGCTCTACGAAGGTGTCGAGGTCGGCGACGACGGCCTGGTCGGTCTCATCACCTATATGCGCACCGACTCGGTTCGCATCTCGGACGACGCCGCCGCAGAGACGCGCGCCTTCATCGGCGAGCGCTACGGCGCCAGTTTCCTTCCCGCCGAGCCGATCGTCTACAAAAGCAAGAAGGGGGCGCAGGACGCGCACGAGGCGATCCGTCCGACTTCGCTGAAGTACGATCCGGAGACGGTGCGCGCCGCCTGGGCGGGTGGCAAGGGGGGCGGGCGCGACGAGCGCGAGAGCGACGATCTCTTGCGGCTCTACACGCTGATCTGGAACCGCTTTGTCGCCTGCCAGATGGTGTCGGCGATCTTCGATCAGACGTCGATCGACATCGGCGCCGGCCGGGTCGAGCTGCGCGCCAGCGGTCAGGTGATGAAGTTCCCCGGCTTCCTCTCGGTCTACGCGGAGACGATCGAGGACGCCGCCAACGAGGACGAGACCGGCACCGCGCTCCCCGACGTGCACCAGGGGGAAGCGATTCGCCTGCTGGAGACCAAGCCGGAGCAGCACTTCACCCAGCCGCCGCCGCGGTTCTCCGAGGCGACGCTGGTCAAAGAGCTGGAAGAGAAGGGGATCGGCCGCCCGTCGACCTACGCGGCGATTCTGTCGACGGTGCAGGACCGTGGCTACGTCGAGAAGAAAGAGGGGCGCCTCCACCCGACCGAGCTGGGGGTGATGGTCAATGGCCTCCTGGTCAAGAGCTTCCCCGGGATCGTCAGCACCGACTTCACGGCGCAGATGGAAGAGCAGCTCGATCAGGTCGAGGACGGCACGGCCGACTGGGTCAAGCTGCTGGAGGGCTTCTACGCGCCGTTCAAGCTCGATCTCGAGAAGGCCAAGATCGAGATGCGCGACGTGAAGCGCGAGGAGGAGGCCACCAAAGAGGTTTGCGAGAAGTGCGGCAAGCCGATGGTCATCAAGTGGGGGCGCAACGGCCATTTCCTGGCCTGCTCCGGCTACCCCGACTGCCGCAACACCAAGGAGTTCATCCGAAAGGCCGACGGCAGCCTCACCATCGTGTCGACCACCCGTCCGTCGGATCAGATCTGCCCGACCTGCGGCTCGGCGATGGTGATCAAGCGGGGTCGTTTCGGCGAGTTCATCGCCTGCTCGCGCTACCCCGAGTGCAAGACGACGAGTCCCATCTCGCTGGGCGTCGCCTGCCCCAAGGAAGGGTGCGGCGGCTACCTGACCGAGAAGCGTTCGAAGCGCGGCAAGATCTTCTTCGGTTGCTCGAACTACTCGAAGACCCAGTGCGACTTCGTCTCCTGGGATCGCCCGCTGCCCCAGCCCTGCCCGAAGTGCGGCGCCAAGTTCGTCGTCCAGAAGATCTCCAAGGCTGGCACCCGCATCCGCTGCTTGAAGGAAGACTGCGGCTACGCCGCCGACGCCGAGAGCCCCGAGGCGAACGAAGCCCCGGCGCCCGCACCGACCGGTACCGGGTAGGCGCGCGCGACAACGGTTTACGGTATCGTCAGCCCATGGCGGGCAGAAAGGCGAGAATCGCGGGGAGGTTGCTGGTCACGCTGGCGCTGGTTGCGGTGGCCGGTTGCGACGGCGGCGACGGCCCAATCCCGTTTTCCCAGTTCGAGCCCTCGGCCGAGCAGGCTGTCTGTCACCTCTTCGTGCTGTGTGGCGACTTTCCGGATCAGGCGACCTGCTTGGCCTCGGAGCAAGTGCAGCCGCACTATTACGAGACGATCGCCCAAGACATCAGCTCCGGGAAGGTCGTTTACGACGGCGCCCGCGCCCGGACCTGCCTGGATGCGATCAACGCCCTTAGCTCCTGCAACCGCAGCACTCGCGCCAGCATCCAGCGGCTCGATCCGACCTGCAGCGACATCTTTACCGGGACCGTGGCAGCCGGCGGCGGGTGTTTCGTGTCGGCGGAGTGCGCCGGGGGCGGAACCTGCGCGCAGACGCAAGGGACCTGCACCCTGAACGCGTGTTGCGCAGGCACCTGCCTGGGATCCACCTCCGTCGCACTGGGCGGCGACTGCTCCATCGCCGGGGCGGTCTGCGCCTCGGGGACCACCTGCACTTTCGATTCGACCAGCAGCACCGACACCTGTCAGCAGCTCGCCGGCGCGGGCGCACCCTGCGCCAACACGACCTACACCAGCACTTGCGCGGCGCCTTTCTACTGCGACCCCACCAGCGGGACCTGCAAGACTCCCGTCGCCACGGGCGGACCGTGCGATCCGTCGGTGGGCTCGCAGGGGTGCGATAGCCCCAAGGATCAATGCGACACCACGACCTCTCTCTGCACGCCGCTCCCGGCGCCCGGCAGCCCGTGCAGCGCTATTGACATCGCGTGTCTCTCTTACGCGACCTGCGACTCGACCACCAATACGTGCGTCGAGCGTCCCGGAGTGGGCCAGCCGTGCGACCCGACGAACGGTCCCTCCTGCCTCGGCGGCACGTGCGATCCGACGAGCGCGACGTGCATGTTGACGCCGACGGGCGGCGCCTGCTCGTAGCGGCGCGACTCAGGTCGCGCGCGTGAGCGTCGCGACGCACTCGACGTGGCGGGTCTGCGGGAACATGTCGAACGGCTGCAGGCCGAGGCAGCGGTAGTCGGCCGCGCGCAGCACCGCCAGATCGGGGGCCTGCGTCTCGGGATTGCACGAGACGTAGACGATCGTGCGCGGCGCGAAGGCGGCGAGCTGGCGCAGGAAGTCGGCGCCGCACCCCTTGCGCGGCGGATCGACGATGACCGCCGTGTCGGCGGCGGGGAAGGGGACGGCAGCGAAGACGGCGCTGGCGTCGGCGGCCAGGAACTCGCAGTTGGTGCGTCCGTTGCGGGTCGCGTTGGCACGCGCCCAGCCGACGGCGCTCGAGCTCACCTCGACGCCGAGCACCCGCTCGAAGCCCGGCGCGGCCGCCAGACCGAGCAGGCCGCTGCCGCAGTAGGCGTCGACGAGAAACCGCGCGCTGCCGGACTTCGCTTCGGCGGCGACGTGCGCGGCCAGCTGCGGGAGCAAGAACGGGTTGTTCTGGAAAAAGTCGCCGGCCAAAAATTGCAGCGACAGCTCGCCGACCTCCTCGGTGATCACCGCGCGCGGGTCGACGGTGACGCCCGAGGCGGCCTCCCGCACCAGCAGCGTGGCGCCCCTCCGGTAGCTCTCCCAGCGGGCGTGCACCTCGGCGCGCAGCTCGCCGAGGCGGGCGTTCACCGCCGGCATTGCAATAGGACAGGTCGGGACGTCGAGCGTCCGGCGCGGCAGGCCGACTTCGAGGAACCCGATCGCCACCGGGCGATCGGCGCGCGGCCGCGGAAAGTGCGGCGTCAACTTCGATCGGTAGCCATAGGGGCGCGGCGACGGCAGGCAGTTGGCGACGGTGCTTTCGGGGAAGAGCGCGCGAATTCCCTCGGTCTTGAGCGCGAGCTGCTCGTCGTACGCCAGATTCTGCAGCTGACAGCCGCCGCAGCGCCCGAACAGCGGACAGAGGGGGACGGCGGACCCAGAGGTTTCGGCGGACACGGCCAGGGAGACTATCCGATCTGATCCTGCCGATCTGATCCGCCGATTCGCGCACGGCCCGTCGCCGCGCTACGATCCGTCGCGATGGAGCAAGCCCTGGCGGCGTTCCGCCAATTCCTCACCGCCGAGAAGCGGGCCTCGGAGCACACCGTGCGCGCCTACCTGCACGATCTCGGTGAGTTCCGACTGCACGCCGTGGCGACGTTGGGCCGCGCCCCGGCGCTCGACGAGCTTGACGTCATCATGTGCCGCTCCTACCTTGCGTCGCTGCATGGGAAGAACGACGCCGTGACCATCGGTCGCAAGCTCTCCTCGCTGCGCGCGTTCTTTCGCCTGGCGGTGCGCCGGCGCCTCTGCAAGTCGAGCCCGGTCGCCGCGTTGCGCGCGCCGAAGCGCGCCAAACGGTTGCCGTCATTCCTGGGCAAGGAGGACGTCGGCCGTCTGCTCGACGTTGGCCCCCATTCCGAAGATGCCGACGACGCCGGGACCGACGCCTGCGGGCGCGCCCTCGAGCGCGCGCTGTTCGAGGTGATCTACGGCGCCGGGCTGCGGGTCTCGGAGGCCTGCAACCTCGACGTCGGCGACGTGGAGACCGACGGTTCCAGCACGATGGTGCGTGTGCGCCAGGGCAAAGGGCGCAAGGATCGGATCGTGCCGATCGGGTCGAAGGCCCAGCAGGCCACCGACGCCTATCTCCAGCGGCGCGTCGATCGGCTGGCGGGCACGCCGGCCGCCGATCGCCACGCGCTGTTCTTGAGCGCGCGCGGACGTCGACTCGGGCCGCGCGCCGTGCGCCGGCTGCTCTCGCGGCGCGAGCTCGCCTCGGGGACGCCGCGCGTCTCGCCGCACGCGCTCCGCCACAGCTTCGCCACCCACCTGCTGGGGGAGGGGGCCGATCTGCGCGCCATCCAGGAGATGCTCGGCCACGCCAGCCTCCGCACGACGCAGCGCTATGCTCACGTCGACATCGACCACCTCATGGCCGTCTACGACAAGAGCCACCCGCGCGCCAGAAACCGAGAATGAGCCACAAACAGTGAGGGCCCCCCAGTGAAACGACCGCGAATTCGATCGACCACCGTTCTCGCCGTCCGCCGCGGTGGCCACGTCGTTCTCGGCGGCGACGGTCAGGTGACGATGGGGAACACCGTCGTCAAATCGTCGGCGCGCAAGATTCGACGGCTGCACGACGGCCGGATCGTGGCCGGGTTCGCCGGGTCGGCCGCCGACGGCATCACGCTATTCGAGAAGTTCGAGGCGCGCCTCAAAGAGTACGGCGGAAACCTCACCCGCGCGGCCGTCGAGCTGGCGAAGGACTGGCGGACCGATCGCGTGCTTCGCCGGCTAGAGGCGCTCCTGCTGGTGGCCGATCACGACAAGACGCTGATGCTGTCCGGGACCGGCGACGTCATCGAGCCCGACGGCGACGCGGCGGCGATCGGCTCGGGCGGTGCCTATGCGCTGGCTGCGGCGCGCGCGCTCCTCGGCGCGACCACGCTGTCCGCGCGCGAGATCGCCGAGCAGGCGCTGACGATCGCCGGCGACATCTGCATCTACACCAACGGATCGCGCACGTTCGAGGAGCTCTAGCCATGTCGCAAGCGCCGCTTTCTCATGGCACCGCGTCGACGGTGCTCGCGCCGATCAAGCGCGCGCAGGACCTGACGCCGCGGGCGATCGTCGAGGAGCTCGACCGCTACATCGTCGGTCAAAAGGCGGCCAAGCGCGCGGTGGCGGTGGCGCTGCGCAACCGCTGGCGCCGGCAGCAGGTGCCGCCACCGATGCGCGACGAGATTGCGCCCAAGAACATCATGCTCATCGGGCCGACCGGCGTCGGCAAGACGGAGATCGCGCGTCGGCTGGCGCGGCTGGCCGGGGCGCCCTTCGTCAAGGTCGAGGCCTCGAAGTTCACCGAGGTCGGCTACGTCGGCCGCGACGTCGATTCGATGGTCCGCGATCTCGCCGAGACCGCCGTCTCCATGCTGCGCGACGAAGAGCGCGAGCGCCTCCGCCCGCGCGCGCGAGAGAACGCCGAAGAGCGTCTCCTCGACGTGCTCCTGCCGCCGGCGCCGCGCGCGCGCCCGCCGGCCGGCGGCACCACCTCGACGATGCCGGCGCCGTTGCCGTCGCCCGAGCCGCCGGCCGACAACGCGACCCGCGAGAGCCTGCGCAAGCTGATGCGCGAAGGAAAGCTCGACGACAAGATGGTCGAGATCGACACCTCCGACTCACCGGCCTCGTTCGTCGACGTCTTTTCCGGGACCGGGATGGAAGAGATGGTCCTCAACCTGCGCGACATGATGCCGCAGGGAGCGCGCAAGACGAAACGGCGCCGGTTGCCGCTGCCGGAGGCGCTGGAGGTGCTCACCGAAGAAGAGGCGAACAAGCTGATCGATGTCGAGCGGCTGCAGAAAGACGCCATCCGTCGCGCCGAGCAGTCGGGGATCATCTTCATCGACGAGATCGACAAGGTGGCGGGGCGCGAGGGGGGCGGCCACGGCGGCCCCGACGTCTCGCGCGAGGGGGTCCAGCGCGATCTCCTCCCTATCGTCGAGGGGTCGACCGTTTCAACAAAATACGGTCCGCTCAAGACCGACCATGTCCTGTTCATCGCGGCGGGCGCGTTTCACGTCTCGAAGCCGAAGGATCTGATCCCCGAGTTGCAGGGGCGGTTCCCGATTCGCGTCGAGCTCGAGTCGCTCACCGACCAGGACTTCGTCCGCATCCTGACCGAGCCAGAGAACGCGCTCACCAAACAGTACGTCGCGCTGCTCGCCACCGAACAGGTGACCCTCGAGATTCACGACGACGCCGTCGCCGAGATCGCGCGGATCGCCACCTTGGTGAACGCGCGGATGGAGAACATCGGCGCGCGCCGCCTGCACACCATCATGGAGCGCGTCCTGGACGATCTGGCCTTCGAGGCGCCCTCGCTCGGGCAGACGACCATCCCCATCACCGCCGTCTACGTGCGCGAGCGCCTCGACGGGATCCTCAAGGACGAGGATCTCTCGCAGTACATTCTGTAGTCGCTCGCGCCGGGGCGCCCGGGTCGCGCGCTAGTGGTGCACGCGGCCGCCACCACCGCCGCCGCGCGAGGGCGCCGAGTGGGAGGGCGCGGGAGCGGGGCGAAAGGCGGGTGCCCCTGCCCGAGCCGCTGGCGGTGCCGGGCGGAATCCCGGGTTACCGCCGCGCATCGGCTCAGGCCCCCGCGCAGGCCCGCCGCGCCACGCCGTGGCGCCTGGGGTGCGCCGCCACCCCTCGTTGTGGTCGGCCCGCCAGGCGCCCGGCGCCACAGATGGCCGCGCGCGCCACGCGCCCACAGGCGCCCGGCCGCGGTATCCGTAGCCGTAGGCCCGGTAGCCGCCGGGGCCCTGCCAGTAGGGCCGGTAGTAGACCGGCCGCCCATCGACGAACAGGAAGCGCGGGCCGATGAAGAGGTAGGCCTGGTCGGAAGGCGCCCAGTAGCCGGCGTTCCAGCTCCACTCGAGGCCGACCCAGTCCCAGTAGCCGCCAACCCATGAGTAGCCATAGGCCGGCGCGGGCGGCTGGTACTCCGGGATCGGGTCGGGCGGCGGGCTCGTGGGGTAAACCGTCCCATCAGCCGCGACGCCTTCGGGCGCCGGTGCCGGGGCGGCATAGGCCGGAGGCGGCGGTTGCGCGCCCACGTAACAGCCAGACGCCGCGAAAGCGGTGCCCAGAGCCAGACTGCAAGCCAACCAAAGCCCTCGATTCATTGACATTCTCCTGTTGGGGATCTGCCTAGTGAACTCTTCCTATGCCGCTATCTTCCCTTAAGCAAGCGCGGGGCCGACCGATCGCCCCAATCGGCGCGGGCCCGGATGTTCTTGACCCCGCGCGGTGTGACGTCTAAACAACGCGGGACCATGGAGATCGTTTTCTCCGGGATTCAGCCCTCGGGCGAGCTGCACCTCGGCAACTACCTCGGCGCGGTCCGAACCTGGGTGACGCTCCAGGAGTCGTACCGCTGCTTTTATTGCATCGTCGACTACCACGCGATCACCCAACCGTACGAGCCGGCCGAGATGCCGGGCCGCGCGCGGGCGATGGCGATCGAGATCTTGGCCTGCGGTATCGACCCGGACAAGGCGACGCTGTTCATTCAGTCTGAGGTCCCCGAACACACCGAGCTCTGCTGGGTCCTGTCATCGGTGGCGCCACACGGCGAGCTCGAGCGGATGACGCAGTTCAAGGATAAGTCCCAGCACCAGCCACACAACATCAACCTCGGCCTCCTGGCCTATCCGGTGCTGCAGGCGGCCGATATTCTGCTCTACGGCGCGACGCGCGTTCCGGTCGGCGAGGACCAGCGCCAGCACCTCGAGCTCGCACGCGAGATCGTTCGTCGCTTCAACGCCCGCTTCGGCGAGACCTTCATCGAGCCGCAGCCGCTCTTCTCGACCACGCCGAAGATCCTGGGGCTCGACGGGCAGGCCAAGATGTCGAAGAGCCTCGGCAACACCATCGCGCTCGCCGATCCCGAGAAGGCGATCTGGGACAAGCTCCGCGCGGCCGCCACCGATCCGGCGCGCGTCAAGCGGACGGATCCGGGAACGCCGGAGAAGTGCAACATCTTCACCCTGCACAAGTTCTTCTCCGACGATGCGCGCCAGGCGGCCGTACACGCCGGGTGCACCTCCGCCGGCATAGGCTGCATCGACTGCAAGAAGATGCTGTTCGAGGGGGTGAAGACGGAGCTGGGGCAGATTCGTGCCCGCGCCGATGCCTTGCGGGCCGATCCGGCGCGCGTCGACGCGATCCTGGCGCGCGGCGCGGCCGAGGCACGCAAGGTAGCCAGCGAGACGATGAAGCGCGTGCGCGAACGGCTCGGGCTGCACGCGGCCGGGGCATGAAGGGTTTGAGGCTGGCGGCGGCCCGGCTGGCGATGGCGGCCTCGCTGGCGGTCAGCTGCGGCGCACGCGACGACGGCTCCAGCCCCGAGGCGGCCGTGCGATCGCTCATCGCCACGGCCCGCGCCGGCGATCGCGGCGCCGTCTACGACCGCCTCGGCCCGCGCACGCGTGCGCACATCGAGGCGCTCCTGGTCGCCACGCACCGGACCGGCAGCGCCCGGATGCTGGCCCCCTCCGACCTGGTCGCCGTCGGCTGGTTGCCACCGGCCTGGGAGGCGGCCGGCACGCGTGTGCTGCGTCGTGACGGCGCCGAGGCGGACGTCGAGGTCTACTCGGCGACCGGCGACCGGCAGACGGTGCACACCGTCCGCGAGGGGAAGAGTTGGAAGGTCGAGCTACCGCTCCGTTGAGGAGTCGGAGGACGTCATTGCGGCTGCGCTGGCTGAAGCGGTGCCGGCCGGGTTGGGGCGGACCTGGGTCTGATCACCCTCGGCCAAATCGGCGTCGCCGAGCTCGATGATCGCGTCGTCCAGGCCCGCATCGGCGAGCTTGATCCGGGGATCGGTGTCGGCGAAGGCATCGCGCATCGGGCCGCGCCGCTCGCCCACCCGGCGCTCGCGCGGGAAGATCCGCTGGTCGACCTTGCTGCCGGCGCGTCGGTCGTCGTCTCGCCGGTCGCGGCGCAACGCCTGGCGGAGCTCCTCGACGGTCACCGGCACCTCCGGGAGGCGCATCACCTGCGCCGCACAGCCGTGGCAGAAGGGGAGGCTGCGCCCCTGAAGCTCGACCAGCTTCAGCTGCGCCCGCCGTTTTTCGCCGCAGACGGTGCAGGCGGCGCCACGCCCGACGGGTCGCGACTCCGCCCATCGCATGTAGCACCCCCAGCAGCGCCCTCGACGCAGCTCGGTCACGCCCGCCCCGCAGACACCGCACGGCAATGTCGCGCGTTCTACTTCAACGCTCATGGCTCCAGTAGAACGCCGGTTGTGACAGGGCGCAAAAAATTTACTCGTTTTGGCAGCCGGCGTCGGTTTGACCGGGGCCGTCGCCGATCAGGTAGGATTTGGCCAGTGATCGCTCTTCCGCACGCCGCCGAGGCCCCCATCTTCCTGATCGGCTTCATGGGCTCCGGAAAGACAACGGTTGGCGGGCTGCTGGCGCGGCGCTTGGGCTGGTCGTTTGCCGATCTCGATGATCTGATCGTGCGTTCGGCCGGCCTGACCGTGGCGGAGATCTTCGCCCGCGAAGGGGAAGAGGGCTTTCGGCGGCGCGAGACCGAGGCGGTGCGGGCGGCGGCAGCCGGTCGGCGGTCGGTCGTCGCGACCGGTGGCGGCGCGGCCTGTCGCGAGGAGAACCTGACACTGATGCTGGCCTCCGGCCGGGTCGTCGCGCTCGCCGTGTCGGCCGCCGAGGCGGTACGGCGGACCGGGAGCCGGTCGGGGCGGCCCCTCCTCGATGGCAGCGCCGATCCGCTGGCCGCCGCGACGTCGTTGCTCTCGGCACGCCAGTCCTTCTATCGGCGTGCGCATCTGCAGGTGGAGACCGATCGCCGAACGCCCGACGAGACGGCCAGCACGATCCTCGGCGCCCTCGGGCTCGACCCGAGCGCCTTTCCCCGAAAGGAGAGCGCGTGAACGACACGATCATTCCTGTCGAATTGGGCCCGCGTCGCTACGAGGTGCGGATCGGCGATTGCGTACCAGAAACGATCGTCAACGTGCTGGCGGCGGCGTTCGGGCCGTCGACGACGGGCGTGGCGTTGCTGGTCGACGGCGGCCTCGCCGCGCACGCGCGCACGGAAGCGCTGGTGGCCGAGCTCATCGCCAGGTTGCCCGGCGTCAGCCGTCTCAACCTGCGCGCCGGGGAGGCCTGCAAGAGCCTGACGGAAATCGAGAAGACCGCCGAATGGCTGGCGAGCGGAGGCTACGATCGCCGCGCCGCGATCGTCGGCATCGGCGGCGGCGCGACGACCGACCACGCCGGGTTCGCCGCGGCGGTCTACCTCCGCGGCGTCCAGTTCGCGACTATCCCGACGACGTTGCTGGCTATGGTCGACGCCTCCGTCGGCGGCAAGACCGGCGTCGATCTGGAGGCCGGGAAGAACCTGGTCGGCGCGTTCCATCAGCCGAAGGCGGTGGTCGCCGATCTCGGGTTTCTCGACACGCTGCCGCTTCGCGAACGGGCCGCGGGGTTGGCGGAGGTCGTCAAGTGCGGGTTCATCGCCGATCCGACCATCCTCGACCTCGTCGAGAAGAGCGCGCCGGACCTATCGCCCGAGCTGGTGCGCGAGCTGGTGGCGCGGGCGGTGCGCGTGAAAGCGGAGGTGGTGGCCGAGGACGAGACGGAGTCGGGGCGGCGCGCCATCCTGAACTTCGGCCACACCGTCGGTCACGCGCTGGAGGCGGCGTCCAACTATGGCCTCCTTCACGGGGAGGCGGTGGCGCTGGGGATGGTCGCCGCTCTGGAGCTGGGGACAGCGCTGGGGGTAGGGCCGCGGGCGCTCGCCGAGCGGGCGGTGGCGCTGCTGGCGCGGCTGTCGCTGCCGGTCGATCTGGCGCGGCGCCTCGACGCCGACGTCATGGCGCGCGTCACCGTCGACAAGAAGCGGCGCGGCAGCAAGATCCGCTTCGTCCTTTGCCCCAAACCGGGGGAGACCCTGCTGCGCGACTTGACACCCAGGGAGATCGCGTCAGGGTTGGGCGCCCCGGAAGCTTGACCCCCGAATCCCGAGCGAGTACAAGCCCAAGGCGACCATGGCGAGCCCTTTTCGCGAAAGTATCGAGAAGCTTCTGAACGGGATTGAGGGCGCGGTTTCGTGCGCGCTCATGGGGTTCGACGGCATCACGGTCGACATCTCTTCGAAGGAGGCCGCGGCCGGAGGCCCCGACATCCAGACGCTGTCGATGGAGTTCGCCCACCTCATCGCCCAGGCCCGGCGGACGCTGGAGTCGGTCGACGCCGGCGCGCTCGAAGAGTTCACCCTGCGCACCGACAAGATGACCCTGGTGGTCCGCCTGTTGACGCCGGAGTACTTCCTGGCGTGCGCCATCCTGCCGACCGGCAACCTGGGGAAGGCGCGATATCTGATGCGCCTGACGGCCCCGGTGCTGCGCGTCGATCTGTAGCGGGCGCCGACCTATAGAGGACGCAGACTTTTCATGGCCAAAAAAGAGAGCAAAGAGAAGACACCGGCCCGGGCGCTCAAGGTGGTGGGCGGCCAGGGCAAAAAGGACAACGGCGAGGGCGATGTCGTCGACTTCGCATCGGTTCGAGCGCTGGCGCGGATCGCGACAGAGTTCGATCTCGAGGAGATCGAGGTCAATGGCGCGGGGCACCTGCGCGTGCGACGGGCCGTCGTGCGCGAGGCCGGGTCGGGTCCCTCGTCGGAGACGGCTCCGAGCGCGCGGCCCATCGCGTTGACGCCACCGGTCGAGGCGAAGGGCGAGGCCGGAACGTTCGTCAGCTCGCCGTTCGTGGGCACCTTTTACGGCGCGCCGTCGCCAGAGGCGCCCTCCTTCGTCGAGGTGGGGCAGTCGGTGCGCAAAGGCCAGGTCGTCTGCATCGTCGAGGCGATGAAGCTGATGAACGAGATCGAAGCCGAGTCTGAAGGGCGGGTGGAAGCGATCCTCGTCAAGAACGGCGAGCACGTGGAGTACGGCCAGCACCTCATCCGCGTTTCGAAGTCCTGATCTCGCGTGTTTAAAAAGGTTCTCATAGCCAACCGCGGCGAGATCGCGCTGCGGGTGATCCGTGCCTGTCGCGAGATGGGGATCCGCTCGGTGGCGGTCCACTCGACCGCCGACGCCGACGCGCTCCACGTCCGGTTCGCCGACGAGAAGGTCTGCATCGGGCCGCCGGCGGCGCGCGCCAGCTACCTGTCGATCCCGGCAATCATAAGCGCGGCGGAGGTCTCTCGCGCCGACGCGGTCCACCCCGGCTACGGCTTCTTGGCCGAGAACGCGCACTTCGCCGAGGTGGTGAAGAAGTGCGGCCTCCACTGGATCGGCCCGCAGCCGGAGATCATGCGGCTCATGGGCGACAAGGTCTCCGCCCGCGCGGCGATGGAGAAGGCCGGCGTGCCGATCCTCCCCGGCACCGGCGTCATCGAGAACGATCGGGACGCCGAGGAGGCGGTCGAGCGGATCGGGCTGCCGGTCATCATCAAGGCCTCGGCGGGCGGAGGCGGGCGGGGGATGAAGATCGTGGAGAGCAAGGCGCGCCTCTCGGCGCAGCTCTCCGCCGCGCGCAGCGAGGCGCAGGCCGGGTTCGGCAATCCGAACGTCTATCTCGAGCGTTACGTCGGCCGTCCGCGCCATGTCGAGGTTCAGGTGTTGGGCGACGGCAAGCGGGCTGTTTCGCTGGGGGAGCGTGAGTGCTCGATCCAGCGCCGCCACCAGAAGCTGGTCGAGGAGGCCCCCAGCGTCGCCCTCGACGATGAGCGGCGCGGCAAGCTGCTCGGCATCGCCCGAAAGGCGACCGAGAGCCTCGGCTACCTCACGGTCGGGACCCTGGAGTTCCTCCTGGACGAGGACAAGCGCTACTACTTCATGGAGATGAACACCCGCATCCAGGTCGAGCACACCGTCACCGAGGAGGTGTTCGGCGTCGACCTGGTGCGCGAGCAGATGAAGCTGTCGGCGGGCGAGCCACTCAAGCTACCGCAGGACATCCGGCCGCGCGGCCACGCCATCGAGTTCCGGATCAACGCCGAGGACCCGGTCACCTTCGCGCCGTCGCCGGGGCGGATCACCGCGCTCAACCTGCCGGGCGGCCTGGGGGTCCGGGTCGACACCCACATCTACAACCAGTACCTGGTTCCCCCCTTCTATGATTCGCTGCTGGCCAAGCTGATTGTCCGGGCCGAAAACCGGCCGGCGGCGCTGGCCCGCATGCGGCGGGCACTGGCCGAATTCGTGGTGGAGGGGTGCAAGACCAACCTCGACTTCTTCCGGCGCCTCCTGGCCAATCCCGACTACGTGGCCGGTAAGATGGATACGCACCTCGTCGAGCGGATGTAAACTCCAACGGCCGGTGCTGACGAAGAAAGATAAGCATCTCGCCGCGGCACAGAAGTTCCTGGAGCGGGGGCAGGACCACCGCGCCCTGGAAGAGTTCGCGCGAGTTGTCCAGGAGGACGCGGCCGACACCCGCACCTGGCTGAAGATGGCCGAGATCCACGTCCGGCACAGCGCGCTCGCGGAGGCGCGCGAGATCTACCTCCGGACCGCCGAGATTTACATCGGCCAGGGGTTCCTGCCCAAGGCGGTCACCGTCTACAAGAGTGTCCTCAAGCTGACGCCGGGGCTGCCGCAGGTGCGGATCGCGCTGTCGGAGGCCTACCGGCGTCTGGGGATGGTGGCGGACGCGCTGCACGAACTGGAGCTGGCGGTCGCCGAGTTGCAGCAGTCGAGCCGGCCGGCCGACGCGCTGCCGGCGCTGCGCAAGATGGTCGAGCTCCACCCGGACAACGTCGTCTCGCGCATCCGGCTGGCGGAGGGGGCGTCCCAGGCCGGGCGGACCGAGGAGGCGATCCGAGAGTTCGGTCAGGCCAGCGATCAGTTGAAGATGGAGGGGCGCGCCGACGAGTACGTGCGGGTGGCGGAGCGTCTCCTGTTTCATCGCCCCGACAACTTCGGGGTGGCGCGCGATCTGGCCGCGGCGTACATCGCGCGCAAGAACCCGCGGTTGGCGTTGGCCAAACTGCAGGGCGCTCTCAAGGCGGCGCCGCGCGATCCGCAGAACGTCACGCTGCTGGCCGAGGCGATGGTCGAGCTCGACCCGCGCAAGGCGATCTCCGTGTGGCGCGAGCTGGCCGAGATCCACGCCGAGGCGCATCGGGAGGATGCGCGCGACGCCGCGGTGCGCGCGGCCCTGGCGCTCGACCCCACCGACGGGGAGACGCGCGAGCTGGCGGCACGCTGGGGTCTGTCGCTCGGCGCGGCGGCGGCACGCATCCGCCCGCCGCCGCCCAAGAGTCCCTCTGGATCGATCTCTTCGGTCGTGACCAGCGTGCAGCCGTTGCCACCCGAGTTCGCGCCACAGGATCGTTCGGAGCTCCATTCAGACGTGCGCTCGGGGATGCTGCCGGGAATGTCGCGTCCCGGCGCTTCCGAGCTGACGCCGATGAGCGACGTGGCACGCATCCTCTCGGAGGCCGACGTCTTCGTGAAGTACGGCCTCGCCGAGCGGGCCGTCGATCACCTGCGCCGGATCTTCGCGCTCGAGCCGGAGCACCACGAGGCGCGCGAGCGTCTGGCCGCCGTCCTGGTCCAGACCGGACGAAAGCGCGAGGCCGCGGTGGAGCTGGCCACGCTGGCAGCGCAGCTCCATGCGGCCGACGACGACGCCGCGCCGAAGGTCGCCGAGCGGGCGCTGGCGCTCGATCCGGCCTGCGCCGAAGCGGCGCGTCTGCTCGGGCGCCGCGCCGCCGCTCCCGCGCCCGCGCCCGCGCCCGAGACGAGGGCCGCCGACGACGAGCTGACCACCGAGCTCGAGCAGCTCGACTTCTTCTCGCAGCAGTCGCTGCACGACGAGGCCCGTGCGGTGCTGGTCGATCTCGAGCAGCGCTTTCCCGGCCATCCGCTGTTGGCCGAGCGGCGTCGCGCCTACGCCTCGGAGGGCCAAGGTGCCATCCCGGGCGGTGGCCCCCCTGCGGCGCCGAGCGGCCCGGTGGCCAAGCTCTCCGCGTCGGAGGATGCCGATCCGGCGACCCACGGGGATCTCGGAATCGCCTACAAGCAGATGGGCCTCCACGACGCCGCCATCGAGGAGTTCAAGCAGCTGGCGGCCGACAAGACGCGGGCGGTCTTCGCCTACACGATGATCGGCGAGTGCGTCGAGGCCAAGGGGGAGCTCGGCGAAGCGGTGAAGCGCTACAAGGAGGCGCTCAACCTGCCGCAGGCGACCGCGCAAGAATCGGTCGAGCTCTACTACCTCCTCGGCGCCGTGTTCGAACAGCTGGGGGACATCCGCGAGGCGCTCTACTTCTTCGAGAACGTGGGCAAGCGCGATCCGGGGTTCCGCGACGTGAAGAAGCGCATCGTGACGTTGAAGACGCCGAGCGGCGTGAGGAGCTGACGAGCTGATGTCCAATCTGCAGCCGATAGCGGAGCGCGCGCACGATTTCTTTCTTGGCCTCCAGGATCGGATCACGACCGCGATCGAGGCCGTCGACGGTGGCGGCCGCTTTCGCGAAGACGCCTGGACGCGGCCGGGTGGCGGTGGTGGCCGCACGCGCCTCCTCGCCGACGGCGCGCTGTTCGAGAAGGCGGGGGTGGGGTTCTCTGACGTGCAGGGGACGCTGCGGCCGGAGATGGCCCGGGCGCTGCCGGGCGAGGGGCTCGACTTTCGCGCCACGGGCGTTTCGCTCATCTTTCACCCGCGAAGCCCGCGCATCCCGACCGTGCACGCCAACGTGAGGCACATCCAGCGCGGCGCCCGGAGTTGGTTTGGCGGCGGGACGGATCTGACGCCGTACTACGTCGTCCCCGACGACGCGATCTCGTTCCACCGGACGCTGCGCGACTGCTGCGCCAGGCACGACGCCGGCTTTTACCCGCGGTTCAAGCGCTGGTGTGACGACTACTTCTTCCTGCCGCACCGGAACGAACCACGCGGAGTGGGAGGCCTCTTCTTCGACTACCTCGGTGCCGGCGCCGAGGCGACGGCAGGTCAGGCTGCGCCCGATCCCCCGTCGCCGCGCGAGGAGGACTCCGAGGCGATGTTCGCCTTCGTGCGCGACGTCGGGGAGGCGATCCTGCCCGCTTACCTGCCGATCGTCGAACGGAGGCGCGCCGACCCCTGGGGAGAGCGCGAGCGCGACTGGCAGCTCCTGCGCCGGGGGCGCTACGTCGAGTTCAACCTGCTCTACGACCGTGGCACCGTGTTCGGCCTGCGCACCGACGGTCGGGTCGAGTCGATCTTGATGTCGCTCCCGCCCGAGGTCCGTTGGGCTTACGCGCACGCGCCCGAGCCGGGCAGTCGCGAGGCGGCGTCGCTGGCCGAGATCTGCGCGCGCCGCGACTGGGCAGAGCTGGCGTCCTCTTAGCGGACGCCCACCTAGCGCCGGCGGCGCTGGGCCCGGGCCGGGACTGGCGCCGCCGGGTCGCTCGGCGCGGCGGCAGCCAGATTGGGCGGGACCTTGAATGCGTCTCGGAACCGCCCGACGTCGAGGGTGAGCTGGCCGAGCAACATGTCGAGCATCGTCTCGCCGAGGCGGCAAATCTCGCCCAGGCGGACGACCCGCTCGACGACGAAGTCGGCCTCGGCCTTGGCCCGCCGGGAGGCCGACGGTCCGGCGAGCGCGGCCTGGGCCACACGGGCGGCCTGCTCGGCGCGCCCCACCACTTCGACGGCGGCGCCGATCTCGCGCCGCTCCCGCTCGTTGAGAACGCCCGAGATCATCTTCCAGAAGTCGGTCTCGGCCTGGTAGTGCTCGCGGCGCTCGCCGCGCACCCAGACCTTGTGTACAACGCCCCAGCGACCCAGCGCGGCCAGCGTCATCGAGGCGCTCCCCACGGAGATCCCGAGCCGCCGCTGCAGCTCCCCCTGCGGCAGCGGCTCGCGCGAAAGGTAGAGCAGTCCGAACGCCCGCCCCATGGTGCGGGTGAAGCCCCAAAACTCAGCGATGCGGCCGCAGGCGTCGATCGCCAGATCGCGGGCGGTGGTCAGGTCGTCGTCGGTGGCCATGGTCCGACCCGGATGGTCGTCAGATTGCCAGGGGGCTGGGGTGCGCTCACGTCCGGACGTGCTGCCAGCTGCCCGCAGGCGGCGTCGATGTCGTCGCCGCGGGGCGAGCGAATGTAGACCGCGACGCCGGCCGCGCGGAGGCGCTCCTGGAAGGTCCGGATGCGCTCGGCAGGGGGGCGAACGAACTCGGGTCCTTCGAACCCGTTCCAGGGGATGAGGTTCACCTTGGAGGGGATCCCCCGCAGCAGGCCCGGCAGCCGATCCGCGTCGGCGTCGCTGTCGTTTACGCCGCCGAGCATGACGTACTCGAAGGTGACCCGCCGCCCGTGGGAGAGCGGGAAGCGCCGTGCAGCGTCCAGCAGCGCCGCGATCGGCCAGCGCTTGTTGATTGGCATGATCCGGTCACGCACCTCGTCGGTGGTGGCGTTCAGCGAGATGGCCAGGTTGGGGGCCGAGCCCTGACCCGCGACCGACTTCGCCGCCGCCAGCTTGTCTATGCCGGAGACGAGCCCCGCCGTCGAGACGGTGATCCGGCGCGGCGAGAAGGCGGCCCCCCAGGGGTGCTCGAGCAGCACCAGCGCGCGCAACAGGTTGTCGTAGTTGTGCAGAGGCTCGCCCATCCCCATGAACACCAGGTTGGTCGGCCGCCGGCCGGCCAGCGCGGTGGCGCGGTAGATCTGCTCGACGATCTCGTCGGCGCCGAGGTGACGGCCGAACCCCAGGGTGGCGGTGGCGCAGAAACGGCAATCGAGCGCGCAGCCGACCTGCGATGACACGCAGAGGGTCAGCCGGTTGCGCTCTTCGTCCTCATCGGGGATGAGCACCGACTCGATGGCGCGGCCGTCGTGCGTCCGCCAGCGCAGCTTGCGCGTACCATCGCGCGCCGTCTGGACGACGTCCGCTGTCAGGGGGCGCAGGGGATGCGCGTCCGAGAGCGCCTGCCGCAGCGCTGGAGGCACGTTGACCATCTGGTCGACGGTCTCGACCGTTTGCCCGTGCAGCCAGCGGAAGATCTGCTCGGCGCGGTAGGCAGGGGCGCCCGCCGCGGTCACCCAGGCCGCAAGCTCAGCCGGGAGCAGCCCGCGCAGAGGCGCGCCCGCGCCCGGCGCTGGGAGGTCGCTGTCGGCTGGGAGGGCTGCTGCGGTCACGGCGGCGGAGGATAACGCCGCCGGGGGGGCCTGGCCAGCGGGGTCCGCGCTCAGCTTCGCTTTCGGCTTCGCCGTCGCGCGACGACCAGGCCGAGCCCCAGGACCAACCCCAACCAGCCCCTGGCGTCACTCCCGCCGCCCACGGCGCATCCGCAGCCCGCCTCGCCGCCGCCGCGCTGGCCGACGTTGGTGGTGACCGACTGGCAGAGCGGTTCCCCGTTCGGACCGGGCTTGGGCGTGCAACTCCCCAGGCCATCGGAAGTTACGGTGCACGTATAGCAGGCGCTGGGGCAGATGATGGTGGCGCACGGATCCGGCTCGCAGATGTCGCTCGTGAGGGTCGAGGTGCTGGCGGCGGTCGATACGCAGGCTTCCCCGGCCGGACACTGAGTGGCGAGGCAGTGGTTCGGCTCGCAGGCGACGGTGGCCGGATTGCAGAACTGTCCGGGCGGGCAGTACATGCCTCCGCAGGGATCGGGGAGGCAGTTGCCGTTGACGCACCGCTGGCTGGCCAGGCACTTGGTGGAGTCGCAGAGGTCGACGCAGGCGCCGTTCGAGCAATACTGGGTTCCGGTGCAGGTGATCCCCTTGCAGAGATCGGGCTTGCACTGGCCATCCAGGCAGAGCTGTCCAGCCTGGCAGCTGAAGCCGGAGTCGTAGCAGTTGACGCAACGGCCGTCGACGCAGGTCTGGTGGGGACCGGTGCAGTTGACCCCCGCGCAGTCGTCGACGCACGAACCGGTCGCCTCGTCGCACATCTGTCCAGCCGGGCAGGGGGGGACGTTGGCGCAACGCTGCGGGATGCAGTAGTTGTTCGAGCACTTGTAGCCGAGCGGGCAGGGGAACTCGCCCCCCTTGCACTGGAGCGAGCAGGCGCCGTCCTTGCAGCCGTACCCGTTCGGGCAATTGCCGGTGGTGTCGGCCTTGCCGTCGCAGTTGTTGTCCTTGCCGTTGCAGATCTCGCCCGCCGACGGGAGCACGCAGCCGACGCAAGCGAACCCGAGCGCGCCCATGCACTGCAGATGGCCGGCCTGACAGATGCCGACGCCGACCTCGGCCTGGGTGAGCCCGGGGCAGAGGCAGGACTGGCCGGTCTGCGGGAAGTTGCCGTCGTCGACGATGCCGTCACAGTCGTTGTCGATGCCGTCGCACACTTCCGGTTGCGGCGTGCTGGTCACGTTGCACTGCAGCTTGCCGTTCTTGCAGATGATGGTCCCCGACTGACAGGCGCCGAGGCCGTTGCCGCAAGCCTCACCCACTCCAGGGAGCATGCTGCCCGTCGGTGGGTTGTCGATCTGTCCATCGCAGTTGTCGTCGATGCCGTTGCAGATCTCCTGCTGGGACGTCACCGTCGGCGCGCTGCAGACGGTGTCGGTCCCGGCGGCGTTGCAGACCAGGATCCCGTCGCGGTTGCAGGCGCCGATGAGGCCGTTGTTGCACTTGGCGCCCACGGGACCGGTCGGCCAGGAGGCGTTGTCGATGACCCCGTCGCAGTTGTCGTCGAGGCCGTTGCACTTCTCGGCGGGGACGGCGCAGCCGCAGGGGCCGCCGCAGGCGTTGACGGGCAGCCCCTCGTCGACCTGTCCGTTGCAGTTGTCGTCGAGGCAGTTGCAGGTCTCGATCGCGCAATGCTTGGCAGAGGCCCCCTTCACGTTGTCCGGGTCAGAGGGGCTGTTGGGATTGATCACGAAACTGCCGCAGGCGGGGTTGGTGTTTCCGGCGGTGCAGGTGATGCACTGGTTGGAGACCCCCTCGTCGATCTGACCGTTGCAGTTGTCGTCTTTGCCGTTGCAGACCTCCACCGGCGGGACGTTCTGGGCGATGATCCCGACGATGGCGCTCTTGGCGGCGTTCGGATCGTTCAGCGAGACGCGGATGGAGGCGTTGGTGCCGCCGGCGGCCGCGATGGCGTCGTTGGCGTTGTCGGCCGTGGTGTCAGTGATGACGTAGACCTTGACCCCGGCCTTCGCCAGCAGACAGGCCTGGCTGATCGGGTTGAAGACGTCGTAGTTGCCGCCGCCCGAGCAGTCTGCGTTCTTGAAGGTGTTGTCAGGCGCGGTCGAATCATCGCAGGTCTCGTCACCGTCGGTGGCGATCACGATGACGTTGTGACGGCACGACCCCTTCGGGTCGTTCGGGATGACCTCATTTTGGAAGTAGAGATTCGCGTAGAAAAGCGAACGGCCGAGAGGTGTGTAGTCGTTGGGGTGCAGCTCGGGATCGGTCACCGCACCAGCGCTGGTCGGCGCCTCGACGTTGTCGATCCACTTGTAGATGGAGGCCATCTGGGTCGCGCCGGACGGGTCGAACTGCGCGGCCGTCGGGATCGTGCCGGCTAGGGCCGCGGTCACGCCGACGTGGAACACCTCGGAGGCGCCGCTCGTGAACCATGAGCCGTACGTCGTTTGGGTGGCCAAGTTGTTCGTCGACATCAGGCAACCGGTCGGGTACGTGGTGGCGTTGTGATATCCGGTGGCGGCTCGGTTCGGCACGGTCATCGTCTGCGACGGGCTGGCCGCGTAGTGCCCGATCGTCTGCTGCCCGGTGTTGGTGCACTGAGCGGCGGTGAGGGTCGTGTAGGCGTTCTGAACCACCTCGGGGAACGACATGAGACCGAAGTTCGCCTCGTCGGTTCCCACCTGCTGCAGCGCTGCCCGCAGGCCGCTCTTGAGGCTGTAGATGCGGCTGGTCGTGCTCTGGGGACAGACCGTCGTACCGTCGGCCCGGTCAGTCCCGCCTGAGTCCTCGTGCATCGAGCCCGAGCTGTCGAACAGGAACATGATGTTTGGGCGGAGCGACTGGGCGCGCGCGGGAGTCGCCGTCACTGCGACCGCAGCCGCAGCGAGGACCAGCGTGAGTCGATTGCTCATGGGGCGCTTCCGCTTCCTCTCGGTGATGGCGCTACCGGTCATGGCGGTAGCTGTCCCGGCAAGCAGCAGCGGAAGCCGACCGAGGGGAGACGGACGTCGATGCCCGTGGTCGTCGTGCCGCTGGTCGAGTAAGGAGCTGCTACGGAAGCGTTGCACTGCAACCCCGGCGCGCTCGTCGTGCCGGCCACGGTGAAGCTGGAGATGTCGT
>Ga0209890_10000040_pt1 | contig 57857 bp, 60 predicted proteins | sample OrgsoiDNA2013049_FD_185799 | JGI IMG/M metagenome (GOLD analysis project Ga0209890, IMG submission 185799) | Permafrost soil microbial communities from the Arctic, to analyse light accelerated degradation of dissolved organic matter (DOM) -... | ecosystem: Environmental > Terrestrial > Soil >... | reverse complement strand
TTCGTCGCGGACAGCGGCCGGGTCTCCATGATCAAGACTCGGTCGCCGATGCCCACCTGGTTGCTCTCGTCGTGGGCCTTGAGGTTGTTGGTGCGACGAAGCACCTTGCCGTACAGGGCGTGCTTGACGCGGTCCTCGACCGCAACCACCACCGTCTTGTCCATCTTGTCGCTGACGACGAGACCTTCGCGCGTCTTGCGGTCGCTGCTGCGTGCTGTGTTCGTGTCAGCGCTCATGCTCCGACACCTTCCTTTGCGGTTTCATCGGTCGGAGCAACGGACAGGCCGAGCTCACGCTCGCGCAGGATCGTGTAGATCCGCGCAATGTCGTGGCGCACGGTGCGCAGTTGCCGGTTGTTGTCGAGCTGCCCGGTCGCCATCTGGAAGCGCAGGTTGAACAGCTCCTGCTTGGCCTCACGAAGCCGGGTCTCGAGCTCGTCCTCGTGCAGTTCGCGAAGCTCGCTGGGGTGCAAGAAGTTTGGACCTTGACCTTATCCAGTACGGTGATCCCGAGTCGGGCTCGGACCTGGTCAGCAGGGAGCCCGAGCTGATGTTGCCCCATCCACGGGCCCATGAGCGGGCGTTCGTCCTTGGGCCGTGGTCTGCCCTCGACGCCAAGGGGAAGCTTCGGGTCGGCGAGGCGCTGGTTCCGGTCAGTGAGCTGCTCCAGCGGGCAGACCAGGCCGGTATCCGGCCCGGCCCGGCGTGGAGCCCGTCATGGTGAGGGACGGGCGCGGTGTCTCGACCCGGCTCGTGCTGCTGCTCGGGTTGGTCGACACCGCGTTTGCCTACTTGGGACTTCGGATCTGGATCAGTCACGGTGGCGCCCTGCCCCAGATCTCCTGGGGTGGTCTCATCGTCCTGGTGTTCATGGCGTGCGGGGTCTTCTTCGCTGGGCTGCCGGTACGCCGATTCCTGCGTGGAAGGGCCAACAAGACGCTCAACCCCATTCGCGCCATGCGTACGTTGGTTCTCGCTCAGGCAGCGGCGCTGACCGGGGCGTTGGTCACTGGCTGGTATGTCGCCCAGGCACTCGTGCTGCTGCCGGACTTCGACGTCGCCTCGCGCCGAGCTGTTGCGATTCGGCTGGGGGCGTTGGCCGCTGGCGGAGTCCTCATGGCGATCGCCGGGTTGGTGGTCCAGGCGATGTGCCGGGTGGATGGGGATCACCGTGACCCTGACGACGAGGACGGGCCTGACCGCTCGCACCAACTCTGACAGAGCCACGCTGGCGCGGCCGGCAAAAGAAGGGTGGACGGCTACTTGTCGACGTCTCCGACAACGAAGAACATCGAGCCCAGGATGGAGACCATGTCGGAAATGAGGCATCCCGGCAACACTGCTGCCAGCACCGAGACGTTGTTGAAGGACGCGGAGCGCAGCTTCAGGCGCCAGGGTGTCTTGTCCCCTCGCGATACGAGGTAGTAGCCGTTGAAGCCCAGCGGGTTCTCCGTCTGCGTGTAGCGATGGCCCTCGGGCACCTTCACTATCTTGGGCAGCTTGACGTTGACCGGCCCCTGAGGCAGTGACCCGAGGACCGATAGGCAGTGTTCGGCTAGGTCGAGGCTCACGTGAACCTGTTCCACCAGGCATTCGAGTCGAGCCAGGGCATCGCCGGCGGTGCGGGTGACCACTCGACCGGGGCCACCATCGGCGAACAGCTCGCCGTAGGCCAGGTACGGCTCATCTCGACGCAGATCCATATCGACGCCCGAGGCGCGCCCGATTGGGCCTGAAACACCATAGGCCGTGATGGTTTCCGGCGTCAGAACCCCCACCCCGCGGGCGCGGGCGTGGATGATCTCGTTGCCGACGATGAGGCTCTCGAGGTCTGGCAGGCGCCCTCTCACGGCCTGGATCGCCGAGTCGACCCGTCCCAGCCAGCCGGCGGGGATGTCTGCCTTGAGGCCGCCGACCTGGTTGAACATGAGGTGCAGCCGCCCGCCCGAGGCCTCCTCAAGCACGGCCTGAAGCTCCTCGCGCTCGCGGAACGAGTAGAAGATCGGTGTGATCGCACCCAGCTCAAGGGGATAGGAGCCCAGGAACATCAGGTGGCTGAGAACGCGGGTGAGCTCGGCCAGCATGGTGCGGATCCAGGTGGCGCGCTCGGGCACCTCCATGCCGAGCATGGCTTCGACCCCCAGGACGACACCGAGCTCGTTGGCGAACCCCGAGAGCCAGTCATGGCGGTTGGCCAGAACCATGATCTGACGGTAGTCGCGCACCTCGAACAGCTTCTCGGCGCCACGGTGCATGTAGCCCACGATCGGCTCGGCGCTGACGATGCGCTCACCGTCGACGACCAGCCGCAGCCGAAGCACGCCGTGAGTGGCAGGGTGCTGAGGGCCGATGTTGAGCACCATGTCGGCCGTTTCGAGCCCGCCCGCGCCCATGCCGACGGTGAGCTCTCGCGCGGTTGTCATGCGGGCAGTCTGTCACGGGCGCCAGAGCGGGTGACAGGCGCCAGCCGATCAGCAGGCGGGGTCGTTCTCCGCTCTGAGGATCTGGCCCTTCGCGTTGAGTGTCAGCAAGATGACCTTCTCAGGGTTCGGCAGCCGGGTGAACTCCGCCAATGTCGACGATTTCTGTACCGCGGGCTCGTGGATCGAGACACAGTGCCTGTAGGTGAAGATCGCCCCTGGGCCAACGGGGATGCGGTACGTGATCTTGTTGTTGAGGTTCACGTAGGGCGCATCGGAGTGCACGCCGATCGGGACGCCCCTGGCTGCGAGTGTGGAGTCAGCGACCCCTAGTGCCGTCCAGCGGTCAAAGATGATGACGGGCACCCCCGCGTCGTTCTCCACCTTCACGATCGTTCCCAGATCGAACTTGCGGCCGACGACATCGCTGCTGACCAGGCCTGCCGCGGTGGTCACCTTTGCGCTGGCGGGGACGCTCGCCGTGACCGTCGGCGTGGTGGTTACTGTCACCACCGGACCCGGCGCAGGGGAGGTTTGGCCACCACAGCCGCTCAGAATGGCGACTGCCAAGGCAAGGCAGAGGCCGGCCGTCACCCGGTGGGCGCAGGATGTGAAAGCGATGATGGTCACGGGCGTGGGTCTTCCTTCCGGCTGCAGTCGTACAGTCCCCCGCTCCGGGCGCTGGGACAAGGTGGTCGGTCTCAGGCGTCAACCCCTGCTCATCGAGCTTTGGTGAAGGCCCACAGGAAGTCGCCGAGTCCGCCCCGGGCCGTGAGCGCGCCGGCTGCCGAGGCGGTGCTCAAGCCCCGCAGGTACGCCGCGGGGTGACTTCGCGCCAGATCATGCGGGGGGGTCTGGCCACTGACTCCCAGCTGCCGCAACGCCGTTCGCTGATCCATGAGCTCGTCCTGGGTCAGCGAGTCCATGCAGACATGAGCGGTCAGGTCACACGATCCGTCGGGCACGGGCAGCACCTGGCGCCCCTGCTTGAAACCGGTCAGGGTGCCCGGGGCAGGACGGGAGTCAATGGTGTGGCCGTAGTCGACCGCGACCGCCAGACCGGAACCAACTCGGGACACCAGGTTGTCCCACGCGCAGTCCCGGGTCTGTCCGATCTCGACCCGGTCCCTGGGCTCCAGATGATCAACCGGCCAGAACAGCTCGCACCATCGGCGATCGGCCCCCGACACGGGATCACCGAGTCGTTCCTCTCCAGTCGAGGCGTTGACGAGGACCTCGCGCAGCTCGCCGTCCTCGTCCAGCTCGGCAATCGGGCACGGCACCACATCGAGCCATTCGTTGGCAAAGACCAGGGTGTCGCTCAGAGCGTCGAGCTCGTCGGGCAGCTGCTCGCCGCCGGGGGACCGAAGCCAGCCGATGGGGTTGCTGAGCTGGGGGCGGGCAACGATGTCGACGCCGATGCAGCATATGTGGGGGCCCAGCCGGTGGACCTGCTCGAGTAGCTCACCCCGCCCGCAGCCGACGTCAACGAACGTGTCGAGGCCCTTCTGGTCCATCAGCTCCACCAGCGCCCGGGCCAGCAGCTCACCGATCTGTGGCATCCCCTGAGATGCAGTCGAGAAATGGCCGGCGGGCCCGGCCACCTGGCGGTAGAAGCCGTCCTGCCCATAGAGGGCCCGATCCCACGCCTGCTTCCAAGGAGTCCACGTCATAGGGTCGAAGGTTACGTGCCTGGGGGACGCGCTAGCGTTTCGGGAGTGAGTGAATTGGCTGCGGCCACGCAGCGACCCGCCCGACTCGACGTCGGCATCGTCGGGACCGGCCGGGTAGGTGCCGTCCTCGGTGCCGCCCTCCACCAGGCCGGCCACCGTCTGGTGGCCGTCTCGGCTGTCAGCGAGCAGTCGCGTGCCCGGGCCAGGGCGCTGTTGCCCGGCATACCGGTCACGCCCGTGGAGGAGGTCGTGGCGAGGGCCGAGCTGGTCCTGCTGACGGTCCCCGACGAGGCCCTTCCTTCTCTGATCGCCGGGTTGAGTGCCACGAGCTCCTGGCAGGCCGGACAGCTCGTGGTGCACACCTCGGGTCGCTACGGCACGGCGATCTTCGGGGCCGCTTCCGGTCACCACATACTCGGGCTGGCCCTGCATCCGGTGATGACGTTCACGGGCACCTCGACGGACCTCCTGCGGCTGGCCGACTGCTGCTTTGGCATTACCGCACCTGGGCCGTTGCGGGCCGTCGCTGAAGCCCTCGTGCTGGAGATGGGTGCCGAGCCAGTGTGGATCCAGGAACAGGACCGGCCGATGTACCACGCCGGGCTTGCCCACGGCGCCAACCACCTGGTGACCCTGGTGGCGCAAGCCAAACAGGTCGTGGGCTCGGCCGGCGTGCAGGACCCGGAGCGGCTTATCGCGCCCCTGCTGCACGCTGCGCTCGACAATGCGCTTCGACTCGGTGACGGTGCTCTCACTGGACCTGTAGCCCGCGGTGATGCGGGTACGGTTGCAGCTCACCTGGCGCAATTGAGCCAGCAGACCCCAGACATCAGGCCGACCTATGTCGCGTTGGCCCGGGCGACCGCAGAACGGGCCCTCGCGAGTGGACGGTTAACCGCTGCCGACGCCGAGCCGCTGCTCGATATCCTTGCCGCCCCGGAGGAACGACCGTGACAGACGTCCGTAAGAGCACAGTCAGCACGACGAGTGCGACCGACGCCGCGAGCGCCGGGCCGGCGGTAGCTAGGACCCGTGCGGAGCTGAGGACCGCTCGCGCCGAGCTGGGTGATGGCGACGTCGGGGTGGTGATGACGATGGGCGCCCTGCACGAGGGGCACGCGACGTTGATCCGTCAGGCGAGGGCCAACGCGCGGCACGTCATTGTGACGGTCTTCCTCAATCCGTTGCAGTTCGGTCCGCGTGAGGACCTCGCGCGTTATCCCCTCACGCGCGAGGCCGATATGGAGATCTGCCGGCGCGAAGGCGCCGATCTCGTCTTCCTGCCGACGCCGGGTGTCGTCTATCCCGACGGCGATCCGGGGGTTCGGGTCTCTGCCGGGCCGCTCGGGAACGTGCTTGAGGGTCAGGCTCGTCCGGGCCACTTCGACGGGGTCCTGACCGTGGTGGGCAAGCTGCTCCACCTGACCCGCGCCGACCGTGCCTACTTCGGTCAGAAGGATGCCCAGCAGCTGCTGCTCATCCGACGGATGACGCGCGACCTGGACTTCCCTGTTGAGGTGGTCTCGGTGGCCACGGTCAGGGAGGCTGATGGCCTGGCGATGAGCAGTCGCAACATGTACCTCGCCGAGTCGGACCGGGAGACGGCACTGTGCCTGTCCCGGGCGCTTCAAGCGGGCGCTTCCGCCGCGGTCGACGGGCCCTCGGCAGTGCGCCGAGCCGCGCGGGAAGTGCTGGTCAGGGAACCACTGGCCCTCATCGACTACCTCGTGCTCGTTCATCCGTCGACATTGGAAGACGTTCCCGAGTGGTACCGCGGGGAGGCATTGCTGGCTGTCGCCGGCCGGGTGGGGACCACCCGGCTGATCGACAACGTCCCCGTCATGGTGGGACCAGGTGGCGGGGCCCTCGAGGTCTTCTCCGAGGACGCCACGCGTGACCAAGACCTCACGAACACTCCGAGCTGAAGGACGTCTCAGTGCAACACAACCCGCTTAACGCCAAGCACCACGGGGTCACGGTCACCCTGGCCGACCTGGCCCTGCGCATCCCGGCCCGGCTGACTGCGCCTGAGCCGGGGTGGGTCGCGTCGGCCGACGTCATTGTCGTCGGCTCGGGGATTGCCGGGCTCACCGCCGCGCTGCGGCTACGCCAACGAGTCGACCGCGTGCTGCTGGTCACCAAGACCGTGCTCCCCGAGGGGTCGACGCAGTGGGCCCAGGGTGGAATCGCTGCCGCTCTGGATCCTGCGGACTCGCCGGAGGAGCATCTAGGCGACACCCTCGTGGCGGGCGCCGGGGTCTGCGACCAAGAGGCCGTGCGCATCCTGGTCTCCGAAGGTCCGGCGCGTGTGCGTGAGCTGGTGGCTCTTGGGACCAAGTTCGACCGTGGGCCCGACGGGGAGATCTCGCTCACGCGAGAGGGCGGTCACCACCGGGACCGGATCGCCCATGCCGGCGGGGATGCGACCGGCAAGGAGATCTCTCGGGCGCTGATCGCGGCGCTGCACGCCGTCAAGGACGATCCAGGCATCGAGGTGCTCGAGCATGCTCTGGTCGTGGATCTGTTGCAGGACAAGGACGCTCGGGTCTGTGGCGTGACCCTTCACGTTATCGGCGAGGGTCAGATCGACGGCGTTGGCGCAGCCCGTGCCCGAGCCGTCGTCCTGGCCACCGGCGGGATCGGGCAGGTCTATTCGGCGACCACGAACCCATCCGTGGCCACCGGTGACGGCCTCGCGGCCGCCTTGCGGGCGGGAGCCGTGATCGCCGACCTGGAGTTCGTCCAGTTCCATCCCACGGTGCTCTGGCTCGGGGAGGGCTCGAGTGGACAGCAGCCGCTGATCTCGGAGGCGGTACGTGGCGAAGGCGCCTTCCTGGTGGACCGCGACGGGGTGCGATTCATGCAGGGTGTCCACGATCTCGCCGACCTTGCGCCCCGTGACGTGGTGGCCCGGGCCATCGTTGCCCGGATGGCCCTGACCGGCGCCGACCATGTCTACCTGGACGCCCGCCATCTGGGCAAGGAGTTCCTCGAGAAGCGGTTCCCTTCCATCGTCGCCCGCTGTCGCGAGCTCGGCTTCGACCCGGTGGTCGAGCTGTTGCCTGTGGCTCCCGCCCAGCACTACGCCAGCGGGGGAGTGCGAACAGACGCAATGGGCCGGTCCAGCCTGGCTGGGCTGTATGCCTGCGGGGAGGCCTCATGCACGGGAGTCCACGGTGCCAACCGGCTCGCCTCCAACTCCCTGCTGGAGGGTCTGGTCTTCGCCCATCGCATTGCCGACGACATCGCAGCCCGGCTGTCCGCGGGCGACCTGACAGCGGCCGAACCACTCGTACATGGGGGCGACAGCACTCTGGTCGCCCACCGGGAACGTACCGGGATCCAGCGGGCGATGACGCTGGGCACCGGAGCCGTGCGTTGCGCCGACTCGTTGGCGCAGGCAGCCAAGAACCTCCAGGCCGTCGCCGACTCGACACCGGGATCGACGGCCGACCCTGACTCATGGGAGACCTCGAACCTGCTGCACGTGGGACAGCTCCTCACCGCCGTGGCCAGGCTGCGCGAGGAGACCCGCGGTGGGCATGTCCGTTCGGACTTTCTTGACCGCGACGATGCGCACTGGCTCGGGAACATCCGCTCCGTCCGCGAGGCGGACGGGTCGATTGTCACTTCTTTCGACCCGATCACAGCCCAGCACCCGTCGTGAACGCCTTTCCTGAGGCCCACGCCCAGGCGGTTGTCGACGGCGGACTCGACGAGGACCTGGGCGGCTTCCCCGGTCTTGACGTCACCACCACGGCCACCATTGCCTTGACCCAGACCAGCACCTCACACGTGGTGGCAAGGGCTGACGGCGTCGTCGCTGGGCTCCCGCTGATCTCGATGGTCTTTCGCGCGGTGACCGAGCGCATCGGAACCAGCGAGGTGGACGTGGAGCTGTTACGTCAGGACGGCGACGCGGTCCACGAGGGGGACATCATCGCCATACTGCGGGGTTCGACCCGGGCCACCCTTGTCGGGGAGCGCACGATGCTCAACCTGATTGGCCGGCTCGCGGGAATTGCCACCCACACCAGAGCGTGGGCCGATGTTCTGGAGGGCACCGGCGCCATGGTCCTGGACACTCGCAAGACGACTCCGGGGCTGCGAGCACTGGAGAAGTACGCGGTGCGCTGCGGTGGCGGCACCAACAAGCGGATGGGTCTGTATGACGTCGCGATGATCAAAGACAACCACAAGCTGGCGGCGGGCTCGGTGTCGGCGGCCTTTCAGGCTGTTCACCAGACCTATCCGGGCGTGGACATACAGGTCGAGGTCACCACAACGGCTGAGGCACTCGAGGCGGTGACCGCCGGGGCACGGTTCCTGTTGTGCGACAACATGTCCGTCGGCCTGATCCGCGCCACCGTTGACGCCGTGCGCTTGACCGGCGAGCAGGTCGAGATCGAGGCCACCGGGGGGCTGACTCTGGAGGTCGCTCATGCCTACGCTCAGGCCGGCGTCGACTTCCTCAGCGTCGGCGGGCTGACCCACTCCTCCCCGGCTCTTGACGTGGCTCTGGACATTGTCGACAACCAGATCTGAGGTCCTTTGAACGCTTGCCGTTGTCGTGTGGTGCCGTCCTGGGGCGTGCGGTGCCTGAGTCCCGCGAGGGCCGGTTGGTGGTGTCGTATTTTCGCTAGCGCAAGATGTCGGCACGAGGCATGCTCATAGGCGTGTACATGGACACCGAGGCCTGCCAGCGCGCCGTGCAGTCCAGGGACGCACGCTTCGACGGGTGGTTCTTCTGTGCCGTGCTGACCACCGGTATCTACTGTCGTCCGAGCTGCCCGGCTCGTCCCCATCCGAAGAACCAGCGCTTCTACCCGAGCGCGGCCGCGGCTCAGCAGGCGGGTTTTCGCGTATGCATGCGCTGTCGGCCGGATGCCAGCCCGGGGTCACCGCAGTGGAACGTCCGCTCGGACCTGGTCGGGCGGGCGATGCGGCTGATCGCCGACGGGGTCGTTGATCGTGACGGCGTGACAGGCCTGGCCAGCCGGCTCGGCTACAGCGTCCGTCAGATCCAACGTGAGCTCAATGCTGAGACCGGAGCCGGTCCCCTGGCTCTCGCGAGAGCCCAAAGAGCCCAAACCGCAAGAGTTCTCATTGAAACCAGTCCTCTGGCCATGAGCGATGTCGCCTTCGCCGCGGGGTTTGCCAGCATTCGCTCGTTCAACGACACGGTGCGGGAAGTCTTCGCCCGCTCACCGACCGAGCTCCGCGCGGGAGCCGTGCGTGGTGCAGGCAAGAACCCCGCCAGAGGTATTTCGGGCCGCGCTCGCGAGACCGTGGGGAGCCTGTCACTGCGACTGCCCTTTCGCAGGCCGTTCTGTCCGGACAACCTTTTTGGTCACCTGGCGGCGACCGCCGTTGCAGGAGTGGAGGAATGGCGCGCGGGTGCCTACCGTAGGACGATCCGCCTGAGGCACGGGCACGCTGTCGTCGCGCTCAAACCGACCCCGGAGCATGTGGCTTGTCACATCTGGCTCACCGACGAGCGCGACCTGGCGGCCGCTATCAGCAGATGCCGGTGGATGCTCGATCTCGACGCCGACCCGGTTGCTGTCGACGCCGTTCTGTCCCAGGACCCGCTGATGGCCAAGCTCGTCGCGAGCAGCCCGGGCCGGCGAGTCCCCAGGACCGTGGACCCGGCCGAGTTCGCGGTCAGGACCGTTCTGGGACAACAGGTGTCGACAGCATCGGCTCGCACCCACGCGGGGCGGCTGGTCCGCGCCTACGGCGATCCCGTTCCTGACCCGCACGGTGGCTTGACGCACCTGTTCCCTACCCCTCAGGCGCTGAGCACGATGGACCCTTGCGCGTTGGCGATGCCGCAGTCGCGGCGGATCACCCTGATGGGGCTGGTTGAGGCCCTGGCGCAGGGGCGGCTCGACTTGGGCATCGGTGCCGACTGGCGAGAGGCGAGGGCCGCGCTGAACACGCTGGAAGGCTTCGGGCCCTGGACGGTCGAGAGCATCGCCATGCGTTCCCTGGGTGATCCCGACGCATTCATTTCCGGCGACCTCGGCATCAGGCTCGCCGCCGACCGGCTCGGGATGCCGGCGACGCCCAAGGCACTCACCGTCCACTCACACCGCTGGCGGCCGTGGCGTTCCTATGCGGTGCAGTACCTCCTGGCCACGAGCGACCACCCGATCAACCGCGTCCCCGACCGGGAGACGGCCTGATGCACGCCCACACCGTGATCTGCAGCGCTCTTGGTTGCCTGACCCTGGTCGCCGAGCAGGACGCGATCGTGGGCATGCACATGGACCTGCAGCGGCACCGTCCCGACGACCGCGAGCTGGGTGAGCCCGACCCACGTGGCCGCGGGGCTGAACCGTTCAAGGCTGCGGCCCGCCAGCTTGACGCCTACTTCGCTGGTGAGCTCACGACGTTCGACCCTCCCTGGTGCCACACGGGTCCCTGTTCCAGCAGCGGGTCTGGGCTGCTTTGCAGGACATTCCCTACGGCCAGACCGAGTCCTAGGGTGAGCTGGCCGAACGCATCGGATCGACCGGTGGCGCCCGCGCAGCGGGCCTGGCCAACGGGAAGAACCCCATCGGCATCGTCATCTCGTGCCATCGTGTCGTCGGTTCCGATGGCAGCCTCACCGGCTACGGCGGAGGCGTGGACCGTAAGTGGGCGCTGCTTGACGTCGAGCTGGCGGTGAGCGGCGCCGCACCTTTCTGGAAGCCTCCGACCCTGTGCCGCTGCGTCACCTCAGCACCGGCGGAGCCGGTAGCAGCGGGTCGTCATCGGGATCTCGATCATCCCGTGGGCGTCGGCCACTCGTCGCCCCAATGAGCGCACGTCGTCAAGGACACGGTCGCGCTCGGGGCGGATCGCCACGTACGACCAGGTCGAGGCGTGCAGCACGAGGTCCTCGATGCTCTGGCGCATGCTGTAGGTGAAGAGCTCGGTCTCGAACGGCTCGAACTGAGGCCCCACCGGCGGAGCCTCCTGGTCGTCCGGCTGGCTCTTGCCGCGTTCGACGATGTCGGACAGCTCGCTGCACCACCCGTCGTCCTCGGACCGGTGATGCCAGGCCATCGACAGCCAGCCGCCGGGGCGGAGCACCCGCGCGCATTCGGCTGCGGCGGCCTGCCCGTCGAACCAATGCCACGCCTGGAAGACCGTCACCGCGTCGACCGAACCAGTCTGGACCGGGATGTCCTCAGCCTGCCCTGCACGGGAACTGATCCTTCGTGCGACATCGGCGGACATCGAGTCCAAAGATGCCCCGAGCGCCTCGCGCATACCGTCCGAGGGCTCCACGGCGATGACCTCGTGCCCGAGTGCGGCGATCGCACGCGTGCCCTTGCCGGTCCCTGCACCCAGATCGACTACGCGGCATATCGTTGCAGTTGTTGGTGACCCGAGCATCCAGGTGACCGTCTTTGCGGGCCACTCCGGACGCACCGCGTCGTAGGTCGCGGCCTGCGCCCCGAACGACAGGCGCCGGGCACCCAACACCTCTGCACCCTCCAGCTCGGCCATCGCCCCAAACTACCGGTCGGGACGCACCCGTCTGCTGGGTACCCTTGCCGGGTGAGTGAGACCCCTACCCCCGCCGTTGCCGAGATCGACCTGCCCGAGCAGATGCGCGTCCGCCGGGACAAACGCGCTCGCCTGCTGCAGGAGGGTCGGGAGCCCTATCCCGTCGGCGTGCCTCGCACGCACACCCTTACGCAGGTGCGGGAGGCCTACGGTCACCTCCAGACCGCCGAGGAGACCCAGGACGTCGTGGGCGTCGTGGGTCGGGTGGTCTTCATCCGCAACACCGGCAAGCTGTCATTCGCCACCTTGCAGGAGGGCGACGGCACACGCCTGCAGGCGATGCTCAGCCTTTCAGAGGTCGGCGAGCAGTCCCTGGCAGCCTGGAAGGCCGACGTGGACCTCGGTGACTTTGTCTTCGTGCGCGGCCGGGTGATCGCCAGCAGGCGCGGCGAGCTTTCCGTGCTGGCCGACGAGTGGGCGATGGCGAGCAAGGCGCTTCGACCACTTCCGACCATGCACAGTGAGCTGTCCGAGGAGTCTCGGGTGCGGCAGCGCTATGTCGACCTGATCGTGCGCCAGGAGGCGCGTGACATGGTCCGCGACCGCGCAGCCATTGTTCGTGCCGTGCGTGACACTCTGCATGGCCGTGGGTTCATCGAGATTGACACTCCCGTTCTTCAGCTCGTTCACGGTGGCGCGGCGGCCCGACCCTTTCTGACGCACCTCAATGCCTTCGACATCAAGATGTCGCTGCGGATTGCCCTGGAGCTGTATCTCAAACGAGCCGTTGTCGGCGGCGTGGACAAGGTGTTCGAGATGGGCCGCATCTTCCGCAACGAGGGTGTTGACTCCACCCACAGCCCGGAATTCACGATGCTCGAGGTTTATGAAGCCTTTGGCGACCAACACACGATGGCTCATTTGATGCAGGCGATCGTTCTTGCGGCCGCGGATGCTTTTGGTTCCCGGGTCATCGACACCCCGGCCGGGCAGATCCAGCTAGCCGGTGAATGGCGCTGGCTGCCGGTGTATCAGGGCCTTTCCGAGGCGGTGGGCGAGGACGTCACACCCGACACCGATGCCCAGACTCTGCGGGCGATTGCGACCCGTCACAATGTGGCGGTACAGCCTGACTGGGAGGTCGAGAAACTGGTGGTCGAGCTATTTGGGCAGATCGTCGAGCCGACACTGTTGCAGCCGACCTTCGTGTGCGACTATCCGCCTTCTGCCCAGCCGCTGGCCCGACCGCACCGCAAGGACCCCAGCCTCATCGAGGCGTGGGACCTCGTCATCGGCGGCACCGAACGCGGGACCGCTTTCTCGGAGCTGATCGATCCGGTGATCCAGCGGGATCGGCTCACCACACAGTCCCTGAGGGCTGCTGCCGGAGACGTCGAGGCAATGCAGCTCGACGAGGACTTCCTGCGTGCCCTGGAGTACGGCGCGCCGCCGATGGGTGGCCTCGGTCTTGGCATCGATCGCCTCGTCATGCTCTTCACCGGCGCCGGCATTCGTGAGACCATTCTGTTCCCGCTGCTGAAGCCGGAGTGACCATGAGCCTGCATTCCGTGCTGATCGCCCTAGGTGCACTGTTGCCGAGTGCGGGCGTCGCCTTCTTGTTTTATGTGGTCATCAAGTCAATGCTCGAAGGCGATCGCAGTGAGCGGTTGGCGCATTCCAAGTGGGAAGCCGATCAAGAGCGTTCGAGTTCTTCGACGAGGCAATCGGACAATATCGACGAACAGGATTCCGCATTGTGAGAATTGTCGAGTATGGTGGAGTGAGTAAAGCCGGGGAACACAGATCGTCGGCTCGTTAACATTCTTCACTCAGGAGTCTTCATGGCACAACGCGTTCAATATCTGCTAGTTGACGACATCGACGGCGGCGAGGCGGTTGAGGCCGTGTCGTTCTCGCTTGACGGTGTCTCCTACGAGATCGACTTGTCCGCAGCCAATGCCAAGAAGCTGCGCAATGACCTGGCCACGTGGGTGGGCCATGCGCGTCGCTCCGGTGGCCGCAAGAGCTCGCACAGGGCGGGGTCGACTGCCGGTCAGCGTCGTGGCGACCTGCACTCGGTGCGTGACTGGGCGCGTAAGAACGGTCACCAGGTCAGCGACCGTGGGCGGATCTCGGCCGGCATCCTGGCTGCCTACGACAAGGCCCACGGCTGATCCACCCCTGTTGTTCCAGACTGCGGTCAGGATCCTCAGGTTTGTGGGGTGGGGCGGAGGTTTGACGTGAAGACGTCGCCCTCGCCGGCCAGCCTGGTCAGGACGTCGTCCATGTCCAGCTGCCTGAGGGTGTTCTTCTTGTCGGCGCCGCGCTCGACCTCGGCCCAGGTGCGGGGCGCGGCGACAAAGGGAGCGTCCTTGCCGCGCAGCGAGTAGGGCGAGATCGTGGTCTTTGCGGCGACGTTCTGGCTCCAGTCCAACAACACCTTGGCGGGGCGCAAGGACTTCGTCATCTTCCACACGACCAGCTCGGGGCGAGCCTTGGTCAGATCCTGGGCGATCTCTCGCGCAATGTCGCGGATCGTGTCGCAGTCCTGCTCGCCCGGCAATGAGGCGTACAGCTGCATTCCCTTGCTGCCGCTGGTGACGGGCGCCGTGCTGAGACCGATGCGCTCGAGCCGTTCGCGCACAAGCAGAGCCAGTTGGGCGCACTCGTGCAGTCCGGCAGGGGCTCCCGGATCGAGGTCGATCACCAGCCGGTCTGGATTGCCTGGCCGGCCGTCGGGGTCGAATTGCCATTGGGGGACGTGGAGCTCCAGTGAGGCGAGGTTCACGAGGTAGGTCAGGTCTGCGGTGTCGTGCACGACGGGGTAGCGGATCGTGTCGTTGCCGCGCCCCGAGCGCGAGCCGCTGGTGGGTACCACGACGGAGTGCAGCCAGGACGGCGCCCCGGCTGGCAGGTTCTTCTCGAAGAACGACGGTCCGTTCGTGCCATGCGGCCAGCGGATGCGGGTCACCGGCCGGTTGGCGAGGTGTGGCAGCAGGAACTCGGCCACCCGCGCGTAGTAGTTGAGCACCTCGCCCTTGGTGGTCTCGGTCGCCGGGTACATGACTTTGTCCAGGTTGCTCAACTGGAGATGACGGCCATCAACGACCACGGCCACCACGTCGGTTGTCCTCTCCGGCAAGCGAACTCACCTCTGGTCGTGCAGGTCGTCCGGACACAGGTCAGGTCGCAGGCCACGGTATGCAGGTTGCCGCAGTCTGCCATGTGCCGACAGTCCCAGGGACTGCACCTCGACGACGACCTCCGGTCGAACCCAGGTCGTTCCCTGTGCATCCACGGGCGGTACCTCGTCGGCGAAGGGCGAGGTGTTGACGTTCAGATCCTTCAGTGCGCCCAGGACGCGCTCTTGTTCCTTGCCCGCCAGGCCGCTTCCGACACGACCGAGATAGGCCAGTCCCTGGCCGGTGGGGGTGCCTACCAGGATGGCGCCGAGGCGGTGCGTGCTGTCGGCCTCGGGTCGCCATCCGCCGATCACCAGCGACCTCGACCCGCGATGGGCAAGCTTCAGCCAGTCGGGGCTGCGCCGTCCGGGACTGTACCTGGACGAGAGTCGTTTGCTGACGACACCTTCCAGTCCCTGCTCCAGGGTTGCGGCGTACAGGGCTTCCCCGTCCTCGTAGGTGGGCGGCACCTGAATAGTGGGACCGGCAAGGCCGATCCCCTCAAGGATCCTCCGTCGCTGCGCCAGGGGACTGGCGGTGAGATCGACGCCACCCAGGCGCAGCAGGTCGAACACCATGAGGGTCACGGGCCGGGCGACCGCCAGGTTGCGTGCCCTTCTGGCGTTGCTGACGTGCATGCGTTCGGAAAGGGCAGAGAACGAGGGAAGCCCTGCCTGGAGAGTGACGACCTCACCATCGACCAGCATGTCGTCGGGCATCCCCGGGCCGGCCAGGGTGGCCAGCTCCGGGAAGCTCGTCGTGACGTCGTTCTCGTTGCGCGACATCAGCTTCAGCCGGCCATCGGCGACATCGGCCAGGACGCGCATTCCGTCCCACTTGATCTCGTGCACCCAATCCGGACCGCCGGGGATCACGGTTCCCGCACTAGCCAGCATGGGGCGCATGGGTCCATCCTGACGGACGGGACGCGAGGTCCGCGGCGAACCGGGAGGGTGATCTGATCATGCGTGCCATCTGGAAGGGCGCCGTGTCCTTCGGCCTGGTCAACGTGCCGGTGCGGCTCTACTCGGCCACGGAGAACCATGACGTGCCGTTCCGTCAGGTGCACCGCGAGGACGGTGGCCGGATCAGGCTCCAGCGCATCTGCAGCGTCGACGGCAAGCCGGTGTCCTACGACGACATCGCCAAGGGCTATGAGACCGAGGACGGCCAGATGGTAGTGCTGACCGATGAGGACCTGGCGGACCTGCCGACCCGCAGCAGCCGTGAGATCGCCGTGGACAAGTTCGTGCCCGCCGATCAGATCGACCCGATGCTGCTGGACAAGTCCTACTACCTCGAGCCGGACAAAGCGGCAACCAAGGCCTACGCCTTGCTGCGTGATGCGCTCGAGGCAGCCGATCGGATGGCCATCGTGACGGTCTCGATCCGGACCCGGATGACCATTGCGGTGTTGAGAGTGCGTGGTGAGGTCATCGTCATGCAGACCATGTTGTGGCCGGACGAGATCCGCTCGCCCGAGTTCGCCAGTCTCGGTTCGCAGGCCGATGCCAAACCGGCCGAGCTGGCGATGGCCAACATGCTCGTCGAGTCGCTCGCAGGGGACTACCTCCCAGATGACTACGAGGACGATTACCAGGCCGCGGTCGAGTCGGTGGTCAGGGCCAAACTCGAGGGCGGTCAGGTGCAGGAGGCGCCTGCGCCGCAAGAGAGCTCGGGCGAGGTGGTGGATCTGCTGGCCGCCTTGCAGCGCAGTGTCGAGAGGGCCAAGGCCGCGCGGGGCGAGGCCAGCTAGCGATGCCCGAAGGGCACACGATCCACGCGCTGGCGCGACGGCTCGATCGCGCGTTCGCCGGGTCGCCGGTTGCGGTCTCCAGCCCGCAGGGCAGGTTCGCCGGCGGCGCCGCCGTGCTGGACGGCCTTGTCGTTGTCGATGCCTGCGCCTGGGGCAAGCACCTGTTCGTCCAGTTCGAGCAGGAGCGCTGGCTGAACGTCCACCTCGGGCTGATCGGCAAGTTCTCCGTGGCACGTTACCGACTCGACCCTGATCCGGGCCGGCCTGCCATGCCGGACGGTCGCGTCCCGGTCGAGGGGCAGGTGCGGCTCCGATTGCTGAACCGTGCCTGGGTGGGGGACCTGCGGGCGCCGACTGTGTGTGCGGTGGTCACGCCGGAGAAGGTCCACCAGATTCAGACCCGACTCGGCCCCGACCCGCTGCGGCCCGACGCCGACCCCGATCTGGCACTGCGCCGGATCTCGCGCAGCACCAGGCCGATTGCCGAGCTCCTGATGGACCAGACCGTGCTTGCCGGGGTTGGCAACGTCTACCGGTGTGAGGTGCTGTTCCGGCATCGGATCGACCCGTTCCGGCCCGGACGGGAGATCCGGCCAACAACATGGCGGGCCATCTGGGACGACCTGGTGTCTCTGATGCCGCTCGGGGTCGCGTTCGGCCAGGTCGTCACCGTCGATGACCAGGTCGCCGATGCCCTGGCCGAGGTCGAGAGCGGTTCGGCGGCCGCTCATACGGCCGCGGTCACCGGGGCGCGACCCGGCGACCGGTTTGATCGACGCTTCTACCTTTACCAGCGGACCGGGCAGCCCTGCCGCGTGTGTGGCTCCACTGTGCGCACCCAGCTCATCGCTGGACGCAACCTGTTCTGGTGTGGTCGTTGCCAGCGCCGCCGCTGAACCGGATCTGAGCCGGTCACGACGACTGGCATGATTGTCCCGACCTCATCCAGGACTCGTGAGCAGTCGCCGGCAGCCAGGAGATGACCTGCCCGCGGTCCGAGCACGAGTCCTCGACTCAGCCGGTGAAAGCACCGACCTGAAGGCTGATCGGGGTGGCTGCCAGCGCCTGGCTCACCGGGCAACCGGCTTTCGCGCCTTGAGCCGCCTCGGCGAAGTCCTCCGCGGTGATACCCGGGACGGTGCCGCTCACCCTCAGGACGATCCCGGTGATGCCCGTACCCGGCTGGAAGGTGACGTCGGCGGAGGTGTCCAGAGCGGTAGGTGGCGTGCCAGCTTTGGCCAGCGCGCCCGACAGGGCCATCGAGAAGCAAGCGGCGTGAGCCGCGCCGAGCAGCTCCTCAGGGCTGGTCTTGCCGTTTGCCTTCTCAGCACGCGAGGGCCAGCTCACGTCAAACGTCCCGACTCCCGAGGACTCGAGAGTGACCTGGCCGGCGCCCTCCATCAGAGAGCCTTCCCAGTGGGCTCGGGCGGTCCGGATCGTAGCCATTGTGTTCTCCTTGGTTGTAGAAATCGACGCATGCCGGGTTGGCCGCTGTGCCGACGGCTGTTGACTATGCCACCGGTGGCTGGCTGCCACCATATGCCGTTCGGATACGCCGAGGGCGAACATGTGCTGAGGTGGTTCGTGGGACGGAACAGACGGACATGCGGCATCGTTGTTCCGATCACGTATCGGTCGACCACCGACGTAGGTTATTGCCGGTGAGCACAGATAGCATCGAGGTATCTCGATAGCGAGGAGCGATGAGCGATGTTTGAACGGTTTACTGACCGAGCCCGCCGCGTGGTGGTGCTTGCGCAGGAGGAAGCGCGCATGCTCAACCACAACTACATCGGCACCGAGCACATCCTGCTCGGCCTGATCCACGAGGGCGAAGGCGTCGCGGCAAAGTCCTTGGAGAATCTCGGGATCTCCCTGGATGCTGTGCGCGAGCAGGTTCAGGAGATCATCGGCCAGGGTCAGCAGGCCCCGTCCGGTCACATCCCCTTCACCCCGCGCGCCAAGAAGGTCCTCGAGCTGAGCCTGCGCGAGGCGTTGCAGCTCGGCCACAACTACATCGGGACCGAGCACATCCTGCTGGGCCTGATCCGCGAGGGTGAGGGTGTTGCCGCCCAGGTGCTCGTCAAGCTCGGTGCCGACCTCAACCGGGTCCGGCAGCAGGTCATCCAGCTCCTGAGCGGATATCAGGGCAAGGAACACCAGGGCGTTGGTGTCGGTCCGGCCGAGGGCACCCCAGCCGGTTCGCTGGTCCTTGACCAGTTCGGCCGCAACCTGACTGAGGCCGCCCGAGAAGGCAAACTCGACCCGGTCATCGGCCGGGGCAAGGAGATCGAACGGGTCATGCAGGTGCTGTCCCGGCGCACCAAGAACAACCCGATCCTGATCGGCGAGCCCGGCGTGGGCAAGACTGCCGTCGTCGAGGGCCTCGCCCAGGACATCGTGCGAGGCGAAGTGCCCGAGACGCTCAAGGACAAGCAGATCTACACTTTGGATCTTGGCGCCCTCGTTGCCGGCTCGCGCTACCGCGGTGACTTCGAGGAGCGCTTGAAGAAGGTTCTCAAGGAGATCCGGACCCGCGGCGACATCATCTTGTTCATTGACGAGATCCACACCCTCGTCGGTGCCGGGGCGGCCGAGGGCGCGATTGACGCTGCGTCAATCCTCAAGCCGATGCTGGCTCGTGGCGAGCTCCAGACGATCGGGGCGACCACTTTGGACGAGTTCCGCAAGCACATCGAGAAAGACCCTGCCCTTGAGCGGCGCTTCCAGCCGATCCAGGTCGCTGAGCCGACGCTGCCGCACACCATCGAGATCCTCAAGGGTCTTCGCGACCGCTACGAGGCCCACCACCGGGTGTCCATCACCGATGCTGCGCTGGTCTCGGCAGCCAACCTGGCCGATCGTTACATCAATGATCGGTTCCTGCCGGACAAGGCGATCGACCTCATCGACGAGGCGGGCGCGCGACTGCGCATCCGCCGGATGACGGCGCCACCGGACCTTCGCGAGTTCGACGAGCGCATCGCCCACGTCCGACGTGAGAAGGAGTCCGCGATCGACGCCCAGGACTTCGAGAAGGCCGCATCCTTGCGCGATGACGAGAAGACACTGCTGGGCCAGAAGGCCGAGCGCGAGAAGCAGTGGAAGTCCGGTGACATGGACGTCGTGGCCGAGGTCGACGAGGAGCTCATCGCTGAGGTTCTGGCCGCTTCGACGGGCATCCCCGTGTTCAAGCTGACCGAGGAGGAGTCCTCACGTCTGCTCCACATGGAGGACGAGCTGCACAAGCGCATTGTCGGCATGGACGAGGCGATCAAGGCGATCTCCCAGGCGATCCGACGCACCCGCGCCGGCCTGAAGGATCCGCGTCGTCCCGGCGGCTCATTCATCTTCGCCGGTCCAACCGGTGTCGGTAAGACCGAGCTGGCCAAGACGCTGGCGGAGTTCCTGTTCGGCGACGAGTCGGCGCTGATCCAGCTCGACATGAGCGAGTACAGCGAGAAGCACACCGTCTCGAGGCTGTTCGGGTCGCCTCCTGGCTACGTCGGCTACGAGGAGGGCGGCCAGCTGACCGAGAAGGTCCGTCGCAAGCCGTTCTCCGTGGTGCTCTTCGACGAGGTTGAGAAGGCTCACGCCGACATCTTCAACTCGCTCTTGCAGATCCTCGAGGACGGCCGCCTGACCGATGCCCATGGCCGGGGCGTTGACTTCAAGAACACAGTGATCATCATGACCACGAACCTCGGCACCCGCGACATCGCCAAGGGTCAGTCACTGGGTTTCGCAGCCGGTGGCGACACCGCGACCGGTTACGAGCGGATGAAGAACAAGGTCCAGGACGAGCTTAAGCAGCACTTCCGTCCTGAGTTCCTCAACCGGGTGGACGACATCATCGTCTTCCCGCAGCTGACCGAGCCAGAGATCGTCCAGATCGTCGACCTGATGATCGCCAAGCTTGACGTGCGGCTCAAGGACAAGGACATGGGCATCGAGCTCACGCCCGCGGCCAAGGCGCTGCTCGCCAAGAAGGGCTACGACCGGGTGCTCGGTGCGCGTCCTCTGCGTCGCACGATCCAGCGCGACATCGAGGACGTGCTGTCCGAGAAGATCCTCTACGGTGAGCTCAAGGCCGGTGAGATCGTCCTAGTCGACACTGACGGTGCTGAGAAGGACGAGGCGTTCACCTTCGCGGGCGCGGCGCACTCCGAGCTGGAGGATCCGCCGCTAAGCGACATCCAGGACACCGTCAAGACTCCGGCCGCTCCCGACGAGCAGTAACAGCGGGGGAGGAGCCCTGCCTGCAGTGAGCCGGATGCGTGGGCGCACAGTGGACACGCATCCGGTCGAGATATGGCCCACCCCTGGCTGCCGATGTCGCCCCCGGTTCTGTGGGCTGGGCGGTCAAATGCGTCGTGTCCTGCGCCTTGGCCTTGAGCGGATGTTCCTCGGCACCCAAGGCGGTCAAGAAACCGGTGGTTGTGCCGACCACAACAGCCCAGGCGAAGCCGAGGCCGGCGGCTTCGGACGGTCCGACGGCCCAATCGAGGGTGCTACTCGATGCCAACGCCACAGCCCTGCCTACCGACCTGAGGGACGGCAACCTGTCGTGTTCGTCGCAGCGATGACTCTCGTCTCGTGATTCAGGTTCGCTGGGCCCGCGTCAGTGACGTGCGTTCCATCCGTGAGCTCGTCCGGCCGCTGGCGGGCAACACGCTGACGCCCAAGGACGCTGTTGCCTACTACGAGGCACTGCAACAGTTTCGGGTGGCGTTGGACCCCGATGTTCCCGGCCGGATAATTGGCTGTGGTGCCCTGCACGTGATGTGGGAGGATCTCGGCGAGGTTCGCACCCTGGCGGTACACCCGCACTTCGCCCGGCGCGGGCTGGGTGGGCGGCTTCTGGAGACCCTGCTCGATGATGCCCGGGCCCTGGGTCTGTGCCGCATCTTCTGCCTCACCTTTGAGGTGGATTTCTTCACCCGCCACGGTTTCTCGCCCATAGTGGGTCAGGCAGCCGAGCCGGACGTCTATGCCGAGCTGCTCCGCTCGTACGACGAGGGTGTGGCCGAGTTCCTCGACCTCGAGCGGGTCAAACCCAACACCCTGGGCAACACCCGGATGCTACGCACGCTGTGATCCATGGTGAGCGATGTCACTGTTGTCATGACACGCGCCCCGGAAGCCGGAATCTGTTGCGGGACTGAGGTTCCACGAGACCATCGGTGACCAGGCTGTTGAGACAGCGGTCTCGCTGGGCGTTGTCGGTGGACCATGCGGCGTCCAAACCGCCCGCGGTGACGGGTCCCTTCGATGCCCTCAACACCGCGAGGATGGCGCCACGACACTGCCGGTCGGTGCCATGCCATGACTGGCTGGGACGAGCCGGACCCTCGTACGGCGGCCGGCCGCCGAGCTGCCATGCGCACAGGTCGTGGACCGGGCAGTCCGGACATCGAGGCGAGCGCGCCGAGCACACGAGGGCACCGACCTCCATGACGGCGACAGCCCAGGTCCGTGCGACGTCTGCGGCCTCGGGCAGAAGTGAGGTGGCCAAGTCCATCTCGGCCCGGGTTACCGAGGGCGCAGCCTGTGCGGCACCGTGGACGATTCTGGCAAACACCCGACGCACGTTCGTATCGACCACGGTCGCGCGCCGGCCGAACGCGAAGGCGGACACGGCAGCCGCGGTGTAGGTCCCCAGGCCGGGGAGCGCGAGAAGGTCGCGCGACGTGTCGGGCACCTCGCCACCGTGGCGTTCGACCATTGCCACGGCCGCAGCGTGCAGCCGCAGTGCCCGACGTGGATAACCCAGCCTCCCCCAGGCATGGACCGCGTCGCCGGGCGCGGACCCAGCCAGGGCGGCAGGTTCGGGCCAGCGCAACATCCACTGCCGCCATACGGGCTCGACGCGAGTGACCGGCGTCTGCTGCAGCATGACCTCCGAGACCAGGACCCCCCACGGTGAGGTCCCCGGCCTGCGCCACGGAAGATCCCTGGCCTCGAGGGCGTACCAGTGAAGAATCCGTTCGTGAGCTGGCCACCTTTGGCGAGGCCGTGTCACTCATGAGGCAGCCAGCACGGCTCAGACGTAGCGCTCGAGAATGCTCGACTCAGCCAGCCGGGACAGGCCCTCGCGAACAGCACGGGCACGGCCCTCACCCACGCCCTCGACCGCCATCAGGTCCTCAAGGTTTGCGGCGAGCAGCTTCTGGAGACTGTCGAAGTGGTCGACCAGGCGCTCGATAATGGCACCCGGCAGGCGGGGCACCTTGGTCAGGAGCCGGTAGCCTCGGGGGCTGACAGGTGCGTCCAGGGCATCGCCGCCGACGATGAACCCCACTGCCTTGGCGCCCGCGGCAAGGTCGAGCAGCTCGATGGACGTGAGCTTCATGAGATCGGCCAGGACCTGTTCAACGGTGCCGCTGTTGCGGGCTGCGTCGAGGTAGTCGCTGATCACGAGCTCCCGGTCGTTGCCCAGGCCGCCGGTCAGTTCCTCGAGCTGGAGGGTGAGCAGGCGGCCGTCGGTGCCCAGCTCAATGACATAGCTGTCGATCTCCTCCTTGATTCGCCGGACCATCTCAAGGCGCCGCAGCACCGAGGCGACGTCGCGGACGGTGACCAGGTCCTCGATCTCCAGCGCTGACAACGTGCCGGTGACCTCGTCCAGACGCGTCTTGTAGCGCTCCAGGGTCTGTAGGGCCTGGTTGGCGCGGGAAAGGATCGCGCTCGAATTCTCCAGGACATGTCGTCGGTTTGCGAAGTAGAGCGCGACAATCTGCATGGACTGGCTCACCGAGACCACGGGGAAGCCGGTCTGCTTCGCGACTCGCTCGGCGGTCCGGTGCCGGGTGCCGGATTCGTTGGTCTCGATCGACGGGTCGGGCAGGAGCTGGGTGGCGGCGCGAAGGATTCGCAAGCCGTCTCGGTCGAGCACGATCGCACCGTCCATCTTGGCGAGCTCGCGCAGTCGCGTGCTGGAGAACTCAACGTCGAGCGGGAACCCGCCGCTGGACATGCCTTCGACGACCTTGTCGTTGCCCAGCACGATAAGGGCGCCGGTACGCCCTCGCAGGATTCGCTCCAGGCCGTCCCGCAGCTCGGTCCCGGGGGCCACTGCTGCCAAGGTGGCATGCAACAGCTCATCGTCGCTTCGTTCTAGGATGATCGTGCCCCCTCGGGCTCGGCCTGCTGGGTCGGATCCGCAGGTCTGGGACGGATCCGACGCCGGTTCAGACATGTCCCGGCTTGCGCGCAGTCTAACGGCCAGACGGCCTCAGGTTCCTCTTGTAACCGACCCGTGACCTGGCACAGAATCATGCTGGCTCATTCCGGTGCAAGCGGGGGGATGCCCAGGTCGACCGCCTCGCGGATGTCGCAGACCTCGATGACCTCCATTCCGGCGGGGGTCGGGCTGCCGCACAGCGCGCCAGTGGGCACGACGGCTTTGCGAAAGCCAAGGCGTGCTGCTTCGGCGAGACGACGGGGGATGCCGGTGACCGCCCGGATCTCACCGGCCAGCCCCACCTCGCCCATGGCGACCGTGCCCTGAAGGAGAGCACGCTCGGAGACCGAGCTGGCCATGGCCAAGGCGATCGCGAGGTCTGAGGCCGGCTCCGACACCTTGGCGCCGCCAACCGTCGACACGTAGCAGTCGGCCTGGCGGACGGGGACGTTCGCGCGCTTGTCGAGGACCGCAAGGATCATCGCGACCCGGGAGCTGTCCAATCCGCTGGTCGTGCGCCGGGGTGAGGGGCTCGTGGTGGCCGAGAGCAGTGCCTGCACTTCGGTTACCAGAGGCCGTCGTCCCTCAAGGGTGACGGTGACGCAGGTGCCGGGGACGACGAGGTCGCGGCTGGACAAGAACAAGCCACTGGGGTCGGGCAGGCCCACGATGCCGATGTCGGACAGGTCGAAGCAGCCCACCTCGTCGGTGGGGCCGTAGCGGTTCTTGACCGCGCGCACGAGCCGCAATCGGGAGTGCCTGTCGCCCTCGAACTGGATCACCACGTCGACCAGGTGTTCGAGTACCCGCGGCCCGGCGATCGAGCCCTCCTTGGTGACGTGGCCGACCAGCAGGATCGAGATGCCCCGGGCCTTGGCTACCTGGATCAGGCAGGCTGCGACCTCGCGGACCTGGGAGACGTTGCCGGCCGCGCCCTCGACCTCACCGCTGGCGATCGTCTGGACCGAGTCGATGACGACCAGGTCAGCTCCGATCTTGGCGATCTGACCAAGCACCGTGGCCAGGTCGGTCTCGGCCGCGAGGAAGAGGTTCTTGGCCATGGCCTCGATACGCTCGGCCCGCATCCGGACCTGTGCAGCCGACTCCTCACCGCTGACGTACAGGACGCTCTGGTCCTGTCGGGCGGCTCTGGCGGCGACATCGAGCAGCAGCGTCGACTTGCCGATGCCCGGCTCGCCGGCAACCAGGACCACGGCGCCTCGGACCAGGCCGCCTCCCAGGACACGGTCGAACTCGCTGACGCCAGTGGTTCGTGCCTGCGCCCGGCGCGCATCGACCTCACCGATGCGGATGGCGGGTCGGTCGACGACCGCTGCGGCTGTCGTCTTGACCTTGACCGAGCCGACCTCGCTGATCGTGCCCCAGGCATGGCACTCTCCACAGCGACCGACCCACTTGATCGCCGACCAGCCGCAGTCGGAGCAACGGTACCCGGCCGAACGCGTGATCGTCTTGGTTGCCATGGCGCTGACCCTACGAGACTCCTGCGACATCGGGTTTGGGTTCGCATCCAGGCTCTGGCTTCGGTGCCGGGCGGAGAGCGATCTTGGGTTCCTCGCCTGGGGCAGGGCTCAGCCGAAGGTGCGCCACCAAAGGTTGACGGCGTAGTCAACGTCCGATCGCTGCTGTTCGGCCAGGATGGCGTCGGCCAGGGTCTGGGTGAACTCGATCCGCAGGACCGACTCGAAGTCTTCGCGTGAGCTGAAGGACCAGCGCATGTCGATGCGCTCTCGTGACCAGCCCTGGCGGGCCCAGAAGCGTTCAACCGCCACGGGGTCGTAGGCCGGGATGGCCCTGCGGAACCACCTGCCGAACGTGGACCTGGAGGCGTCGTTGTCGACCACGAAGGCGGTGCCGCCCGGTCGCAGGACCCGCTCCACCTGCGCCAGGCCGGGCTCGCACCCCGGTCCGAAGAAGTAGGCCCACCGGGCATGCACCACGTCGATGCTGTCATCGGCCACCGGGAGCTCCTGGGCGGTGCCGTCCAGCACGGAGGCGTTAGCCAGGGACAACTGGTGGACCCGTTGCCGCGCGAGGGTGGCCAGCGGCTCGTGCGGTTCGACCCCCAGCACGCTGGAGGCGCTTTGGGCGAACCGTGGCAGGTGAAAGCCGCTGCCACAACCCACGTCCAGAACGCGCTGTCCGGTCCAGTCGTGGATGCCGGCCATGGCAGCCTCGATCAGGCCGTCCGGATCAACCCCGCGATTCTCGACCTCGTAGACGTCAGGGTTCGCCCAGATGTTCGGGCTGGGGATCATTGTTCGGCCCCGGTCTCACCGCGGGCGGCCAGCGTCGCAGGGTGCACCAGCAAGGGCAGCAGCTTGCGCGACCCGACGGACTGGGCGGCCCGCGTGGCGACCAGGTGAGCCTCGCAGCGCACGGCGACCTCGTCGTAGGCAGCTGAACCCATGAGCTCGCGCAGCTCGGCGCTGTTGTTGCGGTAGACCGGCTCCTTGCCGACATGTGCAGCGGGGTTGCCCGAGCAGTACCAGTCCAGGTCATGACCGCCCGGACCCCAGCCACGGCGGTCGTACTCGGTGATGGTGACCTCGAGGTAGGAGCTCTCGTCAGGCAGCTCGACGTTGCGGTAGGTGCGCCGGATCGGCAGCTGCCAGCACACATCGGGCTTGAGCGAGAGTGGCTTGACGCCACGTAAGATTGCGTGCTGGTGCAGGGCGCAACCGGGGCCGCTGGGGAAGCCCGGACGGTTCAGGAAGATGCACGCGCCCTCGACGACCCGGGTCTTGACCTCGCCCTCCTCTTTGGTCTTCCAGCGGCCGCCCTGGCCGGCCGAGTGGAACTGCCATTCGTCCTGTCCGAGCTCGGCGACGGCAGCCTTCACCCGCGAGACGTCGTCCTTGTCGGTGAGGTGTGCACCCAGGGTGCAGCAACCGTCGTCGGGGCGCTCCTGGTAGATCCCAGCGCAGCCGCTGCCGAAGATGCAGGTCCATGACGACGTGAGCCAGGTCAGGTCGCAGCGGAAACGCCGGCCGCCATCTGCGGGGTCGGTGAACTCGACCCATATGCGCGGGATGTCGAGCGCTGTCTCTGGCACCCGCCAAGACTAAGCGGCGGATGCCTTGTCGTGCGCGGGTACTGACCTGACGGGGCGCGACGCCTTGGCGAACCCGTCGGGGGTGGCTTTACACACTGACTGTCCAGTCGGGAGGATGTGGCTGTGAGGACGGCATGCAAGGTCTGCGCGCGCCCGGACCGCGAGCAAACGGTGATGCTGTCCTGCTCGTTTGGGCGCGTGCGTGTGGTCCGGAACCGGACGCTCGCCCTGCACCGCGGCCGATACCCGCGGGAGAGGGCATCGACCCCATACCGGGAGGGCGACGCGGAACTGACTGCGATGAACAGGCTCACCATGGTCAAGAACCGGTCCCTGGCGAGTTCCATCAGGCCCACCGGCCGGGGCGAGTCCGCTGCCATGCGCACGCACACGGCGCGGCGCTGCTGCGTTGCCTTGGCCACGGTGGACTGTTCCGACCCTAGCTCGAATACCTGTTCGGCGGGCGGGCACCTTGGTCCATCTTTGAGCCTGCGGACGCGCCGGTGGACGTGTCAGGGTTGCGGCACCCGGCACGACCGGGACGTCAGCATCGCGACGGACCGCAGAACCGCGGCCCGGCTGGTCGCCGATGCCTGTGGAGGCGATGTCACTGCACAAGGGTGCGACCCGGCGCTGTTGCCGGTGACGCATTCAACTGTGGGCGCCAGCTCACAGGGAATCCCGGTCCAACAGGTCCGGGAGTAGTCAACATATGCGACTTGGCGTGATCGACGTGGGATCCAACACGGTCCACCTGCTGGTTGTCGACGCATACGTCGGCGCTCATCCGCTTCCGGCGTCATCGCACAAGATCGAGCTGCGGCTCTCGGAGCATGTCGACGAGGACGGCTCGATTTCCCGATCCGGCGCCGAGGCACTGGTGGCATTCACTCGCGAGTGCCTCTCTTTCGCCGAGGACCAGGGGGTCGAGGACCTGCTTGCTTTTGCGACCAGTGCAATTCGCGAGGCGCCCAATGGGGAGGCGGTTCTGGCGCGGGTTCTGGGGGACACCGGTGTCGAGCTGCAGCTGCTTTCCGGCGAGGACGAGTCGAAGCTGACCTTCTTGGCGGTTCGCCGGTGGTTCGGCTGGTCCAGTGGCCGGTTGCTCGTGATGGACATCGGTGGTGGTTCGCTCGAGCTCGCGATCGGCATCGACGAGGTGCCCGACGTCGCGCTGAGCCTGCCGTTGGGGGCCGGTCGTCTGACCAGGTCGGGGCTGGCGGGCGACCCTCCCACGTCGGCGCAGGTCAGGGCGGTGCGCAAACAGGTCCGCGCCGATATCGCTCGGGTGCTTCGCGACGTGAACAAGGCGGGGGTGCCCGACCGGTTCGTCGGCACCAGCAAGACCTTGCGATCCCTTGCTCGTATCGCCGGCGCCGCTCCCAGCACTGTGGGACCTTATGCCACTCGCACCCTCGGGCGAAAGAGCGTCGCGGCTCTGGTGTCGAGGCTGGCCGAGATGACCGCCGCCGAGCGTTCTCAGCTGTCCGGAGTCTCGGTGGGGCGTGCGCCACAGATGCTGGCAGGAGCAATCGTGGCTGACGCCGTGATGGACCTGCTGGGTATCGAACGGCTGGACATCTGTCCGTGGGCCCTGCGCGAAGGCGTGATCCTGCGGCGCCTGGACTGGATCTCGGCGGGCTGAGGCTCCGCCGTTAGGCTCGAGCCATGACCGCAGTTCAGGTGCCCCGCGCGCGTGTGGCGCTGTCCACCGCTTCGATCTATCCCGAGAACTGCGCCACGGCCTTCGGTCTGGCCCAGCGACTCGGTTACGACGGGATCGAGGTCATGGTGTGGACCGATCCGGTCTCGCAGGAGGCCGGCGCGCTGATGGCACTCTCGGACCTGCACGCGATCCCGATCGTGTCCGTCCACGCGCCGACTCTGCTGCTCACCCAACGGGTCTGGGGTCCGGATGCGTGGTCCAAGGTCGACAACTCCATCGAGCTGGCTACGGCCGTCGGTGCGGGCACCGTGGTGCTGCACCCCCCGTTCCGCTGGCAGAAGGAGTACGCCCGAACGTTCGTGGACGGAGTGGCCTGGCGCGAACACGACTCCGGCATCAGGCTCGCAGTCGAGAACATGTTCCCCTGGCGGGCGCGCACCCGTTCGGTCGAGGCCTACCTGCCTCACTGGGACCCGGTAGAGCAGCCTTACGACCACGTGACGCTCGACCTGTCGCACACGGCCACCGCCGGATCGGATGCCCTGGCCATGGCCGCGGCACTCGGACCGCGACTGGCGCACCTGCACCTGGCCGACGGTTCGGGCTCTCCCAGGGATGAGCACCTGGTGCCTGGCCGGGGCAGCCAGCCGTGCGCGCAGGTGCTCGGAATTCTTGCGGAGCAGGAGTTCTCGGGTTCGGTCGTCGTCGAGGTCAGCACCCGGCGGGTGTCGGGCGAGCAGCGTGAGGCAGACCTGGCCGAGGCGTTGGCCTTCGCTCGGCTACACCTGGCGGCTGCGGCTGTGCCCTGACCTGGTCGACCGTGGAGCCACTGGCCTGCGCCGACCCTCTCCTGGCGGGGCGCCCGGGGCCCGGGGTATGAGATGTGACACTAAACGATCGCTGCCCGTTCGGCTGCGCCCTATTGTCCACTTTGTCCCACTGTGGTTTTCCCTGCGGATGAGACATCGAGGGCGACCCAACAGCACAGAGGAAGAACGGGATGCAGCATGCGTAAGAGCATCAAGATGAAGGTGGGCGCCGTCGGGGCCGCCTTCGCTGTGGCTGCCGGCCTGGCCATCATCGCGTCGGGGACCACGGGCGCTTACTTCAGCGAGACCCAGCCGGGTAGCGTCACTGGCACCATCGGTGCCGTACACGTCTTGACGTCGAACACGACCTTCGCCTGGCCCAACATGATGCCGGGCGTGCAGAAGTCGGCCACCGTGGACTTCAAGAACACGGGCACGGGCCCTCAGGACTTCTACCTCGTCTTCCCGAACGGCCCCGCACTGCATGCGCTGAACAACCTCGGCTCCTTCGGTGAGGTTCACGTCGTCGGCGGCCAGGCCGGCACCGTGGTGGACCTGTTCGACTCGACGAACCTGCAGGACGGGCGAACCAAGGAGAACCAGAACAGCTGCGCAGACGTGTTCAGCCCGAGGATTGATACGACCCCGCATGGCTGCTGGCCGCTACCGGAGAAGCTCAAGATCGCCGGCACCGTGGACGCTGGCGCGTCGGTCTCAGTCTCGTTCAGCGTCAACTACGCGGGCAAGCTCGGCGATGCCGACGTCGCCAAGGGATGGTCATCCTCAAGCGGTGGTGGCGAGTTCAACACCTACCCGCTGACGAACGGGGAGGCATTCGGCGCTGACCTCGTCGGTGCCCCGGCCGCCGGTCTGCCGTTCCAGATCGTGGCAGTTCAGGTCGGCCAGCAGCCCTGATCGGGTCCAGGTAGAGGGGTGACGCGGACATGAGAGCTCCTGCGTTGCTGCGCCGGTCAGGTCCTGGCGTCATCGCGCGGTGGTCAGCCGCGCTCGTCGTGCTCGCCCTGCTCATGCTCGTGCTCGTCTTGGTGCGGTTCCAGCTGTACGCCGTCCGGACGGGTTCCATGGAACCCTTGTTCGGGCCTAGGGACCTCGTGGTGGTCCTCAGGGGCGAATACCGGCAGGGTCAACCGATCTCGTTCGCTCATGACGGCGCAGTCATCACTCACAGGTTCGTGTCGGTGAACGCCGACGGTACGTTCGTCACCGCGGGTGACGCCAACACCACGGCGGATCCGTGGGTCGTCCAGCGACGGGACGTCATCGGGGGAGTTGTCGCCTCGGCGCCCCAGTTGGGCTACTGGTTCGTCTACCTCAAGTCGATCCCGGGTATCGGCTCGCTTCTCGCCGCAGTGGTCGGGATCCGCCTGCTGTGGTCGACTGCTCGCGAGTTCGACGACAGGACCGTCGGGACGTGAAGCGTACGCAGCTGCGCGGCCTGTCAAGGGTCGTCAACTGTCCAGACTCTTGCCCGGACCCAAGGTTGGCGCAAATATCGTCACATGATCAATGACCAGGCTCGGGCCGTCGTGGTGGACGGTTTGCGGGTCATCCGGGGCTCCCGCGAGGTGCTTCCCGGCATCTCGCTGTCCGTGTCTCGCGGACAGGTCGTCGGCCTGCTCGGGCCCAGCGGCGGGGGAAAGACCACTCTCCTGCGCTCGATCGTCGGGGTGCAGGTAGTTGCCGGTGGCACCGTCACGGTCCTGGGGGAGCCTGCCGGGTCACCTGGGCTTCGATCTCGGGTCGGCTACCTCACCCAGCAGCCGAGCGTGTACGGCGACCTGACGGTCCGGGCGAACCTGACCTACTTCGCTGCCCTGGCGGGTGCTCCTCGCGGCGCCGTGGAGCGCACGATCGAGACTGTTGATCTGAGAGTTGACGCTGACGTGCCGGTGGACCAGCTCTCCGGCGGTCAGCGCTCACGCGTCTCGCTCGGCGCGGCACTGGTCGGGTCCCCTGAGCTGCTGGTCCTCGACGAGCCCACCGTGGGCCTCGACCCGGTGCTGCGCCGGGACCTCTGGGCGATGTTCCACCAACTGGCCAACGACGGCAGCACGCTGCTGGTGTCCAGCCACGTCATGGACGAGGCGACCCGGTGCGACCGGCTGTTGCTGCTACGCGAGGGCCACCTGCTCGCGGACGACACCCCGCAGGAGTTGCTCGCCAGCACCGGGGCTGCGGACATCGAAGGCGCCTTCCTGGCCCTGATCGAGAACGAGGTCGTGGCTTGAATCCCCGGCTGACCGTCGCGACTGCGGGGCGGGTGCTCAAGCAGGTCCGCGCCGACCGCCGCACCCTTGGCTTGCTGATGGTGGTGCCCTGCGTCCTGATCGGGTTGCTGGCTTGGATGTATGCCGGCACCAGGGTGTTTGACCACATCGGCGCGCCATTGCTGGGCGTCTTTCCGTTTGTCGTGATGTTCTTGGTTACCAGCGTCACCACGCTGCGCGAGAGGTCATCGGGGACGCTGGAGCGTCTGCTCTCGACACCGCTGGGCAAGGGTGACTTCCTCGGCGGATATGCCCTGGCTTTCGGTGCGCTCGCGGTCGTGCAGGCTTTGGTGGCAACGGGGTTCGCGATCTGGGTGTGCAGGCTCGACGTCGCCGGCCCGATCTGGTTGCTCGTCGTCGTGGCCGTGGTCGATTCGGTCCTCGGCACCGCGACCGGCTTGTTCGTCAGTGCCTTTGCACGCACCGAGTTCCAGGCAGTCCAGTTCATGCCGGCCTTCGTCCTGCCGCAGTTCCTGCTGTGCGGGCTGCTTGTCCCCCGCAACGGGCTTCCCCGTGCCTTGGAGCTGGTCTCCGACGTCCTGCCGCTGTCGTACGCAGTGGACGCCATGCGCATGCTCACGGGGCAGGTCGACGCTGCCGGCGATGTGGGTCGCGACGTGGCGATCGTGGCGGCTTTCGCGCTGGCCGCCATCACCTTGGGTTCGCTCACGCTGCGCCGTCGCACTCCCTGACCGCCCCCGGAAAGGGAGCCCTTTCTGGGGGCCGAGCCGGGGGGGCTTAGCCTTGTGGGAACTTACTGAGGACGGCAGACGGAGGAACACGTGTTGGATGCAAGCGCTGTGCTGCGCCAGGGGTTGTTGCAGTTGTCCACGAGCGGGCGCGTGCGTGACCTGATCGAGAGGGCCCCGGTGAGCAGGGACGTCGTGCGGCGGTTCGTGGCCGGCGACTCGACAGCAGATGCGGTGCGCGCGGCAGGCGAGCTCAACCTCACCGGCCGCATGTGCACGATCGACAACCTGGGTGAGGACACCTTCGACCTGGCGCAGGCGCAGACCACCCGCGATGCCTATCTGTCGTTGCTGTCCGCGCTCGGCGACGCCGGCCTGGCCCAGGGCGGCAAGGCCGAAGTCAGCCTCAAGCTGAGCGCTTTGGGGCAGGCCCTGCCCGGTGACGGTGCCAAGATCGCCCTGGAGCACGCCCGAGAGATCTGCCATGGAGCCGCCAACGTGGGCACCACCGTCACCTTGGACATGGAGGACCACACGACCACCGACGCGACGCTGGAGACGCTGCGCGAGCTGCGCCAGGACTTCCCGTCCGTGGGTGCCGTGCTCCAGGCATACCTGTACCGGACCGAGGCTGACTGCCGCGACCTCGCCCACGAGGGCAGCCGTGTCCGACTGTGCAAGGGCACTTACAAGGAGCCCGAGTCGGTGGCCTTCCAGGGCAACCGCGAGGTCGACAAGTCCTTCGTGCGGTGCCTGAAGGTGTTGATGGCAGGGCAGGGCTACCCGATGGTGGCCAGCCACGACCCGCGCCTGGTCGAGATCGCGGGCGCCCTCGCCCACAAACAGGACCGGGCGGCGGACACCTTCGAGTACCAGATGCTCTACGGCATCCGGCCTGAGGAGCAGAAGCGGATCGCCGACCGTGGCGACCGGATGCGGGTCTACGTCCCCTACGGCCAGGAATGGTACGGCTACCTGGTGCGCCGGATGGCTGAGCGTCCGGCCAACACGATGGTGTTCCTGCGTGGTCTTGCGACCAAGGGCTGAGAGCGGCGCGGTATGCAGACCCCCGCAGATGTGGCGGAGAACGGTTCGGGCGATCAGCGGGCAACCGGCTCGAGGGTCGTGGCGATCCTGGGCGCGGGTGTCATGGGTTCCACGCTGCTCTCGGGCCTGATCCGTTCGGGGCGCGATGCTGCGGACCTGGTCATCACCGGCCGCAACGTCGAAGGAGTCGAGAAGCTCGCCGGCCGGTACGGCGTCCGGCAGATGAGCAACCCGGACGCGGCGCTGGCGGCGGACACTCTGGTTCTGGTGGTCAAGCCCCAGGACATGGCTGGGCTGCTCGCGGAGATTTGCCAACAGGTGCGTCCCGGCTCCCTCGTGGTCAGTCTTGCCGCGGGCATCACCACCGGATTCCTCGAGGAGCGCCTGCCTGAGGGCACCGCGGTCGTGCGGGTCATGCCGAACACGCCGGCACTGGTCGACGAGGGCATGGCCGCTATCAGCCCCGGGCAGTACTGCGACGAGGTGCATCTGAGCGAAGCCGAGGAGCTGTTGCGCTCCTGCGGGAAGGTTCTGCGGATCGCTGAGAAGCACCTTGACGCCGTTACCGCGATCAGCGGCAGCGGACCGGCATATATCTTCTATGTGGTGGAGGCGATGATCGAGGCGGGCGTGCTGCTCGGCATGCCTCGGACGACCTCCACCGAGCTTGTCGTTCAGACGCTGTATGGGGCGGCGACCATGCTCAAGGAGACCGGTGAGCACCCCACCGTGTTGCGTGAGCAGGTTTCCAGTCCCGGCGGTACCACGATGGCTGCCCTGCGCGAGCTCGACGATCACAAGGTACGGGCCGCGTTCGTGACGGCCATGGAAGCCGCCGCCGAACGGTCCAGACAGCTTGCCTCCGGCAGTGCCTGAGTCCCAGACCCTGACCGTCTGCCGGTTGCTCGCCGACGACTGGCAGACCTACCGTGCGATCCGACTGGCCATGCTGGACGAGTCACCCTCGGCTTTTGGTGGCACCCATGCCCAGGCGGTCGCTGATGAGGAGCGGTTATGGAGGCAGCGGCTCGAGGACAACGCCGTCATCATCGCCATGGTGGGCGCCCTGCCCGCAGGATCGGTGATGTACTCCGAATACGGTACGACCGAGCCGGCAGACGGCGCTCTGTACGGCATGTGGGTGGATCCAGGGTTTCGCGGAGCGGGGGTCGGGCGGGCCCTGGTCGACGCCGTGATCGCCCAGGCCCGGGCCGAGGGCAAGAGGCGTCTGGTTCTTCACGTCGTGGCTGGTAACGACGGAGCTGGCCGTCTCTACGAACAGGCGGGCTTCGTCCCGACAGGTCAGACCGTTCCCTACCCGCATGACGAGCGCATCGTCGAGGTCGAGATGGCGCTCGTGCTCGATGGCCTTTCCGACTCACCCGCCTCGGGTGAGATCTAAGTCCCCCGCACGGCACGGCAGAACCCGTCCGTGCGAAGGTGTCCGTATGAGCGAGATCAGCGTGCGCGCCCTAGGCGAAGATGACTGGCAGGTGTACCGCGACATTCGCTTGACGGCCCTTCAGGAGGCCCCCGAAGCCTTCGTCGCCACGCGAGAGCAAGAGGAAGCCCTTGGCGAACAGGTGTGGCGCGATCGCGTCAGCCGGTCACGTCGACTGGTCGCAGAGAGCGACGGAAAGCCACTGGGCGTGGTGAGCCTCGGGCAGGCCGAGGAGCCCGAGGCCGGTACCGGCGAGCTGTTCGGTCTGTGGGTCGCTCCCGAGGCCCGGGGAACCGGCCTCGCCTGGAAGCTGGTCGAGGCGGGGGCTGAGCAGGCCCGCAAGGACGGGCGCAGCCGCCTGTCCTACTGGGTCGGCACGGACAACGGCCGGGCCGTGGCCTTCGCCAGCAGCTTCGGGTTCCGACCTGGTACCACCCGCCGACCGATGCGGGTGACCAGCGAGTCAGACGGTGCCGAGGAGATGGCGATGGTCCTGCCCCTGGGCGTCGACCCCGGGTCGGTGCCCAGCCCGAGCTTTCCCTAGACCCCACTGGCTCCGGCCTGTGGTGTCGAGGCCACAGGGTAGCGCCATCCCACGGCCGGCTTGGATGGTTTCACGCCAAGGCGAGGGTGGCAGGTCAGGGGCGGGCGGCCAACTGTTCGAGCAGCTGGCTGGGGCCGCTGACGATCAGGGTGTGCTTGGCGGTCACCTTCGTCTCCGGGACAGCGTGGGTGAAGTCTTCGCCGGGCGCCTTCACACCGACGACGGTTACGCCGTACCTGGTGCGAATCGCGCTCTGCGCCAACGTGAACCCGACCGTCTCCCGTGGTGGAGTCATCTTGACGATGGCGTAGCCGTCGTCGAACTCGATGTAGTCCTGCAGCCTGCCGTTGACCAGGTGCGCGACCCGTCGACCCGAGTCGACGTCGGGCCGCACGACGTGCTGCACCCCGATCCGCTCCAGGATGCGGGCGTGCTCGAAGCTGACCGCCTTGGCCCAGATTGACGGGATCCCGGCGTCGATGAGGTTGACCGCGGTAAGGACCGAGGCCTCGACCGACTTGCCGATGCCGATGACCGCGAACTTGTAGGTGCTGGCCCGGCAGGCCTCGATGATCTGTGGCTGGCAGGAGTCGCCGACGATGACCCGGTCAAGCTGGGCATTGAAGCTGTCGGCGATGTGGGGGTTCTTCTCGATGGCGACGACCTTGTGTCCGAGGCGGTTCAGCCCCACGGCAGCCTCGGAACCGAATCGGCCGAGCCCGACGACGAGCACGTCATTCTGGTACAAGCGGTTCCTGGCCACGAACCCTCCCTGGAGCGTGCAGGTTAACCCAGTCGTCGGGCTGGGCGACCTGCCGGTACCGTGCCATTATGCCAACACAGGCGCGCGTGGTCTGGGACGAGAGTTTCACGAGCTATGACTTCGGGGCGGAGCACCCCATGAGTCCGGTGCGTCTTGAGCTCACTGCCCGGCTGTGTGAAGCCTTCGGACTGTTCGACGGCCCTGACGTCGAGGTCGTCAACCCGCCGGTGCCCGCTGACGAGGTCCTGCTCACCGTTCACGACGCCGAATATGTCGCGGCGGTGCGTCACGCCTCGGTCGAGCCCCTGGACGCGGACCAGTCCCGGGGCCTGGGCACCGAGGACGACCCCGCCTTCGCCGGCATGCACGAGGCGAGTGCGCGTATCGCGGCCGGTTCCCAGGGTCTGGCCGCGGCGGTGTGGCGCGGCGAGACCGAGCACGGCGTCAACTTCTGCGGTGGACTTCACCACGCGATGCCCGAACGGGCCTCGGGATTCTGCATCTACAACGACGCGGCCGTGGCTATCCAGTGGCTGCTCGACAACGGGGCCCAGCGAGTGGCGTATGTCGACGTGGACGTCCATCACGGTGACGGCGTCGAGCGCATCTTCTGGGACGACCCGCGCGTGCTCACCATCTCCGTGCACGAGACGGGCAAGGTGCTGTTCCCCGGCACCGGCTTCCCCGGCGCCACCGGCGGGAAGGGTGCACCGGGCAGCGCCGCCAACGTGGCGCTGCCTCCGGGAACCGGCGACGCCGCGTGGTTGCGGGCGTTCCACTCGGTTGTGCCCCAGTTGCTGCGCTCGTTCAACCCCGAGATCTTGGTGAGCCAGCATGGGTGTGACTCGCACGTCCTCGACCCGCTGGCTCACCTGTCGCTGTCCGTGGACGCCCAGCGTACGTCGTGCGACTCCATCCACGAGCTGGCGCACGAGATCTGCGGTGGCAAGTGGGTCGCACTTGGCGGTGGTGGATACGAGGTCGTCGACGTGGTGCCCAGGGCGTGGACGCATCTGACCGCGATCGCCGCGCATCGCCCGATCTCCCTGGATGCCGAGGTGCCGCAGGGGTGGCGGGACTACGTCCAGCAGCGGTACGGGCGGTCAGGACCGACCCACATGGGCGAAGGCGTCGCCAAGGGCGGACGGGTGTGGTGGCGTTCCTGGGCGGTCGGGTTTGACCCGGAGGACCCGGTGGACCATGCCGTGATGGCAACTCGAGAGGCCGTGTTCCCATTTCACGGCCTTGACATCTGGTTCGACTGAATGGTCAGCTTTCGGCGTCTCAGGTGCACCGAGGCCGAATTTGTGTCATCTGGAGTTCCCATGGGTCACATCAGCGCTTATTCTGACTCCTTAGCGTAATCGTGGAGGTCGCCCGGAGGGGAAGCCGGTGCGACCCCGGTGTGGAAGATCATGAGGTGCACATGGTTCAGGAACGCCGACTGGCCGACGTACGGTTTGCCACCGTGGCCGAGGTTGCCTCGCTCATGCGCGTGTCGAAGATGACGGTGTATCGCCTGGTCCACAGTGGCGAGCTTGCGGCAGTTCGGGTCGGTCGTTCCTTCCGTGTCCCCGAGAGTGCTGTTCACGACTATCTGAGGTCGTCGTTCACTGACACCGCATGAGACCGGCGTTTGGGATGGGGGAAGCGGGGGCGGTACGCTGCGGGGGAATGTTCGGCGTGGTGCCCAGTTCGTGCCTGCAACGCTCGTACTTGCCACAACGTGCGTCGACACGGTAGTACGCAACAACTCAGCACTGCCCACCCATTCAGGCTTGAAGGCAAAGGACACTCATGGGCTCAGTCATCAAGAAGCGCCGTAAGCGCATGGCGAAGAAGAAGCACCGCAAACTGCTTCGCAAGACGCGTCACCAGCGTCGCAACAAGAAGTAAGCCAGGCTTCATGCAAGGCCCGTCACGTTTGTGGCGGGTCTTCGTGTTGCTCTGGCTAGGATCGTCCCCAACGCGTCCGTTGTGGCGTCGCAACCGTGGGATTGGAGGGTGGCTCATGGCGGATGTGGTTCTGGTAACCGGCGTGTCCCGCTATCTGGGTGGGCGCTTCGCCCGCCTGCTCACGGCCGAGCCCGGCGTCAAGAGGGTCATAGGCATCGACGTCATCCCGCCGCCGCACGACATCGGCAACGCCGAGTTCGTCCGCGCCGACATCCGGAACCCGATGATCGCCAGGATCATCACCCAAGCCGAGGTCGACACCGTCGTGCACATGAACGTCATTGCGACGCCTCTGTCCGCGGGGGGACGGGTCTCCCAGAAGGAGATCAACGTCATCGGCACCATGCAGCTGCTCGCGGCCTGCCAGAAGGCCCCCGGCATCCGCCGCCTCGTGGTCAAGTCATCGGCCGCCGTCTATGGTTCCTCACCTCGTGACCCGGCCCTGTTCACCGAGGACATGGGGCCAAAGGTCTTGCCACCGGCGGGTTTCGGCAAGGACTCGGTTGAGGTTGAGGGCTACGTCCGCGGCTTCTCGCGGCGCCGCGCGGACGTGGGGATCTCGATGCTGCGTCTGGCCAACATCGTGGGCCCCGGCATCAAGACCGGCCTGACGGACTACATGAGCATGCCGGTCATTCCGACGCCGCTGGGGTACGACGCCAGGCTCCAGCTGGTTCACGAGAACGACGCCCTCGAGGCCCTGTTGCTCGCCACCATCGGACCCCCGGTAGGAATCGTCAACGTGGCCGGTGACGGCATCATCACGGTGCAGCAGGCAGCTCGCCTGGCCGGTCGGGTCTCGGTCCCGGTGCCGCTGTCCGCGTGTGGGCTCCTGGGTCAGTTCGTCAGGCGCGCGGGGCTGGCGGACTTCTCCCAGGAGCAGGTGCAGTACCTCGCGTGGGGCAGGGTCACCGACACCACCAGGATGCGCGAGGTGCTTCGTCTGGAACCGGAGTTCACGACCCGCTCGGCTTTCGAAGACTTCATCTCCCATACGCGGTCAGGTCTGCCGGGCCGCGCTGCGATCGCCGGAGCCGTCAGTGCGCTGGTCGGCTCGGCGGCCAAGGTTCTCACCCACCAACACGTTTCAGGAAGGAACGACTGATGGCTGATCCCAAGGTCGTCGCGCTGCACGGGGGGTCCGGAGCCAAGAACCGTGCGAGCCGCGGCGAGGACGCGTTGGCGGCGGGTGCGGCCAGGGCATTGGGTGAACGGGCCAAGCGGCGCCGGACACCATTGCTGATCGACCCCTCTGTCGAGGAGATCGGGCCGCGCCCGGCTCTGAGCGACCTCGAAGCCTTAAGCCCGATCAGCACCCACCGTCCGCGTCCCGTCCCCAAGCCGGTTCGGAGCCCGACGGCCAAGGTCGCCCGCACTTCTGAGACCCGTCGCCAGAAGGAGCCCTCACGTTCAAGGCGGTCGGCCTTGGTCGCGGCGCCGACGCTGACCAAGGCCCCGTCGGGACGCACGTCCGCAAGGACGGCGACCGCCGTGGCTGCTCTGGCAGCTCCTGCCCGGGCGGGCTCGGGCGTGGACGACCTGGTCAGGTTCGCGATCGCGAGCCTGCGCAGGGCGGCCGCCGCTGCCGGGCTCTCCGGCGATGACATCGAGCGTCAGGTGGCCGCGACGTTGGCATACGTTCGTCGACGGCTCACCGGTGACTACTCCGTGGACGACTTCGGCTTCGATGAGGACTTCACCAAGAACGCTTACCTCCCGCTGCTTCGACCGCTGTACAAGTCGTGGTTCCGTGTCGAGGTTCGCGGCATCGAGAACATCCCCAGCTTCGGCGGGGCGCTCATCGTGGCCAACCATTCGGGCACGCTTCCGTTGGACTCGCTGATGACCCAGGTTGCGGTTCACGACGAGCACCCGGCTCATCGTCACCTGCGCATGCTCGGCGCCGATCTGGTCTTCAGGACGCCGGTCATCGGTGAGGTCGCGCGCAAGAGCGGCTGCACGCTGGCCGCCAACCCCGATGCCGAGCGTTTGCTGGCCTCCGGCGAGCTCGCCGGCGTGTGGCCTGAGGGCTTCAAAGGCGTAGGCAAGCCGTTTAGCGAGCGATACAAGCTGCAGCGGTTCGGCCGGGGCGGGTTCGTCGCGGCAGCCCTGCGCACCAGTGTGCCGATCGTGCCGTGCTCCATCGTCGGCGCTGAAGAGATCTACCCGATCCTGGGAAACCTCAAGACCATTGCACGTCTGGTCGGAGCCCCCTACGTCCCGATCACGCCGACCTTCCCGCTGCTGGGTCCGCTCGGCCTGATTCCGTTGCCGAGCAAGTGGATCATCGAGTTCGGCGCACCGGTGGACACCGCCGTTCTGGGACCTCAGGCGGCCGACGACCCGATGGTCGTGTTCGACCTCACCGACCGGGTCCGCGAGACGATCCAGCAGACGCTCTACTCGCTGCTCCTGCAGCGCAGGTCGGTCTTCTTGTGAGTCCCACCGGCCGGCATACAGTGGGCTGGTGACTGACCGCGTCCCTGCCAGGATCATCCTCATCTCCAAACCCGGGTGCCATCTGTGCGGCCCTGCGCGCGAGGTGATCGAACGGGTGGCGCGGGATCTGGGCGTCCACTGGGTGGAACGCTCAATCCTGGATGACCCCGAGCTGAACGCCGCATACCGGGATCAGATCCCGGTGACACTGGTGGACGGGGTCCAACACGACTACTGGCGCGTGGACGAGTCCCGCCTTCGTCGGGCGCTGGGGAACACTGGGAATGAGGCTCCTGGGCTGTGACCCCCTGATCGCCGGCCCGCCGGGACCTGCTTCCCCTAGCAGGGTATGGTGCGCGCCGCGACTTTGTGTGCGCGTTCACAAAGTCCTACTATCTGGGGGTAACCGCGCACTGCCTGTTCCTCCGTGCTATGGAGGGGCTCACACCTGAGAGGAGCCGGTGACTTGGTGATCGCCGTTCCTGCGACGCGTCAAGATATTCCCGACGCCACAGTTGCCCGACTTCCGCAGTATCTGCACGTGCTGAGCGACCTCGCCGAGCGCGGTATCCTCTCCGTCTCGTCCGAGGAGCTGGCGACCGCGGCCGGGGTCCGTTCGGCCAAGCTGCGCAGGGACCTCAGTCATCTGGGCTCGTACGGCGTTCGTGGTGTCGGGTATGAGGTCGAGATGCTCGCCCATGAGATCTCTCGTGAGCTTGGGCTTGCTCAGGACTGGCCAGTGGCGATCGTCGGGCTGGGCAACCTCGGTACTGCGCTTGCCGCCTACCTGGGCCTGGCCACTCGAGGGTTTCAGGTTGTCGCGCTGCTGGATCGCGACCGTGAGGTCATCGGTCGCCAGATCGCCGGGATGATTGTCGGCTCGGTCGATGACCTCGAGCGGGTCGTGATCGAGCGCGAAGTCACCATCGGCGTCATCGCGACGCCTGCCGCCTCCGCCCAGCAGGTGTGTGACCGGTTCGTCGCCGTTGGGGTCGGATCGGTCCTGAACTTTGCTCCGTGTGTGCTTTCGGTGCCCGAAGGTGTCGACGTGCGCAAGGTTGACCTGTCCACGGAGCTGCAGATCCTGGCCTTCCACAAACAGCGCAGGGCCCCTGCAGCCCCCGAGAGAATGCCCCAGCTGGAGGTTGCTCCGTGAGTGTTGTCGTACTCGGTCTTTCGCATCGTTCGGCGCCGATCGCACTGCTTGAGGCAGTGGCCCTGGACCCGGCTCGCGCCGCGTCGCTGGCCACCGCTGTGCGTCGCGGTGAGAACGTCAACGAGACCCTTGTTCTGGCGACGTGCAACCGGGTCGAGGTGTATGCCGATGTGGTCACCTTCCACGGCGCGGTGGCCGAGATCGGTGACGCCCTCGCTGCCGCCTCGGGAGTCCCGCTGGCTGAGCTGCGTGAGTATCTCTATGTCCACTACGAGGACCGGGCGGTTGCCCATGTGTTCTCCGTCGCCTGTGGGCTGGAGTCCATGGCGGTGGGTGAGGGCCAGATCCTGGGGCAGCTGCGTGATGCGCTCCGGTCCGCCCAGAAACGGGGGCAGACCGGCGGTATTCTCAGCGCGTTGTTCCAGCAGGCCTTGCGGGTGGGCAAACGAGCGCACGCCGAGACGGGAATCGACCGCGTCAGCGTGTCATTGGTCGAGGCCGGCCTGCGCCATGCTGCCGATCTGTTGGGACCCCTTGGTGATACCCGCGTGCTGGTTGTCGGTGCCGGATCGATGAGCAGCCTCGCCGCCACGACGATCTCGAGGCTGGGCTCCGCCGAGCTGGTCATCATCAACCGGACGTTGGTCAAGGCCGAGCGTCTGGCGACCGCAACGGGTGGTCGCGCCCTTCCCCTGGCCGATCTTGAGGCTGCCCTGTGCCGGGCTGACCTCGTCATCTCGTGCACTGGTGCGCTCAGTCACGTCATCACGGCCCAAACCCTTGGGGCTGCCGGCGCTGATTCGCGCGTCAGCGAGCCTCGGATGTTCCTGGATCTTGGGCTGCCTCGCAATGTTGCCCCCGACGTGGCGGACCTGCCGGGCGAACACGTCGTGGGCCTGGCCGAGCTCGATGAGATCTTGGCCGAGGACAGCCAGTACACCCCGCACGTCAAGGCGGTCCGTGATCTGGTGATCGCCGAGGTCGCCGGGTACCTCATCAGCCGTCGGGCGCTGGAGGTGGCCCCGACCGTTGCCCTGTTGCGATCCCGGGCGGCGGACGTGGTGACCGCGGAGCTGAACCGCCTGGACCAGCATCTGCCCGATGACCTGTCCGAGGACGCCCGCGGTGAGATCCACCTCGCCGTGCACCGGGTGGTCGAGAAGCTTCTTCACGCCCCGACCGTCCGAGTCCAGGCACTGGGAGCGGACGGGCAGGGCGGCGACTACGCCCTAGCCCTGCGACAGCTCTTCGACCTCGACCCGCATGAGGTCGCCGCCGTGTCGGCACCTCCCGAGGCTGGAGGCCTGGCGTGAACCCGCTCACCATCCGCCTGGGGACTCGACGCAGCGCTCTGGCCACCACTCAGGCCGGAATGGTGGCCGACCAGCTGCGCGCACTGGGACACGCGGTGGAGATGGTCGAGATCACGACCCTGGGAGACACCTCTACCGCCTCGCTTTCCAACATCGGCGGCACCGGAGTGTTTGCCACCGCTATCCGTCGGGCCCTTCTCACCGGCGAGGTCGACGTCGCCGTCCACTCGCTGAAAGACTTACCGGTGGCACCAGAGCCGGGTCTGGTGATCGCCGCGATCCCGGTTCGCGAGGATGCTCGCGACGCTCTGGTGGCGCGGGACGGCCTGAGGCTGGGTCAGCTTCCCGCAGGATCGGTGGTCGGCACGGGTTCCCCGCGTCGCGCGGCCCAGCTGGCAGCCCTCGATCTGGGGCTGTGCGTGACCGACATCCGTGGCAACGTCGACACCCGGATCTCGCTGGTGCGTGACGGTTCCTTCGACGGTGTTCTGCTCGCCCGCTCCGGGCTTGCCCGCCTCGGCCTGCTGGACGAGGTCACCGAGATCCTCGATCCTTCGCAGATGCTCTCGGCCCCGGGCCAGGGAGCGCTCGCCGTTGAGTGCCGCGGGGATCGTCTCGACCTCATCGAGGCTCTTAAGGTGCTCGATGACCCCGACACCCGCGCCTGCGTGAGCGCAGAACGCGCACTGCTGGCCGCACTGGAAGCCGGTTGCACGGCGCCCGTTGGCGCTCTTGGCGAGGTTGTCGAGGGCGAACACGGCGCCGAGCTCCTTCTGCGCGCCTTCGCAGGTAGCGAGGACGCCAGCATCCAGCTGCGCCGCTGCCAGGTCGGGCCGCTCGAGGAGCCCGAACGCCTTGGCCGTGAGCTGGCTGCTGTCCTCCTTCAGGGCGGCGCGGCCGATCTCATCGCTTCCGCCGACGACCCTCCACCCCAGACGAGTGCACCCCAAGGTTCGCTCGCCGCCGAGATTGACCAGTTTGATGCCTCCCGCCCAGAACGATCCACTCCGGAGCGTGCCTTGTGAGCCTTACGCGCTCGACCATCTCTGAACGGTCCACATCCACCCAGGCAGCCCTTCATCCGGGCCGTGTCGCCTTCGTCGGCGCCGGTCCTGGTGACCCCGCTCTGTTGACAGTCCGAGCCGTGGAGTACCTCGCCGAGGCTGACGTGGTGGTCATCGACCAGGTCAGCCGCGAGGAGTTCGTGGCCCGCCACGCCCGCCCCGACGTCGTGATCATCGATGCGGGACACGGGGAGCACGGCCAGCCGCTGACCCATGCGTCGCGCGCCAAGCTACTGGTCAAGGCAGCCAAGGCGGCCGGTGCCGCGGGCGGCAACGGACTGGTCGTCAGGCTCATGGACGGAGACCCGTCGATGTTCAACGGTCTGTCCGACGAGGCTCTTGCCTGCCACAAGGCCGGGATCCGCTTCGAGATAGTGCCCGGGGTGAGCGCGGTCAGTGCGGTCCCCACGTACGCCGGCGTGCCGCTGACGTCCGCGAAGTCACCGTCCCTGCACGTCATCAGTGGTGGCACCAAGGTCGACTGGACTCGCTCGACCGCTGACAACGTCACGGTGGTCGTGCTCGGCACCCCCGAGACGCTCAGCAAGGCGCTCGGAGACCTGCTCGCAGCCGGCCGTGACCAGGGCACCCCTGTGGCGCTGACCGAGCGTGGCACGACCATCACCCAGCGAACCCACACCACCACCCTCGGTGAGGTGGTTGCTCTGATCACGTCGGCCCAGGTCGAGTTCCCGTCGTTGGCTGTGGTCGGCTCGACGGTCCGGCTGCGCGAGCAGCTCTCGTGGTTCGAGACCAAGCCACTGTTTGGCTGGAACATCCTGGTACCGCGCACCAAGGACCAGGCCGGTTCGATGACCGCGCGCCTTGCCACCTATGGCGCGACCAGCGACGTCGTTCCCACGATCAGTGTCGAGCCGCCCCGCACGCCGCAGCAGATGGAGCGCGCGATCAAGGGTCTGGTCACCGGACGCTACGAGTGGATCGGGTTCACCTCCGTCAACGCCGTTCGGGCCGTCCGTGAGAAGTTCGAGGAGTTTGGCCTTGACGCCCGCGCGTTCGCCGGGTTGCGGATCGCTGCCGTGGGCGGCGTGACCGCCGGTGCGCTTCGCGACTGGGGCCTGGAACCTGACCTGGTTCCCTCCGGTGAGCAGTCAGCAAGCGGCCTGCTGGAGGAGTGGCCGCCCTTCGACGAGGTTCTCGACCCCATCAACCGGGTCTTCCTGCCGCGTGCCGACATCGCCACCGAGACCCTCGTGGCGGGCCTGCAGGACATGGGCTGGGAGGTGGACGACGTGACGGCCTACCGCACCGTCCGGGCGGCGCCTCCGGCGGCGTCGGTCCGTGAGGCGATCAAGGCGGGCAAGTTCGATGCCGTCGTCTTCACCTCGTCCTCGACTGTGCGCAACCTGGTTGGCATCGCGGGCAAGCCGCACCCCTCGACCGTCGTCGCGTGTATCGGCCCGGCCACCGCCAAGAGCGCCGAGGAGCACGGCCTGCGAGTCGATGTGCTCGCGCCCGAGGCGTCGGCGGCTTCGCTGGTCGATGCCCTGGCCGAGTACGGCATGGGTCTGGCGATCGCCGCCGCCGAGGTCGGCGAGAGCGTGGTGCGCCCGAGCGCCCGAAGGCCATCCACCCGGCGTAAGGCCAAGTAGTGGGGTTTCCCACCCAGCGGCCGCGTCGACTGCGGCAGACCCCCGCGCTGCGGGCTCTGGTGGCACAGACGCGGCTGCATCCGGCCGAGCTGGTGCTGCCGGTGTTCGTGCGCGAGGGCGCAGTTGAGGCCCAGCCCATCGGGTCGATGCCGGGCGTCGTCCAACACAGTCTGGACTCGTTGGTGGCGGTGGCCCACGAGGTTGTGACCGCCGGCCTGGGCGGTCTGATGGTCTTTGGAGTCCCGCTCACTCGGGACGCGACAGGTTCGGGTGCTGACGACCCGGAAGGCATCCTCAATGTGGCGTTGCGTCGGGTGCGCGACGCCGTCGGCGACGACCTTGTGCTGATGGCCGACCTGTGCCTGGACGAGTTCACTGACCACGGGCACTGCGGTCTGCTTGACTCGCAGGGGCGCGTCGACAACGACCTCACCCTCGTGCGGTATGCCGCGATGGCGCTCGCGCAGGCGGCTGCCGGTGCCCACGTGGTGGGTCTGAGCGGGATGATGGACGGCCAGGTCGGCTACGTTCGTGGCGCCCTGGACCAGGCCGGCTTCACCGACACGATCATCTTGGCCTATGCCGCCAAGTACGCCTCAGGGTTCTACGGGCCGTTCCGCGATGCCGTGGAGTCCACCCTGGAAGGCGACCGGTCGACATACCAGCAGGACCCGGCGAATGCGACCGAGTCCTTGCGCGAGGTCGGGCTCGACCTCGACCAGGGCGCGGACATCGTGATGGTCAAGCCGGCGTTGCCCTACCTCGACATCCTGTGGCAGGTGGCGCAGCTCTCGCCCGTGCCGGTGGCGGCCTACCAGGTGTCGGGGGAGTACGCCCAGATCGAAGCGGCTGCTGCTCATGGCTGGATCGACCGCGAACGGGTGATGATGGAGTCATTGACCTCGATCAGGCGGGCCGGCGCCCAGATCATCCTCACCTACCATGCACTCGAAGCCGCTCGGTTCCTGAGCCGCTGACCTGCTTGAGTCGAGCCCCGCTGCCCGCTGATGTGGGTTGTTACGCCGGGTCCGCCGAAGTGGGGTTGACGCAGTTCGGATCGGTGGTTTCGAGTCAGACATGCCGCTGGCGTGGACTGCAGACTGCCTCTGAAACCTCCGACGTCAGCGCTTTCGCCCATGGTCGACCAGTGCCGGCAATGCCTGCGAGCTCCAGAGCAGCGTTGCAAATCCGGCTCCTGCCTACGTGCTCGGCCAGGCCCATGGGCTGCGGCCTCACCGCTGCCTGCGGCCGGGTGGAGCCGTCCCGCACCTGCACCAGCTGTCGGTCCGACCGCGCCACACACAGGCCTCGAATCGGCGTTTGGAACCGCCCACGGGGCTGCACCCCGCTTGGGTACCCGGCACTGGATCCAAGCGCCCAAGCGCAGGGACCGCGAACTTGGCCTCCTGCCGCCAATCAGCGGTGAAGGGCCCTTCGTGGCGCACGCCTGGCTCGGTGATCGGGGCCAACGCTGGCCGTATGTCAGCGGTCCCGGCGCAACGAGGGCAGTGGCGGGCAGCCGAAGACACGCGCAACGGCCCGGTACCGCGAGGTACCGGGCCGTTGCGCGTGGTGCTGCCTGGGTGCGCTCAGGCCTGGACGAGCTCGACGTCCAGGGCGATCTTGATCTTCTCGCCGACGAGAACGCCGCCGCCCTCGATCGCGACGTTCCAGCTCAGGTCGAAGTCCTTGCGGTTGATCTCGGTGGTGGCCTCGAAGCCGGCGCGGGTGCCGCCCCACGGGTCGGCGCTGGAGCCACCGAAGTCCAGGTCGAAGTTGACCGGCTTGCTGATGCCCTTGATGGTGAGCAGGCCCTCGAGGGAGTTGTTGGTGACCTTGGTGGACTTGAAGGTCATGACGGGGTTCTTCTGGACGTCGAAGAAGTCGGGCGACTTCACGTGAACATCGCGATCCGCGCTGTTGGTGTCGATGGATGCCATCTGCACGGTGGCCTCGACGGTCGACTTCTCGAACGGCTGGGCAACTGTGACGACCGCGGCAAAGTCCTTGAACTGGCCGCGGACCTTGCTCACCATGAGGTGCCGGGCCGAGAAACCGACCTCGCTGTGGGAGGGATCGACGTTCCACGTGCCAGCCGTGAGGTCAGACAGGTTGCTCATATTGAAGACTCCTTGGGTGGTGGTGTCGTTCTGTGGGAGGATCATCGTTTCGTTCTGTGATGAACACTAGCAGGAATAAGTTTATTTTTCAACTAAGAACCGGTATGATCGATCCCATGATCACCACGACTCCGCAGCCTCAGTGGCTCGATGCGGACGAGCAGTACGTCTGGCGTGAGTACCTGCGCGCGAGTCGATTGCTGGAAGCTGCCCTGGACCATGACCTCCAGGCTCACGGGCTGCAGCTGTCCGAGTACGAGATCATCTCCATGCTTTCCGAGGAGCCAGAGGGACGACTTCGGATGTCTGTGATCGCCGAGCAGGTGGTGCAGTCCCGCAGCAGGTTGACGCACACTGCCGGCCGCCTCGAGAGGCGCGGATGGGTACGCCGCGAGGCCTGTTCCGGGGATCGGCGCGGAGTTGAGCTGGTGCTGACTGCCGCTGGCTACCTCGAGATCTCCCGGATGGCGCCGACACATGTCGGCAGTGTTCGCGGCAACCTCCTGGACCACCTCTCCCGTGAGGACCTCCTCGCCCTGGGTCGTGCCATGGCGGCCATCGGCAGTGGCATCCTGAGCACCGGGGTATGCGACGAGGTTCGCGCAGCCGAGCAAGACCCAGCCTGAGGTGTGCGCGCTCGCAGCATAGGCTGATTCAATGGCTGCCATGATCTCGCCCAAGACTCCATATCCGTTTGACGCGCCGTCCTCCGAGGCGCTGCTGAGCCGTGCCGTTGCGGTCACGCCGGGCGGAGTCAACAGTCCCGTGCGTGCCTTTCGGGCAGTCGGGGGGACCCCCCGGTTCATCTCCAGCGCCAGCGGCCCGTACCTCACCGACGTCGATGGACGGGAGTATGTCGACCTCGTGTGCTCGTGGGGTCCCATGATCCTGGGACACACCCATCCTGAGGTTCTGGCCGCGGTTCAGAGTGCAGCGCGCAAGGGGTTCAGCTTTGGGACGCCCAGCGAGAACGAGGTGGCACTTGCCGAGGAGATCGTGGCCCGGGTCCAGCCCGTCGAGCAGGTGCGTCTGGTCAACAGCGGCACGGAGGCGACGATGAGTGCCCTGCGGGTGGCCAGAGGGTTCACCGGTCGGTCGAAGGTGGTGAAGTTCGCCGGGTGCTACCACGGGCACGCCGATGCGTTTCTCGTCGCCGCTGGCAGCGGTCTGGCAACGTTTGCCCTACCGGATTCGGCTGGGGTCCCCGCTTCGAGCGCCGGCGAGACGATCGTGTTGCCCTACAACGACGTTGAGGCACTGGAGGCAGCCTTCGTCCGCCATGGTGAGCAGATCGCGGCAGTGATCACCGAGGCCTGCCCCGGCAACATGGGGATTGTGCCGCCACTGCCTGGCTTCACCGAGGCCCTCCGGCGGGTGAGCAGGGCGTACGGCGCCCTGTTGATCTTCGATGAGGTCATGACCGGGTTCCGCTGCAGCGCCTCGGGTTGGTACGGACTGGAGGGGCCATACGACGGTGGCGCACCTGACCTGTTCACGTTCGGCAAGGTCATGGGCGGTGGCTTCCCGATGGCAGCATTTGGTGGTCGGGCCGACATCATGGCGATGCTCGCCCCCGACGGGCCGGTCTACCAGGCCGGGACACTGTCCGGAAACCCGGTGGCCAGCGCTGCCGGTCTGGCAACACTGAAGGGCTGCACCCCGGCCGTCTATGACCGGCTCGGGGCGGTGAGCAAGGTGATTGCGGACGCGGCGTGCGCAGAGTTCTCCCACCACGGGATACCGCACGTGGTGCAATGGGCCGGAAGCATGTTCAGCTTCTTCTTCCGTGATGCAGCCGTGACCAACTACGACGAGGCCAGAGCCCAGCAGGTGCAGGCTTTTTCGGTGTTCTTCCAGTCCATGCTCAGCCAGGGTGTGCATCTGCCCCCGAGTGCGTTCGAGACGTGGTTCGTCAGTGCCGCCCACGACGACGCCGCGGTCGATCGGGTGCTGGCCGCACTGCCCGCGGCGGCGCGGTCAGTCGCAGACTCGTTTGCCACAGTTTCCCCATGACCAACTCTGCCGGGGACTCCAACCGCACTGTCGTGCATCTGCTACGCCATGGGGAGGTGCATAACCCCACGGGCGTGCTCTACGGCCGGCTGCCTGACTTCCACCTCTCGGACCTGGGTCGAGAGATGGCCGAGACTATTGGTGCCCATCTGGCCGACCACGACGTGACCGCTGTGGTGGCTTCACCCCTGGACCGGGCGCAAGAGACGGCGGCGCCGATCGCCTTGGCCCATGGTCTTTCGATCACCACGGACCACCGGGTCATCGAGGCCGACAACTACTTCGAGGGAAAGACCTTCGGCGTCGGTGACGGGTCGCTGAGGTACCCGAGGCACTGGCTCAAGCTGGTCAACCCGTTCAAGCCGTCATGGGGCGAGCCCTACGAGGAGATCGCCCAACGGATGCTGGCCGCCGTGGCCGATGCCCGCCAGTCGGCCAGGGGGCACGAGGCCGTGATCGTCTCCCACCAGCTGCCGGTGTGGACGACCCGCTCCCGGCTCGAGGGTCGCCGGCTATGGCATGATCCCCGCCAGCGCCAGTGCTCACTGGCCTCCTTGACCTCGTTGACGTTCGTTGGTGACGAGCTTGAGTCGATCACCTACAGCGAACCGGCCGCGGCACTGCTGCCCGGGGCACGCAAGACTGCAGGCGCGTGAACCCGACCGTGTCGACGTTGCGCTGGTGGTTGGCTGCCCTCATCGCCGGGGCACTGTGCGTGAGTGTCTCCGCATGCAGTGCTGACGCCAACTCCATTGCGGCACAAGCCAGATCCGGCGATGGCAAGGGTTTCGTCTCCGGTGACGGCACCATCGAGCGCGTGGCCCTGGACAAACGCTCGACGGCGTTGACCCTGAGTGGCACGACGTTGCAGGGCACACCGTGGAAGATCACCGACGCAAGCGACAAGGTTCTGGTCCTGAATGTGTGGGGCCAGTGGTGCGGTCCCTGCGTGGCGGAGATGCCGCATCTGCAGCAGGTCTGGTCTCAGCTGTCTGCCGCCGGCAAGCCGGTGCAGTTCATGGGGATCAACGACCGCGACGGCGTTCAGACGGCCCAGGCCTTCCTGCGTGCCAACAAAATCACCTACCCCTCACTGCAGGACGACGGTGGGCGCACCCTGCTGGCGCTGCGCGGCAAGGCGAACACGACTCCCACGACGCTGGTTCTGGACCGCCAGGGCCGGATCGCCGCCCGGGTCTCGGGGCCGGTCACGGCCGCAACGCTGAGTGGGCTGGTCAACGACGTGCTCGGCGAGGGCGCGTGATCGCTGACGCCGCGGGAACCATCTCGTCCGGGGCGCTGCCACTGGCCGTTCTGGTCGCCGTGTCCGCGGGCTTTGTCTCCTTTGCCTCTCCGTGCGTCCTGCCGCTGGTGCCGGGGTTCCTTGGTTATGTGACCGGTCTGTCCGGTGTCACCCTGGAGCAGCGCAGCCGGGGGCGGCTCATGCTCGGGGCGACCCTGTTCGTCCTGGGGTTCAGCATCGTGTTCATCGCCGTTGCGGTGACCGTCTCCGCGGCCGGGACGATGTTGAAGGAGCACCAGGGTCTGTTGATGCGCCTCGGGGGCGTTCTGGTCATCCTCATGGCGCTGGTCTTCCTCGGCATCGGCGGCCAGCGCAGGTTCGCGCCCCGATGGAAGCCCGCCGCTGGCCTGGCCGGAGCACCCCTGTTGGGCATGGTGTTCGGCTTGGGGTGGGCGCCGTGCACTGGGCCCACATTTGGCGCGATCGTGGCACTGTCGACCGCGCTGTCCGGTGACGAGTATGCCATCGGCCGCGGGGTCGGGCTCGCCACCGCCTACTCGTTGGGTCTGGGACTGCCCTTCCTGCTCATCGCGGGCGGCTTCTCACGCGCCGGCCGGGCGTCACGTTGGCTGCAGGGGCACTTCCGCGGCATACAGATAGCGGGAGGCGCTCTGCTGCTGGTCGTGGGGTTCCTGCTCGTGACCGGCTTGTGGGAGATGGTGACCACGACGATGCAGGCCCATTTGGTCGACCGGTTCCGGACGGTGTTGTGATGACGAGGCTGTGGCCATGACGCAGAGCCGGATGGACACCCGTCCCGATGAGAGTGACGTGACCCAGCCGACACTGGGTCCTGTCGGCACGTTGCGCTGGGCATGGCGGCAGCTCACGAGCATGCGGACGGCCCTGTTGCTGTTGCTGTTGCTGGCGATCGGAGCGGTGCCGGGTTCGATCTGGCCGCAGCGCAACATCGATGCCGGCCGAGTTGCGGACTACCTGGCGACCCACCGTAGTACCGGTCCGTGGCTCGACCGCCTCGGCTTCTTCGACGTCTACTCCTCGCCCTGGTTCGCCGCCATCTACCTGTTGCTGTTCGTCTCGTTGGTCGGGTGTGTCGTTCCCCGCTCGAAGATGCACTGGAGGGCGATGCGGGCGCAGCCCCCGCGGGCGCCCGGTCGCCTCGAGCGGCTCCCCGAACATGGTCAGATCGAGGTCGACGGGGCGCCCGAGGATGTGCTTCAGATCGCACGGGAACTCCTGCGGCGCAGGCAGTTCTTGGGCAGGTACTGCCGTCTGCGTAGTGACGACCTGTCGCTGAGCGCAGAGAGTGGCTACCTTCGTGAGACCGGCAACCTGGTTTTCCACAGCGCCCTGATCGTCGTCATCGTGGCCGTGGCGGTTGGGCACCTGTTCGGCTGGCGTGGTGACCGCATCCTGGTCACGGGCAACAGCTTCTCGAACACCATCTCCGCCTACGACACCTTCGACCCTGGCCCCTGGGTCGACACCGAAGGACTGTCGCCTTTCACCGTTGCCGTCGACAAGCTGGATGTCACCTTCGAGGAACACGCCAGCGGGGCGCAGCGCGGGGCCGCCCGTGACTTCACCGCATACACGCGCACCCAGACCAGCCCGGATGCTCCCTGGGTCCATCAGATCTTGAAGGTCAACGGGCCGTTGACCTTCGGTGGGACGTCGGTTTTCCTTCTGGGTAACGGCTACGCACCTGTCATCACCGTGCGCGACGCCTCGGGCCAGGTGCTCATGCACGATGCCACGCCGTTCCTGCCGCAGGATTCCAACTACAAGTCGGTGGGCGCGATCAAGGTCTCGGCTGCCAGTCCGAAGCAGCTGGGGTTCTTCGGCTTCTTCCTGCCCTCGGAGTACCTCGACAAGGATGCCGGGCCGTCGTCGTTCTTTCCCGATCTGAAGAACCCTGCTCTCGCCCTCGGAGTCTACGAGGGTGAGCTGTATCCGCAGGGGCGACCGCAGTCGGTGTACACGCTCAGCACCGAGAAGATGACACAGCTGCGCAACGCCCAGGGCGAGCCGTTGCGGCTCATGCTCAAACCGGGACAGACCGCAGAGCTGCCCGATGGCAGGGGGAGCATCACCTTCGACGGGGTGAAGCGCTGGGCCGGGCTGTCGATTCGCTACGATCCAGGCAAGCTCCTGGCGCTCGGTGGCGCCGTCGCCGTGCTGGCCGGACTGATTGCCTCGCTGGTGATCCGTCGTCGCCGGGTGTTCGTGCGCGTCCGGGCGGCTGGGCGTCGTACCGTTGTCTCGGTCGGTGGCCTAGCAAAGGGTGAGGACCCGGGGCTGGGTGTGACCATCGAGGACCTGCTGAGCGCCATCGCACAACGGAGCGGCACTAAGACATGACGAATCAGACTCTCGCGCAGTACGCCAACCTTGGCGTCTACTCGGCCATGGCGGTCTTCACCCTTGCCATGATCGCCTTCGCCGTCGACCTGGCTGGGGCTGCCCCCAAGGTCCAGGCTGCGGCATCTGAGACCCAGAAGGAGCCGGCGCTGGTCGGTGGGGGGCGCTCCGATGACGCGCGGGTCTTCGCGGTCCGAGGTGACGTCGCAGGCCTTCCGCGCACGCGCAGGGCAGCCGGCGTGGCGATGATGCTCACCCGACTGGGCGGTCTTCTGCTGATCGCCGCTGCCGCCATGCGGGGCCTGTCCGTCCAGCGTCCGCCACTGGGCAACATGTTCGAGTTCGCTCTCGTGGGCTCCATGTTCGTTGTCGTCGTCTTCCTGGCGATCAGCCTGCGCCGGGACATCCGGTGGCTGGGGCTCTTCGTCGTCGGCCCGGTGCTATTGACGCTCGGGCTGGCGATCACGGTGTTCTACACCGATGCAAGTGAGCTGCTGCCCTCGCTCAAGAGCGTCTGGCTGGTCATTCACGTCACGGTGGCCACGTTCTCGGTCGCGTTGTTCACGATCGCGTTCAGCGTCACGATCCTGCACCTGATCAAGGCGTGGCTGGAGGTGCAGGACCCGGCGGGGATGTCACGCATGAGGACCATCGTCAACACGGCACTTCCCCCGGCGCGGTCACTGGACCGGACCGCATACGGGATCCACGCCGTAGCTTTCCCGTTGTGGACCTTCACGCTGATTGCCGGTGCCATCTGGGCCGAGCAGGCGTGGGGCCATTACTGGAACTGGGATCCCAAGGAGGTGTGGACGTTCGTGATCTGGGTCATCTACGCCGCCTACTTGCATGCGCGTGCGACGACGGGGTGGTCGGCGCGGGCGGCGAACTACTTGGCGCTGGCTGGCTTCGGGGCCATCCTGATCAACTACACGGTCGTCAACGTGTTCTTCGTCGGTCAGCACTCGTACTCGGGGATGTGAGCATGGCGCGTTACTCCGTGTTGCGTTTGATGATCTTCTTCGGATTCCTCTGTGCCCTGTGGCTGTTGGGCCTGCGTGATCAGGGCCAGCGCTGGTGGCTGCTCGGCCTATCGGCGCTGGGCTCGATGGTGGCGTCGTACTTCGTCCTGCGGGGGCCCCGGGCAATGTTCAGTGCCAGTATCGCGCGCCATGTCGATGAGCGTGCCCGACGGGCCGAGCTGGCTGGACGGGACGAGATCGCCGAGGACGCCGAGGACGTGAATGACCCCCCGCGCGCCTGAGGCCGTTCAGTGGGCAGCGTACAAACCGAGCGCCAGCAGCGCGGCGTAGACCAGCTCGAACCTGCCCGTCCCTGACAGCACCGGGACCAGGTCCTTGCCAAGCGCGCCGCCCAGGACCCGGCGCAACAACGGGAACGCCAGGGCGAACGACAGCAGTGCGATGAAGGCGGTTGAGTCGATGAGGCCGGCCACCATGACGCAGGCCAGCGCGACGGTCAGCAGCGCGGCGTACAGTGCACGGGTCCGGCCCTCTCCCAGACGTACGGCCAGCGTGCGCTTGCCATGACCGCGATCGGTCGGTATGTCGCGCAGGTTGTTGGCGACCAGGATCGCCGAGGCGATCGCGCCGACGCCAACCGCGCCGGCGACCGAGGCGGGGCTCAGGGAGAGTGCCTGGGTATAGGTCGTGCCAAGGGTGGCTACCAGGCCGAAGAACACGAAGACGAAGACTTCACCCAGCCCGGTGTAGCCGTACGGTTTCTTGCCTCCGGTGTAGTACCAGGCGGCCGCGATCGAGGCGACGCCGACAAGCAGCATCACAAATGCACCGCTGAGTGCGACCAGAGCAAGTCCGAACAGGGCTGCGCTGGCGAAGAAGAGCATTGCTGCGAGCTTGACGTTGTCGGCGTTGGCCAGCCCCTGACCCACGAGTCGTACCGGGCCTACCCGCTCCTGATCGGTGCCCCGGATGCCGTCAGAGTAGTCGTTGGCGTAGTTCACCCCGACCTGTAGTGCCAGCGAGACCAGCAGGGCAAGCAGGGCGAAGGCCAGCTGGGGCTTGCCGAGGGCATATGCGGCGCCGGTGCCGACCAGAACGGGTGCGATGGCGGCGGCAAGGGTGCGGGGGCGAGCGCCCTCGACCCACTGGGACAACGTGGCCATGGATCTACTTCCCGCTCACTTCACTGTCAGGTGGGGTGGTGTGACATCACAGATTACGGAGAAAATCCGGATCATCGTCGGGGCCACGCGGGGCTGACGGGTAACTGGGTCCCCGGTGTCGGTTCTGTGGGCCGCGTTGCCTGCCTGTGACGAACCAGGCGATGGCGCCAATCCCGGTCGGGGCGGACAGAAGGATCAGCAGGATCCAGATGAGCTTGGGTAGGTATTGAACGCGGGTCTCCTCGGTCTGGATCGCGTCGATCACCGCGTAGATCGTCATGGCGAGCGGGACGAGGACGAGCAGTACGTCGGCCATCCCGACCTCCTTGCTTGCTTGACTGCTGGTTGGCTTGATCTGGTCTCATGTTGATTTTGCCACGTGTTCAGCGGCAGTCGTCAAACAGCCTCCGGACCGCGGCTCGGTCGGGTTTGCCGGGGCCGCGTACAGGTAGCTCGGTCAGGGTCGCGAGCCGCCGTGGCAGGGCGTGATCAGGAAGCACGCCGCGCAGGCGGCCGCGCAGATCGTCAAGCGTCGGGGGCGAAGTGCCCTGGGCGACGACGATTGCGGCACTGACGACCTGGCCCCACTCAGGGTCGGGACTTCCTACCACGACGGCCTCGGCGACAGCGTCGAGCTGGGTGAGTGCTGCCTCGATCAGGCGCGGAACCACTTTGAGACCGCCGGTGTTGATCAGGTCGTCCAAGCGTCCGTCCACGACCAGGGCGCCCTCGTCGAGATGTCCGGCGTCGTCGGTGCGAAACCACCGCCGGTTGGCGTCGTCGGTCACGAAGGCCGTTGCGCTCAAGACCGGGTCGCCAAGGTAGCCCTGGGCAAGGGTGGCGCCACCGAGCCGGATCCGGCCGTCGGCCTCGAGGTGAACGAGGCTGACATCAAGAGCACGTCCGTCATAGACGCAGCCGCCAGCGGTCTCGCTCATGCCGTAGGTCGTGACCACCCGGACCCCCACGTCCCTCGCCTTGGCGAGCAGGCCGGCAGCTGCTGCTGCGCCGCCGAGCAGGACCGTGTCGTACCGGGCAAGCGACTGCCGCCCATCGGGGGACGCGAGCAGTCGGGACAGCTGGGTCGGCACCAGGGCGGTGTAAGCAATGGCATCAGAGTCGATCTGCCTGGTGGCGCGTGCGAACGATTCGCCGGTGAAGCCGCCCGCCAGATCCATCGAGACGGGTTTGGTGTGCGCGACCAACGACCGGACCAGGACCTGGATGCCGGCGATGTGGTGGGCCGGCATGGTCAGCAGCCATTGGCCCTGGCCGCCCAGCCGCTCATGAGTGGCGTCGGCGGAGGCACGCAGCGCTGCACTGGTCAGCATTGCCAGCTTGGGGCGACCGGTGGAGCCGGACGTGCCTATCGTGAGCGCGAGGCCCGGCGGGAGGTCGCCCACGTCATCGGGAATTGGCGGTGGCGCAGTGTTCAGGCCATGGGGGGCCAGGGCGGGACCGGAGCCGTCCAGAGCCCTGCGCAGGTCCGCCAGGACGCTGAGCGCAGCAACACCAGAGGGCACGGGCAGGGCACGCAATCGGGGGGCACTCACCAACCGAGGGTATGTGCTGCCACCGGGCATACTGAACGTGTGGCTGACAAGAGGCGACCAGTGGCGGTGGTGACCGGGGCGAGCGGCGGCATCGGTGCGGCGAGCGCCAGACGGCTGGCTGCGCAGGGTTTCGAGGTCGTCTGTGCGGCACGCCGGGCCGATCGCATCGCCTCGCTCGCTGCTGAGCTGGGTGGCCGGGCAGTGGTGTGCGACGTGACCTCGCACGACGACGTGGCTGCGCTCGCCGCGGTCGTGGGGCAGCGCTGTGACCTGCTGGTCAACAACGCCGGTGGCGCACTTGGCGCGGACACCGTAGCCGAGTCCGACCTTGGGCAGTGGAGGGCGATGTACGAGGTCAATGTCATCGGCATGGTCGCCGTGACCAAGGCGCTGCTGCCTGCTCTCGTGGCGTCGCAGGGCCAGATCGTGGTGATGGGGTCGACCGCCGGTCAGGTCGCCTACGAGGGTGGGGGTGGTTACGTGGCCGCCAAGTTCGCGCTCCGCTCGGTCGTCGACACCCTGCGGCTCGAGCTGTGGGACCAACCGGTACGGGTGTGCGAGATCGCGCCGGGCATGGTGCGCTCGGAGGGCTTCGCGCTGACCCGGTTCGACGGTGACCAGGCCAAGGCCGACGCCGTGTATGCCGGGGTGGCCGAGCCGCTGACCTCGGATGACATCGCTGAGTGTGTGGCCTGGGTCGCAGCCCGCCCTTCTCACGTCAACATCGACCGGATGATCGTGCGCCCTCGCGCTCAGGCGGCCAATCACAAGGTCCACCGGGTCCTGGGCTGAGCGGTCGGCGGTCAGCTCAGTAGTAGTAGGG
>Ga0209890_10000039_pt1 | contig 59248 bp, 54 predicted proteins | sample OrgsoiDNA2013049_FD_185799 | JGI IMG/M metagenome (GOLD analysis project Ga0209890, IMG submission 185799) | Permafrost soil microbial communities from the Arctic, to analyse light accelerated degradation of dissolved organic matter (DOM) -... | ecosystem: Environmental > Terrestrial > Soil >... | reverse complement strand
TTTCCAGCTCAATCGCAAATGTAGTGTAGACCCAGCTGTTGCCTGAACTCATTCTGCACGGGTTAGGCGTTTTTTCGACCATTCCGTGACGAACTTGGGTTAGGCACAGTCCGAACATCACAACTATCGGGACAGCTCATTGCAAACATAAGAAGAGCGTGCAGGGAAGGCTGAGCAAAAGGCCGGGGAAGCCAATGAGCGCGCCTCTGTAAACGAAAAAGAAGCCGAGCAGTTGCGCAAGGAAGCAGAGAGCGAGCGGTTGGCGCGGGTCCAAATCGAAGAAAGAGTCGAATGGAGACGGCTTTCAAAGGGCCAACAATCCATACTGGCTAGGCGACTTAACCAGTTTGCGGGGCAGTCTGCCGTGATTGTGTTCCACGGCTCTGATATGGAGGCCGATGAATTCGCATTCACAATTGCTACCGCGCTGCACATGGCGCACTGGGAGAGTATCCGACCATATGGAGCAGAGTTCATAGCTGCCGGAATGCCACTCGGAAACACTCCTCCCGCCAAACTGGATACAGGAGTGCATATTGGCAATCCTGGAAATCCGGCGAGTAGTAGAGCGTTGATACGGGAACTCCGCAAATTTGGATTCGATGCAATCGAAGACCATAGTCTCGATCTCGCTTCAGGCCCATCTAGAATGATGATTCTCGTCGATTCTCGTCCAGAAGGCCCCCAAGGAGAAGCCAAACTCAAAAGCAACCACAAGTAGGGGGGCACTTGAACGGGAAGTACAACGCGAGTTTGTCTTTCAACATTGACCGAAATAAACTGGGGGTGCGCCCCTTCTCGCGCTTTTCGAGAAGGGGCTGCCGCACAGCCGACACCGTTCGACTCCGCCTTACGGCTGACCCACCCGCCTGTGGCAGTATCCCAACTCAGTAACATGATATGCTATTTTTAAGCATTTATCGCTATGCTGTAGTCATGGGGGGCTTGTGAACATCTCTCTAACACCAGAACTGGAACAGATGGTGGACGACAAGGTAAAGAGCGGACGCTATGCCTCTGCCTCGGAAGTAATCCGAGAGGGTCTACGCCTCCTTGAGGAGCGAGAGGAACTGAAGCAGCAACGCCTCGCCGAGGTGCGGCAAAAGATCGACCGCGGGATCGACCAATTGGATCGCGGCCTCGGTATTCCAGGGCCCGAGGCCAGAGCGCGACTGCGGCAGCGGAGAAGCGTAAAGTAGCGGCAATGTCCGTTTATGTGCTGTCTCCCGATGCGCTGCAAGATTTGCAGGACATCTGGGATTTTGTCGCGCTCGACAATGAAAACTCCGCCGACCACCTCGAAGATGAGTTCTTCAACGCATTTGAGAAGCTGGCCCGGCAACCTGGGATGGGGCACTCTCGCCCGGACCTAACTGAGCGCGACGTGCGGTTCTGGCCCACTGGTTCCTATCTGATTGTTTACCGCGAACGCCCAGAGGCGCTGCAGGTCCTAGCCGTCCTGCACGGATCGCGTGACGTTCCCGAAGTAATGCGCAGAAGAGAATACCCACCAAACTAACGCCGTTGCAGCAGATCTCCAGCCACGAAGAGAAAAAACACCACCGAAATCACGCCGTTCATAGTAAAGAACGCCGCGTTCAGCTTGCTAAGATTGTCATGCCGTACCAGCGTGTGTTCGTAGAGCAAGAGCGCAGCCACCGCAATCACTCCCGCGACCGCTAGCTTGCCAAGCCCAAAAGTCACGACCAGCGCGACCAGCAGGCCGAGCATTCCGATGTGAAACAAGCGAGCGATGACCAGCGCATTCCTGATTCCGAGATGACGCGGCACGGAGTGCAGATCATGGCTGCGGTCGTATTCATGATCCTGACAGGCGTAGATCACGTCGAATCCCCCGACCCAGAACGTCACCGCGGCGGTAAGCAGCAGTATCCGCGGATCGAGCGACCCGCGAACCGCGATCCAGGCGGCAGCCGGCGCAATGCCGAGGGCAAATCCGAGAAACAGATGCGACCAGCGCGTGAAGCGCTTGCTGTAGGAATACAGAAGGATCACCGCCAGCGCCACCGGCGAAAGCATCAGCGTCAAGCGGTTCAACTGGGAAGCGGCGAGAACAAAAATCCCGCACGAGACCAAAACGAACGACGTAACGAACACCGGTGTTAATTGTCCAACCGGCAGAGCGCGAGTGGCAGTGCGCGGATTGGCGGCGTCAATCGAGGCGTCGGCCAGCCGATTGAAGGCCATAGCGGCAGAGCGCGCCGACACCATGGCGACAACGATCCAGCCGAGCTGATGCCACGCCGGCAAACCCCCAGCGGCCAGCATAGCTCCGCAGAGCGCAAACGGGAGCGCGAAGATCGAGTGCTCCCACTTGATCATCTCCAGCGTGATCTTCAGATTTCGGAGGAAGCCCACGCCACAATTGTAAAGCAGTGGCTGGTGGAGAGCCGGGCGTCCCGCCCGGCCAGAGGGATGCCAGCGGTGCCGGGAGACGACGCCCGGCGCTCCAGCGTACGACCCACACGCGATCACAGTGCTAGCCGCTGTCCGCAGCTCCTTCCACCAGCGGCACAAATCGGCAACCCTCGAGAATCTTTACCTCGGGCTGTCCGCGGACCTTGCAGATCAAATGCAACTTCTGGCTCGAGGGCGGGCCGACCGGCACCATCATGCGTCCGCCTTCGCACAACTGCTCAAAGAGAGCATGGGGCATCTCAGAGGTTGCCGCCGAAACAAGAATGGCGTTAAACGGCGCGCACTCGGGCCAACCCTGGCTGCCATCGCCGACTCTGATCTTCACGTTGCGATATTTCAACCGATGCAACGTACTTTCCGCCGAGGCCGCCAGTTCTGCGTGGCGCTCCACCGAATACACTTCGGCCGAGAGCAGAGAAAGCAATGCCGTCACGTAGCCGGAACCAGTGCCGACTTCGAGGACGCGATCCGTGGCTTGAAGAACGAGGCGCTCGAGCATTGCGGCCACGATGTAAGGCTGCGAGATGGTTTGTCCCTCGTCGATCGGCAGCGGGTGATCTTCATAGGCGTCCTGCCGGAAAGCCTCCGGGACAAACTCGTGCCGCGGCACGCGGCGCATGGCGTCGAGCACGCGGAGGTCGCGGATTCCGCGCTCCGCGATTTGCGTGCGAACCATTTGTTCGCGCTGTCGCTCAAGCGAATCGTGTTGTAAGGGAAAGCCCATGGCTTCTACATTGCGAACAACCTGCTCGGCTTGCGCCGGGCTGGACAGCCGAGGGGGGCCGTCCCTACGTGGGTTCAATACGGGCCAATGATTCCGCCAATGTTATGTGCTGTGGGCGGCTCTGGCCGCGCCTTCTTTTCTTGCGCCTCGATCATGTCGAGATATTTGTAGGCCGTCCCGGTGTTGAAGAGCACGACCTTGTCTTCGGCGCGAAAGAAGCCGCTGGCGCGCAGTTTCTGGTACGCAACCAGCGATGCTGCTCCTTCGGGCGCGGCGAACACACCCTCCACGCTCGCCCAATGCCGCATGGCCGCGAGAATTTCCTCGTCGGTCGCGGCGACCGCGGTGCCATGGCTTTTTTTCAGGATCTCGAGAATCAGGTAGTCGCCGTAAGCTTTCGGCACGCGCAGGCCAGCCGCAAAGGTCGCGGCGCCCGCCCACATTTCGCTGATCCACAATCCGGAGCTGCTCTTCCCTGCTTCCCATGCCCTCACAATCGGCGCGCAGCCAGCGGCCTGCACCGTAATCATTTTCGGGCGCTCGGAGCCGATCCAGCCAAGTTCCTCCATCTCATCGAAGGCCTTCCACATTCCGATCATGCCGACGCCGCCGCCCGTCGGATAGATGATGCCTTGCGGAAGTTTCCAGTTCAGTTGTTCGGCCACCTCGTAGCCCATCGTCTTCTTTCCTTCGACGCGGAACGGTTCTTTGAGGGTCGAGACATCGAACCATCCTTCTTTCTCCTTGCGTTCGGCAACCATGCGGGCGCAGTCGCTGATCAGGCCGTCCACCAGCGTGACGTGCGCGCCGTAGTAATCGCATTCCATGCGATTCGCCATGGGCACATCTTTCGGCATAAAAATGTGAGCCTCAATGCCCGCTGCCGCCGCATATGCTGCCAGAGCGCCACCGGCGTTTCCAGCGGAAGGCGCGGCCAGCTTCTTCAGTCCATAATGTCTGGCCATGGTCACAGCGGCCGACATGCCGCGCGCTTTAAACGATCCGGTAGGATTCAGGCCTTCGTCCTTGATAAAGACATTGGCAAACTCGCGACTCGTGTGACGGGGCTCCGCCCCGTCCTGGCGGGGCAAAGCCCCGCCACCACACAGGCTGGGAAGCATGGGCGTGAATCCCTCGCCAAGCGTGACGGGCTTCGCGTCGGGGAGAACTTCGGCATAACGCCACATGCTGGTCACGAGGCCCGATAAATCTTCGCGACGCAACTTCCCTTTCAGGCTGGCGAGATCGTAACGGACGTATAGCACGCCGCCATCTTTGGGGCAGACATTCTGCGGGCGATCAGCGGGGAGATGCTCTCCGCAGCGAGTGCATTCGAGGTAGGTAATTCGCATCGGTGGAAGGATAGCACTCGGCTGTTAGCTATTGGCTATTGGCTCTTGGCTGTCAGCCCAGCTTTGAGCGGAACGTTGGGATTTATCGTGCGCGTCAACTGAGGATTGTTGGCGTAATGGTGCGGCCCGTATGTTGTTACAGAACAGATATTCCAACAGTTAACCGGTGTTGCCTCTGTCACCGCAACTGAACATACCAAACGAAGAGGTGCACTAAGGCGTGATCTCGAACACCGTTCCAACGTAGCCGGAGCCGCCATAATTGGCCGTGCCGTAGAGGTTGCCCGCCGTATCGCGTACCAGACCGGCATAGGGATACGCCCCGTCGGCTCCGGCAATGAAGCTGTGCAGCACGGTTAGATTGCCGAGAGGATCAAGCTTAAAGACGACTCCGCACCCGGAGCCGTAGCAATCCGCCATTTCGCCACCAGTATTGGACGTGCCGTAAAGGTTCCCCGACGAGTCGCGAATCACCCCGCCCCAAGGGTACCCTCCGTCCGTCCCGCCGGTGAAGTTGTAAAGCACTGACTGCTTGCCTTTTTTGTTGATCTTGAATACCACTCCTCGCTGCTGGGCGCCGCCGAAGACGGCGCTGCCATAGAGGTTCCCGGATCCATCTCGAATCAAACCTGACGACGGCATCCCTCCGTCGGTTCCGCCCGTAAAGCTGTATAGAACTGTCTCCTTGCCAGTCGCATCCAATAGGAACACCACGCCGCAGCCATAGGGCGCGTTGCAAGTCAGATCACCGCCTCCAGAAGTTGTGCCGTAAAGGTTCCCCTTAGCGTCACGAGTTACACCTGTCTCAGGATCTGTTCCGTCCGCCCCTCCAGTAAAGCTGTAAAGCACGGTCTCTTTGCCGGTGATATCCAGCTTGAAGACGACTCCGCACCCGTAACCGTAACAGTCCGTCATTGCGCCACCCCCCGACGTGGTGCCATAGAGGTCTCCCGCGGCGTCTCGGATCAAGCCCGAGGAAGGGCTCGCCCCGTCCGTTTTACCAGTGAAGCTGTAAAGTACGGTTTGCTTTCCTTTCTTGTCGAGCAAGTACACGGCTCCGTTGCCTGACGAGCCACCTTGACGGGTTGTACCGTAGAGATTACCGGCTGCGCGAATCAACCCGGTGGTGAGATAACCTCCGTCCGCTCCGCCCGTGAAGTTGTAAAGCACGGTCTCCTTGCCGGTCGCATCTACCTTGAATAGGGTTCCGGAGTTAGAAGGTCCGCCCAGGTCCGTAGTGCCGTAGAGGTTGCCGGCTGCATCCCGGACGAGACCAGCGATGGGAGAAGCGCCGTCAGTCCCGCCTGTAAACGAATGAAGTACCGTGAACGTCTGAGACTGTGCCGATCTGGTCGCGACGACTGCCGGTACAAGCATGATCGCCAGAGTCAGCGTGGCGCCTGCTACTCGCCGGTGTATTCCAAGAATCCAACTCCGGTGTCGCGTTAGGCTATTCATCCGGAATCTCCCTTCTAACTTCGATAACGGCAGCGATTATATCCCGACTGGGAGTTCACCGGAACAATGTCTGTGTTTGTTGCTGAACTCATCCGCGCGGAAGTCTGGACTGTTGACGCAAACAGCGTTTGCACCAACTATCCCTGAACCAACGCCACGGCAAAGGCTCTGGCCTCAAAACGTCCCCCGGGGTGGCATACCGCCCGTCTGTACCCCGTCACGCTGGCAATCTCTTCAACATCTCATTCGCTCGCCGAAACCACGGCCGCTCCCGCCGCCGCAGATAGCCGGGCATGGTGGGCTTCTTATCGAGCACCTTCTGCGCCCATTCTCGAGCTTCGGCGTTGTGACCCTCGGAGGCAAGCAGATCCGCGAAGTTCAAGTAAGTCTCGGACAGCGTCGACGTGATCGTTACCTGCCGGAAGAGCGCCTCGGCCTTTTCCTTTTGCCCGGTCTGCGCGTAGGCGTGGGCCAGCAATCCGGCGGCGCGTTGGAAATCGTAGTCGGGCTGTTTGCCGACCACCCGTTCCAGGTCGGGTAACGCGGCTGCGGCGTCGCCTAACTGGATGGCGCAAACGCCGCGCCGGTAAAAGGGGTCGGGCGTATCGGCACGCGCGGCAATGGCTTTGTCGAATGCGGCTCGCGCTAACTGGAGCTTGCCGTCGTCCATGTAAAGGTCGCCGAGTTCTTCGTAGTTACCCGCCGACGGATTGTCGCGAATCGCAGCTTCCAACTGGGCAATACGCTTGCGGCGCGGAAACACTTTGAAAGACTGGCCCACGAGCCCAATGTCGGGAAGCGCCTCAACCGCGAGATAGATGATCGCGCCGAGCGGACCTAGAAAGAGGATGACGAAAATCCAGTAGTTATCCGGCCGCCGCCGGATGAAGTGGACGATTGCCAGTCCCTGGAGCAGGAAGCCCCACGGGTATAGAAAGTATCCCATGCCAGTCTTATGTCCTAGCGTGAGATTACACATTTGTGGAAGATGGAGAAAGTGACTTCCGGGTAGCCGCAAGGAAATAGAGCAGCGGGCGGAGACGCGGCAAGCCGCGTCTCTACAGGAAGATTGCATAGGAGCATTGATGTCGATCGAGAACACCGAGAACGATGTGCAGCAGATTCTGGCGCTTCATGAAGCTGGCGACAAAGCGCTGATGAGCGCCGATCTCGCCGTGCTGGCGCAGATTTTCGCAGAAGATTATGTGCAGTACAACGAGTCGGGCAACGCTTTCACGAAGCAGGATGTGCTGAACAATTTTCGGACGGGAGCGATCCGTTATCCGTCGATTGTTTCGACCGGGCGGAAGATTCGCGTGTTCGGCGATACCGCGGTCGTGCATGGCTCGGAATCGGATGAAGTGGAAGTCAACGGAGAGCGGCTCGCCGTACGCTACGTTTACCTCGATGTTTTGCGAAAATGCGATGGCGAGTGGAAATTAGTGGCTTCGCAGTTGGCGCGGCCGATGGAGTGAAAGGATTCATCTCCGGCGTGAATGGTGATGAAGCGGGCCGAGCTTGCGCTCGGCTTGGACGGGCGAGGCGCCCGTCCCCACACAAGATCTACTCCACGGCGCGCAGCCGTTCCCGCCAGTGTGACCAGAGAAACCAGCCGACCCCGCCGACCAGCAAGATTCCGATGATCGCGTCGAACTGATGGAAGTACTTGCCGAGCGAGCGCCAGTTCTCGCCTAGCTTCATGCCGAAGTAGGCCAGCGCGAAACACCACGGCCACGATCCGAGGAAGGTGTAGATGTGAAACTTTCCGCGCGGCATGCGGGCGACTCCGGCGGGGAGCGCGATGAATGTCCGGATCACCGGCAGCAGGCGCGCGACGAACACGGCCATATATCCCCAGCGCTGGAAGAATCGGTCGGCCCAGTCGAGTTCGCGGCGGCCCATCAGGATCCAGCGTCCGTAACGCTCGACCAGCGGACGCCCGCCGTAGCAGCCGACTTCGTAGGCGACAAGCGAGCCCAGGTTGCACCCGATCGCGCCGGCCGTTGCCACCCAGAGCAACTTCATCGTGCCGGTGTACACGAGGTAGCCCGCGAACGGCATGATCAGTTCGGAAGGCAGTGGAACGCACGCCGACTCAATCGCCATGAGCAGCGCAATTCCAGCATAGCCGGTCGCCGCCACTATGGAACTGATGAATACGAAAAGTACGGTTAGGATTTTCTCGGTCATGAGAATCGGGTCATCGGATGATCGGGCCATCGGGTGATCGGATCATCTGGCTGGTTTAAGGTTTTTAATCGCCCGATGACCCGATGGTCAGATGACCCGATCTAGAATGCCCCTTCCTGAGTGAAACTGAAGCCGGGCAAGGATACGCCATCCGCCGATTTGACGACCTTCACCTTTACGACGGGAGCGTCGGGCGCGTTGACCTCGGCGGGCCGCAGTACCGCGTATTGCGTGAACACTTCGCTGTAGACTTTGGTGACAAGGTGATCCTGGCCGGTTGCATCATGGCGCCAGACTTGTCCGAGTTGGATATTCTTTACGGCCACAAGTTTTTCCTTTAGTCCTCAGAGTACTCACCTCGCCGCCAACCCGTCAATCGTAGCGGAGTGATCTTTGGTGATGTGCGGCCGCCGCAAGTCCGCCGCTTTGTTACCATGAACCACTACCCAGGAGGAAACCGATGCCCCGCGGAAACATGCCGCGTCAACCCAGTCGCAGCGGACGACAGGAAGGTGCTCGCCGGCCGAAGGGTGCGCCGTTGCAGGTCACACCATCTTCGAAGGCCGCAAAATCAAAGAATGCTGCTCCGCGTCCAGTCGCCGGTCGAACTTCGCTGAACGCCGGGACGGCGCGGAAGGTTGCGGTTCTGAAGAAGAAATCTGCATCTGGAACGGGAGACGCGGCGAGACGCGGCTCTACTTCTGATCCTTTAGCTCCTGCTCGTATCCGTCAAATCATCGCGGGGCTTGACCAACTTTATCCCGACGTGACCTGTGCTCTGACCCACCGCAGCGCGTGGGAGTTGTTGGTGGCGACGATTCTTTCCGCGCAGTGTACCGACGTGCGGGTGAACATGGTCACGCCTCTCCTGTTCGAAAAGTATCCGACCGTCCAGGACTTCGCGGCGCTGGTGCCGGAACAGTTGGAGCCGGATATCCGCTCGACCGGCTTCTTCCGCAACAAGTCGAAGTCGGTGGTGGGCGCGGCGCAGAGGGTGGTCGCGGACTTTGGCGGGAACGTGCCGCAAACGATGGAGGATTTGCTGAGCCTCCCCGGAGTGGCTCGCAAGACGGCGAACGTCGTGCTTGGAACGTGGTTTAAGAAGAACGAAGGGGTCGTCGTGGATACGCACGTGACGCGAATTTCACGGCGGCTGGAACTGACGAAGCAGGACGACGCGCGAAAAATTGAAGAGGATCTAATGCAGATTATTCCTCGCGAGCGGTGGACGGATTTCTCTCACGAGGTGATCTGGCACGGGCGCAAACTCTGCGTGGCGCGCGGTCCGAGGTGCGCCGATTGCGCGTTGGAAAAGTTGTGTCACGCCGCCGACAAAACTTGGTCTACGGTTGAGATTCACGCGCAGACTTAGGATCGGCGGCGTACTTAGGAGAGGCCAAACTGCGCTCGGCTTGGACGGGCGAGGACGCTCGTCCCTACATGAGCAAAGGCCTCAGCCGCCGGTGTAGGACAGTTCCACTACGGTGCAATCGTCGTTCAGCGGCGTGCCTCCGCAGAAATCGGCGACTGCGGTGAAGACGTCCTCCATCGACGCACTCTTCCCCGCTACGTGTTCGAGGCGTTCGCTGTCAAACATATCTCCGCGGGCGTTCTCGGCTTCGGTGACGCCATCGGTCACCAAGATGAGACGGTCCCCCGGCCTCATCTGGCAGCGGTCGCTCGAGTACGTCGCATCCGCCAACAGGCCTACGGGCAGATTGCCGTGGGATGGCCGGAGCACTTCGTTGCCGCAGATCCACACCGGGGGAACGTGTCCGCAGTTGACGTATTCCAGATCACCGTCACTGCGCAGGCGAGTAATGATCATAGTCGCGTATTTTTCTCCGATGTGCTTGTAGGTGAAGAAGCGGTTGACGGCATCGACGATCTCCACCAGGGGCATGCCTGAAATCAGTTGCGAGTAAACCATCCCCTGGAGAATGGAAGCCAGCAGCGCGGCGGAAACTCCCTTGCCGCTGACGTCCGCTAGAACCACGGCCAGGCCCTGGGGCGTATTCACGGCTTCGAAGAAATCGCCTCCGATTTCTTTACACGACATGTTGCGCCCATTCACGCGCGCAAAAGGAACTTCGGGAAGGGTTACCGCTAACAGACGCTGTTGAATCGAGGCTGCAATCGACAGTTCCTGCTGGTAACGGCGCCCGGCTTCTTCGGCCTGCACCAGGCGGGCGTTCTCGACCAGTTGGGCCGCTTCCGTCGCGATCGCCCGCAGAATATCTTTGCTTACGCCGGCGATATCGCGCGAGGCGAAGCGCGAATCGACGTAGAGCGCCCCCATCACGTCTCCACCGGCCGGCTGCTCGGTGCGGGTGGTTTGCACCAGCGGCTTGCGCAACGGCATACAGATCACGGTTCGCAGGTCGAAGGCGACGATGCTGTGCCGCTCCTTCACATCGAGCTCCTTACTGGTGTCCGTGACCAGGTATTCGGAGTTCGAGGTCAAGGCGCCGTCAAGCACCGAGCGGGAAATTGTCTTGTCATCGAGCAGCGGCTCGCCCTTCGAGTTGCGTCCGGCGGCGAGCGTCAGGTTTCCGTCGATGTCGCGCAGGAAGATGTATCCGCGTTCGGCGCGGGTTAGCTTCAGCGTGGCCTCAAGCAACGTAACCAGGATTTCATCCAGCACGCCGATGGTGTTCAGCTTGCGTGCCGCTTCCATGAACAAGGTGAGCTTCTCGAGGTCGCTGGCCTCCGGGGCGATCTGGATGCCCGAGATCTGGCTCAGGAACTCCCGCGCCGTGTTCGAGGTCGTGTGCAGCGGATGGAAAATCAGGTAGGCAACATCGCGCGCGCCAAATTCCAGCCGGTCGTTGCGCTGGAGTTTGTGCCGGTCCACTTTCTCGCCATTGACGAAGGTGCCGTGTTTGCTGGCCAGGTCTACGACAAAAAATTCGCCGTCTTCCGAAACGATGGAAGCATGCTCGCGGGACACGCGCGGATCGGCGATCACCAGGTCGCGATCCACCTTGCGGCCCACGGTGTAGGGAGTGTGATTCAGCGACAGCGTCTGCTGATCATTTCCCTGTACAAAGATCGCGATGGGAAAGATGCTGGATATGCCCGAATGCGACGAAGCCGACATTTACCCTGGATTCTCCTGCGGCCCACGTGTCAGCGAAAAGACGCCAGTGCGTGACACGGGCTCCCAAGCATTCTACGACGAGCCCGGCCCTGCTGATGTAGTAAAAGTCGTCTGATAATAATGGACGAGCATCAGGGCAGCCACTCCCACGGGGATCTGGACGACCGTCCAGAAAGGAACTGCCCAGGCTCGTTCGATAGTCTCCCGCGGCAAAACGAAGGAAAGGCCCGCCAGCGCAACGCTCGATATCCACGGCCAGAGGACCAGGCCGGTCGTGATCACGAAGAGGACGCGGTTGGCAATATTTCTCTGCCAAATCGTCCGGCGCTCCTTGGCCAGCACCAGACACGCTGGGGTCAGAAGAATTTGATAGTTGGGAGAACAGGTAGGTACCAGGAGGATAGTGGTGGCCAGCACCAGGCTAAGCGTGAACCCAAAAGAACCAGTGTTCGCATTTTGCCGGCGCTCCCTCCAGCAAACCCCCATCGTGGCTGCAAAGGCCAAGAAATCGACAGCCCAACTCCAGGGAGCGCCAATCAAGCTGTCCATCACCGAGAACGCGCCGGTGTAGCGCTGATATTCGCGAACCGCATGCCAGAAGCGGGGAATCCAGTGGGGCAGGTACCATTCCGAGGCGGCCATTAGGACGGCCATCGCGGCCAGAAATGAAATCGCCCAGCGATAGCGACGCCTCCAATCGCCCGCGGTCCAGACGGCAAGCCAAGGCAGCAACAGGAATACGAATTGCGGTTTCATGCTCGCCAAAGCCAGCAGAAATCCAGCGGCGAGCGCGTGATCCGTTACCAGAAGCGCGATCGCAATGGCCATCAGGCCAGCGACTAGAAGGCTCATCTGCTGGAGCTTCAGCCCTTGCATCACGGCCAAACTGCCCAGCATGAGCGCGAGCACCGTAATGTGGGTCGATAGCGGCGCTGACCAGCGCAAGACTCGGAGCCAAAGCGGTACGCTGGCGGCGGTGAGAACAATCAATATCCAAAGGAAGGCCTTCTGGATGATCGGGAAAGGCAACCCGATCGTTGGGGCAAGAAAAAAAACCACGTAGACAGGATAGGCAAACCCCTGCTCATCGCGGGGGTCGTTGGGACGAGACGGGTCTAGTGCACGACCGTAGTAGCCGACTTGAATTTCGCGGGTGACTTCTGGGCTATAGGGATCGCGTCCGTAAAGAAGCAGTTCCCTCGCGCCCAGCCAGCGCGGGTACAGGTCGGAAAGATTGCCGCGCGGCCGCTGGTGGATATTGCCATCGGCCTTCTGATATGGAATCAACACGCGGTCGGCGTAAGTCCACATGCCTACCGCGCAGACCGCAGCAGCGAGAACCAGCCAGAACGACTTATGGAAAATGCCAGACCTCATCGCGGATCTAAGAGAATCTGGATATTACAACGCTCCCGCGAACATTTATCGTCCAATCGGAAATTTTGTTGCGGCGGCCTTCTTTGCTGGAGCGATGATTCCCACCATGGCATAGGCGGCCAGCAAGATTACGAGCGGTTCTATCGGGTGCCGGTAAGTGGGAAAGTTGTGGGTAACGTAATAGACCAAGGGAAAAACCGTCAGCATGATGAGCCAGACCCATCCGTTTCTGTCTTTTCGCATTGCCCACGCTGCTCCGAGCCATCCCAAGATCGAGACTACAATCCACCAAAAAGGATAAGGAACATACCAAAACTCAACCATGCGCCGGAGTACGCGCCAGACAAAGCCAGCAGGATCGCTCATGATGAACTTCCTGGCCGCGTCAAATTTTTCATCCATGAAAGGCAGTTCGCCAAGCCGCGCGTAGTGGCTGGGATCGTGGTCGGGAAAATCACCAGAAAAGTCAACTGTTCCCTGCATTCCAGGCCGGTTTCCGAGCCAAAGTTCCAACCCAAAATTGTCGCGGAACGGAATGGAGCGTCCGAATGTCACGTAGTTTCTTGCGGTCCATGGGGCCAGTGCAAGAAGAAGTCCAGCAATGGCAATCAATACTCGCGGCGAGCGAGCTTTTGACCAGGCGAGCCAGCCTGCGTAAACCAAAACAATGGGCAGAAGCGACGGCTGAAGGAGAACGAGCAGCCCGGAATAAACACCGAGAACGAACCATCGCCGGCTCCCTTCCAGCCTTTTCGGAACCCACAAGAATAAAGCGGTAAGCCCTAAAGCCGCGAGGTAAGCGTTTGTCAGGCTCACAGAGAATGCGTTCGTTCGGTACATCCAGGGCAGCACCCAGAGCCATGCCGCCAAAATGCCAACCGTTTCGCCGAAGTGGAGTCTTCCCACGTAGTAAAGCAATACGGCGGTGACAGCACCGGCCAACACATTGATTAGCACCGCGGTCCACGCAGATGCCACAGTGCAGATTCCGAACACTTTGAATATGGCAGCCAAAATAAACGGATATCCCGGGGGTTGCTGGGCGGTCGGCGCAGTCGGTGCGCCAGCATAGGGCGACGAAAAGCCCAGTCCGGAGACTAAGGCGGCGGCAATATGCGACGGCTCATTCTGCAAAAAAAGCAGTTGCGGCCTGAATCTCCTGGAGAGAATGTACGTTGCGCTAGCCAGGCGCGTAGCGAGTGCCGCTCCGAAAATAAACACCGGAGAGGCCGCAATTCGTTTGACGGTTGTCAAGTTATCAGTCTGTTCCACGCATAGCTTGCTTAGAATCCTGCGTCCGTTCGATGATTCGGCATTGCCGGTTGAAAGCACGCGCTCCGCTTTCCTCCGCTTCTTGCCCAGTCGCTTCTCCGTCATTGCCGATCCTGAATTCTATCGTTAGCCGGGGGAACGCACCAAATAGATGGCAGAATCGAAGGGGACGAGTTCCAAGTGGGGTATGATCGCTCAGCGTGAGAGCCAGTCCGCTTTCTCTATCCAACGCGTTTCCGGTGTTTTTGCTGCTGGGGTTGTTCGGCATGACGGCCCGTCCGGCGACCGATCCCGATCTTTGGTGGCATTTGCGCACCGGGCAGTGGATCGTGGAAACTGGGCATGTCCCGCACTCCGACCCTTTTTCCTTCACCCGCGCCGGGTATGCCTGGGTGTCGCATGAGTGGTTGTCAGACGTCGCGTTTTACGAATTGTGGAAACACGGCGGCGCAGCCGTGCTGATCGTTTTCTCCGCCATCGTTACGAGCGCTGGCTTTATGCTGCTCTATCTGCGCTGTCCCGGGAAGAAGCATTGGGCAGCGGCAGCGACGGCCTGTGGTGCTTTGGCTGCGGCACCGTCCTGGGGCGTACGGCCGCAAATGTTTACCTTTACGCTGGCCAGCCTGCTGCTATGGCTGCTCGAACGTGGCGAGGGTCGCCCCCGGCTTCTGTTTTGGGTGCCCCCTCTGCTTCTCCTATGGCTGAATCTGCACGCCGGATTCGCGCTCGGTCCCGCGTTACTATTGGCGTATGGTGCCGGCCTGCTTTTCGAGACGGGCGTTGGCCACACACCCTGGCAGCAGGCACGTCCCATCCTCCTGCGGGTGCTGCTGCTTCTACTGGCTTGTTTGGCTCTTGTGCCTCTCAATCCTAGTGGCGCGGAACTCTATCGTTATCCATTCGATACTCTGCGTTCGCCCGGGATGCGCTCGTTGATTGGCGAGTGGCACTCACCGGATTTTCACCAATGGCTCTATCGTCCATTCTTGCTGCTATGGCTGCTACTTCTGGCCGCACTGGCCAGTTTCCGCTCGCGGCCCAAGGCTCGTGTGGTCGTGCCCCTGCTCCTGACCTCTTTCGCGGCTCTGGATGCCGTCCGCCACATACCAATTTTTGTGTTGGTGGCGATACCGGTCATCGCCGCTGCCCTCCCGGCGGCCATGGGTGCTTGCGGCCAAAGGCCCCATGTCTCGAAAAACGAGAGACGAGGGGCACCCGGCGCTTGGCGACTCCGTCCGGTTTTCAACGGGGCCGTTGTCATTCTGATGGCGGTCCTGGTAGTGGTGAAGTGGTTCAGTCTTGCGAGCAACCAGGATGCCCGCGAGGCAGAACAGTTTCCCCAACAGGCGGTCGCGTTCTTGCGGGCCAGCGACCAGCCCCGAAGAATTCTCGTTTACTACGACTGGGGAGGCTATGCCATCTGGAAACTCTATCCCGAATATCGCGTATTCGTGGACGGGCGAGCAGACCTCTATCGGGATGACCTCCTGCACCAGTTTGAGACCGCCGTGCTCTTCCGCTCCGGCTGGCGAGACATCCTTGACCGCTGGAAGGTGGAGGCGATACTTGTGCCCCCATCCTGCGCGCTGGCGCAAGCCCTCCTGCTGGACGCCAATTGGCACGCTGTTTTTAGCGATCCTAAGGCGATCATCTTGGTTCGGGCGAACTAACCGGCAGTCGAGAATGCTGCCGTTCCACGGGACCCCTCGTCTGAGGGTTACGAAAGTGAAAAAATGTTTCCCAGAGTCATCCAGAATCTGCGAAACTAGGGCGCGTACAAGTATTGGTTCCAAAGCACGTCTCGGATTGCAGGTTTCTGGCTAGAAGGATGGAGTCTAGAATGACAGGTCTAGCTAAACTATTGTGGCGCAATGAGGAAGGACAGGATATCGCAGAATACGCGGTGATGCTGGCCGTAATTCTGGTGATCGTGATCGGCACCGTCCGTCTGATCGGTACCAACGCGAACAACGTGTTCTCGTCGGTAGCCAGCTCAATCAAGTAGGCCACACCCTTGCGGAAATTGGGTCCGCTGCGGGGACCAATGAATCCGGATTTGTCCAGGAAGGAGAGGAATGAACCGAAGCCGTTTGCTGATGATCGGAGGCTTGGCGCTGGCTCTCGGCCTGCTCGTAAGCTATGCCGTCTACAACCGGCTGCGGACCTTCGCGGGCTCAGCGGGCAATGAGCGCGGAGTGCAGGTCGTGGTAGCGGCTGACGATATTCAGGTCGGGGTCAAATTGGTAGAGCACGATGTGCGCGTGATCAATCTCCCGCAATCGGCCGTCCCTCCGGGGGCTTTCTCCTCAACCTCGAAGGTTCTGGGGCGCGGTGCAGTTCTGCCCATGAGCAACGGCGAATTTATTCTGCCGGGCAAGCTGGCGGCGCTGAACGCTGGAGCTGGCCTGCCCTCAATGATCCCGCAGGGAATGCGCGCGGTTTCGGTGCGCGTCAACGATGTGGTTTCGGTGGCGGGCTTCGTACAGCCGGGCACGCGCGTGGACGTGCTGGCGACTGGGAGCGGGAGCGGCAACGATCGTCAAACTACGACTGTCCTCGAAAACGTCGCGGTCATCGCCGTGGGCAAGAGCCTGGACCGAAACGCTTCTGCCGATGGGCAGACCGCACCGGTGATTACGCTCCTGGTTTCTCCAGACGACGCGCAAAAGCTGGCGCTGGTTTCGCAAGAAGGACGGATTCAGCTGTCTTTGCGTAATCCGCTGGACACGAAAAGGGGAGGCATAGGCGCGACGCGGACAAGTTCGCTGTATCTAGGCGAAGCACCGGTGGCAACCGAGCCGAAACCCAAGATCCACAAGGTGGTAGCGAAAGTTCCAGCACGGGCGCCTGCGCCCTACCAGGTAGAAATGATCCGTGGCAGCAAACGGGATGAGACCAAGTTTGAAGAAAACAAGTTTTGAGCCGTCGAAATCGCAACCATTCGCGTCCGCTCATTCTCTCGATGGATTTACTCGTGCATCCTCGCAAAGGTCCGAATTCATGAAAGCTCATACCCTGGTCGCAGCCGCTTTGCTTCTGGGCGCGACCGTGATGTTCGCGCGCACCGTGGCTCCCGACGGCAACCCGAGGGAAGCTAAGGCAGCGATTTCGGCTTCTTCTCAGAACCAGGACAATGCACCCGCCGCGCAAACCTCGACCGGCACCACCCCTGCAGCCGGCCAGGGCGTTACCCCGGGTGCAGCTCCGCTGCGAGTGATGGTGGGCAAGTCCCTCCTGATTAACACCACCGAAAGGCTGAAGCGCGTCTCGGTAACAGACCCAACGGTGGCGGATACGCTGGTGGTCACGCCAACCCAAGTCCTGGTCAATGGGCTCGCTCCGGGTGAGGTTTCCCTGCTCATCTGGGACGAACTGGAACGCTCTCGCAGCTTCGATCTTCGCGTGGATGTCGATATCACTGCGGCTTCGGAAGAAATGCACCGCCTTTTCCCGGAAGAGCAGATCAACGTGACGCCTTCGCGTTCCGCGATTGTTCTCTCGGGTCACGTAACTACTGAAGACGTCTCCAAGCATGCAGGCGCGCTGGCCTCGGCGTATTCCAAGAATGTCGTAAACGTGCTGACGTTCGGCCCAGTCGGGGCGGATGAGGTCCTTCTCGAAGTCAAGTTTGCTGAAGTCGATCGCACGGCTCTGACCCAACTTGGCGTCAATCTGTTTTCCACCGGCATTGGAAACACGCTCTCGGGCGTAACCACCGGCCAATTCGGCGGAACCAAGATCGGGACCCTCAGCGATTCAACCGCAGGATCGGGCCCGATTATCAGTTCAACGACGATCAATGACTTACTCAACATGTATTTCTTTAACCCGCAGATCCACCTGGGCGGTGTGATCAAGGCCCTGCAGTCGAGAAATCTCCTGCAGATTCTGGCCGAGCCCAATCTGATCGCGGTCAATGGCAAGGAAGCCAGCTTTTTGGCCGGAGGAGAATTTCCCTTCCCCGTCGTGCAGCCCGGCGCTGGCGGAGTCTCGACCGTAACCATTCAGTTTCGCGAGTTTGGCGTGCGTCTGAAATTTACGCCTGTGATTCAGCCGAACGGCAATATCCATCTGCACGTCGTTCCCGAGGTGAGTACGCTGGACTTCGCGAACTCTGTCACGGTTTCCGGAACCACTATACCCGCCATCAGCACGCGCAAGGCCGACACTGAATTCGAACTGCAGGATGGCCAGAGCTTCGTCATCGCCGGCCTGATGGATAACCGCGTGACGGATATCAACAACAAAGTTCCTTGGCTGGGCGATGTCCCAATCCTGGGCAATTTCTTCAAGAGCAAGAGCGCGCAAAGGAGCAACTCGGAATTGATGGTTCTGTGCACGGTTCACCGGGTTTCGCCCACGACCCAGTCGCCGAAGGGCCCGGCGAACCCGGAGCCGTATCTGGATCAGGGCAAGTTCGACGGCAAGAAACCGCAATAGCAAGTGGGGCCGGCTAGCAGGCGTAGACGGAAGTTGGTAGCTTTAGAGAGGGCGGTGGGGAACGAGTCATGCCGGAATTGTCAGTAGCCGTATTCGCCACGGACAATGACCAGCGCGCTGTGCTTCAGGTTCTGGTGGATGGGACCAGCGTTGCCCACACCGTGTGCAGCAACCCTACCATGCCTCTGGCGGCCAGCGACCCGGTCATCCGCAAAACGCAAGCCTTCGCCCCCGACGTGATTCTGGTGGATATCGCCGCCGATGGCATCACCTCGGCGCTGCGTGCCGTGGAGTTGCTGCACCAGGAGCTTCCCGACGCAGCCGTGTTCGCTGTCGGCCCCATGACTCAACCCCAGTTGATTATCAGTGCCATGCGGGCAGGGATTCGCGAATACATTGAACGCCCCACCACCACGACCGATTTGTTGGAAGCCTTCGTCCGCCTTACAGCAACTCGCCGCAAACCTGGACGCGAAAGTTCGCGAGGAAAGGTGTTCACAGTCGTGAACGCAAAAGGCGGCAGCGGCGCCACCACCGTCGCCGTCAATCTGGCTCTGGCCTTGCAGTCGATTCACCACAGCACGGCGCTGGTGGACTTGGCGCCGCTCGGTCACTGCGCCTTGCATCTCAATCTCAAGCCAACATTTACCGTCTCGGACGCCATTACGAATCTGCACCGCCTGGACTCGTCCCTGCTCGACAGTTTCATGGCCCGTCACGATCGCGGCTTGCAGGTGCTGGCCGGGACTGCGAATCCCACGGCTATCGAGCCCTCCGCTTCCGACTTTGCCCGCTTGTTTGACACCATGGCCGGCCTGTTTCACTACATCGTCGTAGATGCTTCCTCCCGACTCGACAGCGCCACTCGTCTGGTCTGCAATCTGTCGGAGAAAATCCTGCTCGTCGCCCATGCCGATGTCGCTTCCCTGTGGAGCGCCGGAAGAGTGGCCCAATATCTCGGCGAGAGCGGCTCCCGCGACCGTTTTGCATTGGTGTTGAACCGTTATCGCAAGGTGGCTGGCTTTAATGAAATGGAGACCGAAGCCGCTATTGGAGCCCCGGTGCTCTGGCGGATTCCCAATCAGTACTTCGCGGTTTCGACCGCAATCGATCGCGGCGTTCCCTTGATGCAGCAGGGGAACACCGAAATTGCGCGCTCCATTTCCGGGCTGGCTGACTACTTGACCAAGGACGATCTGGACGTGAAACGCACCGCTTGGTCGCTATTTAAGACGGTCTAGAAAAACATGGCCAATCTGCAAGCATTCGAACGGAGCGAGTACCAGCAGGTCAAGGCGGACTTGCACCGCAAGATTCTCGATCGCCTCGACCTGGAAAAACTCGGCCGCTCGGCCGGAGATTCGGCGCGTGAAGAAGTTCTCATCCTCATCCGCAGTTCGGTAAACAGCGAAGCGGTTCCTCTCAGTTTCGCCGAGCGCGAGCAGCTGTCGCGCGAAATCCTCGACGAAATTTTCGGCCTCGGCCCGCTCGAACCTCTGCTCAAAGATCCCACTATTTCCGACATTCTCGTCAACCGCTTCGACCGCGTATACGTCGAACGCGCCGGTAAGCTCGAAATCACCGGTTTGTCGTTCAAGGACAACCAGCACTTAATGCAGATCATCGACCGCATCGTATCCCGCATCGGGCGGCGCGTCGATGAGTCCTCTCCCATGGTGGATGCCCGCCTGCAGGATGGCTCTCGCGTGAACGCCATCATTCCGCCTCTGGCGCTCGATGGAGCCTGCCTTTCCATCCGTCGCTTTGGACGCGATCCCGTAACCGCGCGCAACATGCTCGACAACAAGACCCTGACCGAGTCCATGCTGGAACTGCTCTCGGCCATGGTCAAGGGCCGCCTTAACCTGATCATTTCAGGAGGAACGGGTGCCGGCAAGACGACGGTTCTCAACGTCCTTTCCGGATACATACCGAATTCGGAACGCATCGTAACCATCGAAGACGCGGCCGAATTGCAGCTCAAGCAGGAACATGTGGTCCGTCTGGAAACCCGCCCTCCCAACATCGAGGGCAAAGGCTCGGTCCGCATGCGCCAGCTTGTCATCAACAGTCTTCGCATGCGTCCCGACCGCATTGTGGTGGGCGAGGTGCGTGGCGAAGAAGCGTTCGACATGCTTCAAGCCATGAACACCGGTCACGAGGGTTCGCTCACCACCGTACACGCCAACTCCCCACGCGACGCCCTGTCTCGCATCGAAAATATGGTTTCCATGGCCAATCTGAATATTCCCGAGCGTGCGATTCGCCACCAGATCGCGAACGCTGTCCACGCCGTGGTCCAGGTGGCGCGTCTCTCCGACGGTTCGCGCAAGGTGATCACGATTTCCGAGGTCACCGGCATGGACGGAGACATGATCACGCTGCAGGACGTTTTTATTTTTGAACGCACGGGCGTTGACGAGAGCGGCAAGGTGCGCGGCGTTTTCCGTCCAACGGGCCTCCCGTCGTATTTCGCCGAGCGCCTCGCCACCGCCGGTTGCCGCCTGAGTCCCACTCTCTTCGAGTCTCGGATGGAGGTCTAGCGGATGCTGTTCGTTATCGCCTTGCTGGTATTTGTGGTGGTCACGCTGGCGGTCTTTGCCGCTATGTCTTTGTTTGATCAGCGCAAGGCCCAGGCTCGCGTTCTCCGCGATCGCCTCTCCACCGTTCAGAAACCAAGCGAACAAGCTGCGCCGGACGTGGCCCTTCTGCGCGACGAAGTGCTCAGCCGGATACCAGCTTTCGATACTTTTCTGCGGCGCTCCGATCGAGTCTCACAGTTGCAAAAAATGCTGGCGCAGGGAAACGTAAATGTTCGCGCCGGAAACTTCCTGATGCTTTGCGCAGTGTCGGCGCTGATATTCGCCGTCATCGCGTACTTCGCCGGCGGCAACCTGCTGATTGGCTGGGCCGGTGCGCTGCTCGGGTTTTTTATTCCCTACGCATATGCCTCGCATATGCGGAGCAAGCGCTTTGCCAAATTTGAGGAGAAGTTTCCCGAGGCCATCGATACGCTCGCCCGCGCCGTTCGCGCCGGACACGCATTTACCACCGCCCTCGAAATGATTGCCAACGAAGTCTCCGAACCCGTTGCCGGAGAATTCCGCCAGCTCTACGAGGAACAGAAGTTCGGGCTCCCGGTACGCGACGCCCTGCTGAACCTGGCGGACCGCATTCCCCTGGTCGACATTAAGTTCTTTGTGACCGCGGTGATGTTGCAACGCGAAACCGGCGGCAACCTTGCCGAGATTCTTGACAACCTCTCTTACGTCATCCGCGAACGCTTTAAAATCCTGCGCCAGGTCCGCGTCCACACCGCTCAAGGACGCCTCACCATGGTCCTGCTCATGGCGCTGCCGCCCACGATTGTGGCGATCATGGTCCTCCTCAACCCGGGATTCATTCGTCCGCTTTTCACCGACCCGATAGGACACGCTTTGATCGTCGGAGGCATCACTTTGCAGACGATCGGCTATTTTTTCATTCGCAAAATCATCAGGATCCAGGTCTGATCCATGGTGCTGGCCCTCTCCATTTTCGTTTTTCTCACCATCGCGGTCATCGTGTTCGCCTTTGGAGCCGCCTCGGTTGCGCCTTCGTCGGTGCTCGGATCACGCCTGCGCGAAATCGGCTGGCAGCGGCCCAAGACCCAGACAAAGCCTGCCATCCGCGAACGCATGCAGCAGGCGCTCGATCCGCTGAGCCGCGCCTTGCCGGTCTCGCCTACCGATGTTTCGCAAACCCGGGCCTGGCTGATTCAGGCTGGATATCGCAATGCTCAGCACGTCACCATCTATCGTGGTTTGCGCGTCCTCTTCGCTGCCGTTGGTTTCTTCTCGGTTGTTCTGTTTACCGGATTCGAATCGCCCATGCTGCTCTTAGGTATGACCGCGTTCGGCTTTTTTATCCCACGATTCTTGCTGAAAAGAAAACTAAAAGAACGGCAGCTCCGCATTCGCCTCGGCCTTCCCGATGGACTGGACCTGACCGTGATCTGCGTGGAAGCGGGCTTGTCTCTCGATCAGGCCATGATGCGAGTCGGCAATGACCTGAGCCACGCCCACCCGGAACTGAGCGCTGAATTCCATCTCTTCGATCTCGAAACTCGCGCCGGAAAACCGCGCGTGGAGGCCCTCCGCAATCTGGCCGAGCGCACCGGAGTCGATGACGTTCGCTCGCTGGTCGGAACCCTGATTCAGACCGACCGCTTCGGAACCAGCGTGGCCCAAGCCCTGCGCGTGCATTCCGATTCCCTGCGCACCGAACGCCGCCAGCGTGCCGAAGAACAGGCCGCCAAGACTACCGTCAAGATGATTATTCCCCTCGTCCTGTTTGTCATGCCCTCCCTGATTTTCGTCACCGTCGGGCCGGCCGTAATTCAGTTGATGCACATATTCATGCCGGTGGCTGCGGGCGGAAAACGGTGAACCCCTAACTCGAATTGGTGATTTGTAATTCGTGATTTGAAATCGAAAAGCCGCCCCTCCCGGTCTTAAATTACAAATTACAAATTGCCAATTACTAATTCCCAGGAGTTGTCATGTCCCCGCGCGGGCCCAAGGGATACGCTTTTAACCGCACACGCACCACTTACCTCGCGACCGATCTCTGGATCGCACGCACCCACTGGTCCCGCTTTCGCGGGCTCATGGCCACCGACTCGTCCCAATTCTCCCGCGGCCAGGGACTGTGGATCAGTCCTTCCCACGGCATCCACACCTTCGCCATGCGCTTCCCGATCGACGCCGTGTACCTTGACCGGGAACGGATTGTCATCCACATTGAAGAAGGCCTCAAGCCCTGGCGCCTGGCCGCCGTTCGCGTCCAGGCCGCTTCCGTGCTTGAGCTTCCCACGGGCACCGTCCAGGAGTCCCTGACCGTGCTCGGCGACCAGGTGGACATTTCTTTCGAAGAACGCCCGATTCAAACCGAGGCCGCCTGAAGCACGCTGCACTTACCATCAGCAGGCTGCGGAAACACGGCTCGTGTGGTGACGGGGCTCGGCCCCGGTAGTGTCCTAATTAGGACACTACCGAATTTCTCTCTAAGTCAATGATTCCAATAGACCGGGGGAGGGGGTAGGGTACCACTGGTACACACGTCTCCTCGACGTTCGAAGCGACCGAGAAACGCTGTTCCAGTGTCCGAGAGAAAGAAGCACAAAAAACACTGAAGTCACCGCGATAATCAGAGCATCCTTCTGGCACACTACACTAGTACGAATTCCCACAGAAAATAATGCAGTCCAAAAGAATGCCAGAAGTTGACACAATTCCCGAAGTCGTCACCCAGTGGCCCGAGCCTCCGCGCCTGCTGGTGGAATGGTCGTCCCCATGGGAAGAGTTCAAGTCCGCCCTACGCCCAGCACTGGTCCGTCCTCCGAAGGCTTTGGCCGGAGAAGCGCCCATCGGCATGTTCCCGTATCGCGGCATGCTCGCTTGTTGGCTGCTCGAGTGTCTGCTGCTGATCGCGATCATCGTGCTCCCCGAACACTTTGTGAGTCTTGAGATTCCCCTTGGTCCAAATCATCCCCAATCGGACGTCATCTATTACTCCGGCGACGAACTGCCCCAGACCCAAGACCGGGGCGGCGCACAGTCGGGCAAGTCCGGACGCGCCGGCGGTCAGCAAGCCCACCACCGCACCCAGACCATCCGCGTAGCGCGCGGCGACAGCGCCCGCGAGAAAGTTGTGGACGCTCCCAAAGTAAATCTGCCGCATTCCGATTCCGCGGTCGCGAATCTGCTCGCGTTCAAATCGAATCCCGGACCGCCGCCCGCCGAAGGCCTGCGATCTTCTCTCATCGCACCAACCCTGCCTGCCATGAGCGCGGTGCCGCCTTCGCCGGAATTGAACTCATCGGCAAGCCGAACGTCGAGCACCCTGTCGACGAACATCGTCCCTCCCGCGCCCGAAGTTTCGCACGCGGCCACGCGCACTTCGCCAAGCTTGAGCGCGGCGCTCCTCCAGCCAACGATCGTCCTGCCGGCGCCGAATGTCTCGCGCGACAAAATGCGCACCGCAAACCCACTCGCGCCGACCGTAATCGCGCCGGCGCCGCGGGAGGCGCCGCGCGATATAGCCAGTTCCCGCGTCCCGCTGACGCAGACCGTCGACGTGATTGCGCCGCCAGTTTCCGCGCCCCCGCGCGATGTTTCGTCCACTCCCAAGCTGACGCTGCCAGCCCCCGCCGTGGTGGCGCCGCCGCCGGCACAGGTAAGCCGCGATCTCAATAGTTGGGGGAGCGCCGCCACCGGCGACTTGCGCACGAAGCCTGTGCCTCCGCCTCCCACCGCGTCCGGAGGAGGGTCCCGTGCAAGATCAGGCGCGGGCTCGCTTACGCCCCAGGTTGTGCCACCTCCTGCCAGCATCGACGGCTCCGGCCCTCAGAAAAACGGCGCCGCAGGAAAGGGTGGCGGCCGCTCCGCCCAATCCGCGGGCGCGCTCTTGGGCTCCGCGGATGTCGTACCACCTCCGCCAGGTTTGGGTGGCGGCAAAGCCCTCTCTGGCAGCGGACGAGGCAACAAAGGAACCGGTTCAGCCGGCCCGCTCGACCTCGGTTCCTCCGTAGCTCCGCCAACTAACGCTGGAGGGAACACGGCCGGCGTCGGGGTCGTCCTCTCCGGCCAACCGGGAACAAAACCCGGACTACCGAACTCTACCGGCGGTGGTGCGCTCGCCATGTCGCCCAACGGCACGGCAAAGAATGGTCTCGGCGGCAACGGCGGCGGATCGGGCATTGGCAAAGGCAATGGCCCCGGCAGCGGGTTGCAAGGAGAAGGTTCAGGCGCGGGTAAAGAAGGCACGGGCCGCGGCTCCGATCCCAACGCACGCGGAGGCACTTCGCCGTATCCCGGACCCGGTGGCGCCGGAACCGGCACCAACGGCACGCCCGCCGTACCCGGCGTATCCGTGCAGGGCGGCACGACTCAAAGCATCACGCTGCCCAGTTTCGGATCTCCCGGCGGCGACGCCCCATCGACCGGCCCCGGTCGCTTTTCCACCAGCGCCCACAAGGGATCAGGAATTACGATCGAAGCGACCCCGCGCTCTGGCGGCGTTTTCAATTACTACGGCGTTCTGAAGGGCGACCGCAATTACTCCATCTACATCGAGACTTCGCTCGGCACGGCTGTGATGCAGTACGCCGACGCCGCGTCGGCAGCTCATCCTTCTTCCGAAGTCCTAAGCGCCCCCGAACCCATGCGCAAAGACCTGCCTGACGGCCTGCGGCCCACCCATGTGGTATTCGTCTGCACCCTCGACCGCTCTGGAGTTCTCCGAGACCTGAAGGTGCTCGAGCCCGGCGCCGCCGAAACTACCTCAAAGATTCTGGTGGCTCTGCATGGCTGGAAATTCCGTCCGGTGTTTCGCGGAAATGAGCCGGTCGAAGTGAATGCGATTTTGGGGTTTGGGGTGGATACGCGGTAAGTCGAGTGCCCACTATTTGGGTTCAGTGGAATCTACTTTCGATTCTGTTTCGAATCGATGGAGACCTGTGCGCAACTGCCATTCTGAATCCGAATATCGCTCGGATCCTCATAGCTGAAAAGATTTCTTTCAAACGACCAATCGGGCTTTGCGAAGGTGAGCTTGTATTGCCCGGGCGGAACATGAATGCTGAAGCCACCATATTTGTTGGTCGTTCGTTCGTATTGCCGTTCGCTCCCCGCCGCGACCACCCGAACGCCTTCAAGGTCATCGACCGTGCCTTGGATCAGACCGCTTTGGGGACTTGTCTGAATCTTGTCGATTATTCTCAGAACACGAGCAGCCTTCATGAGTGGCGCGGAGTTGCCGCACCCGTCGAGTTCCCACGCGTCGCGGTCCCCCATGCGCGACAAGAACAACAAGTAGGACTGCCCGCGCGTCCAGTCAAAGGTGGCTCGCCCGCTGCTGTTCTCTTCCCAGATCCGAAATCGCGGTGAAATGCTGCCGCGGATAGTCTTCTCCGTTTGCAGTTCATAGATAAAGAAGTCTTGTTCGTGTTGCGGCTTCTTATGAGTGACCCGAATGAGCTTTGCCGTAACCACGGCTTCGCTCCGGAAGTACTCCGCACAAACCATACGAGGTTGCGGTTCTCCGCACACGGCGTAAGAAGTAGCGGAAATCAATGGGATCAGAAAAACAATGAGGGCCCTGCGCATGCAGACAATTTAACCCCGAGGCGAAACAATCGGCAAGGCTTTCGAAACCATGCGCCCACAGGTGGGAACTAATATCCCTTCCGCTTATCCACTACCGCCAGCAGCGGCTCGCTATTCAGATAGCGCCGCAGATTCTCCGAGAACAGCGCGTAGTGCCGCTCCCATAATTTGTCGGTCAGCGCGGCAGTGTGCGGGGTGATCAGCAGGTTGGGGGCGTTCCACAGCGGCGAGTCGCCAGCCAGCGGCTCTTTCGGAAATACATCGAGCGCCGCGCCGCCAATTTTCTTCTCACGCAGAGCGGCGGCGAGCGCGACGTCATCCACCAGCGGACCGCGGCCGACGTTGATCAGGCAGGCATCCGGTTTCATCAGCGCCACGCGTTCAGCGTTCGCAATTGCCTTCGTGCTATCCGTGACCGGCGCTGCCAGCACGATGTAATCCGCTAGCCGAAAGACTTCGTCGATCTGTGCCGGCCCGAATACGGCGTCCGCACCTTCATTTCCCTTCTCCGGATGCTCACGCACCGCAATCACCCGCATGCCGAGCGCTTTCGCACTCTTCACCACCGGCCGTCCGATGCTGCCGAGGCCCACCATGCCGACGGTTGCACCGGCAACTTCTCGGATTCGAGGCAGTTCATCCCACAGAATCTGTTGCCCCCACACGTGCTGCTCCTGCAAGCGCACCGAGCCCGGGATTTTCTTGGCCAGCGCAAAGATAAGCGCGATCACGTGCTCGGCGACAACCGGGCCGTGCACTTCGCGCGCGTTGGTGAGAACAATCTCGCTGTTGACGAGTTCCGGAAATATCAGCTGATGAACCGCCGCCGCTGGCGAGTGAATCCAGCGCAGCTTCTTCGCCGTCGCGATCTGCTGGGGACGGACCGACCAGGTGATCGCGATCTCGGCGTCGGGAATTACCGCGTCGACGCGCCTGTAGTCAGAAAGGTGGACAACATTGAGTTGCGGAAAATTCCGCCGCAGCCTTTCCGAGAACCAGAGCGGCGCGTTCCAGAGGTCGAAGGGATGATGAACGAATATAAGAACTTTCATTTCTTTGGCAACATGCTGCGCAAGAAAGCAGCAGCGTGACATTCCTTACATAGTAAATCGGGAACTCTGTTGACGCCTCCGGAGTCTTACATAGGTAACTGGCGAACCTGGCGTTCTGCGGGTATGCTCCAGGGAAACAAGAGGAGTACTCTATGCGGCCAATCTGCCTGATTTTGTTGCTTGCACTCGCTGGGATTCACCGGACCGAAGCCCAAGCGGTGCCTCAACCGCCACCGCAGACGGCCCGCCAAGCGCTGCTGGAGATGCTTACCGGAAAAACTCCCGGAGCGTTCGAGAAACACCTGACCGAAGCTACCCGCAAGGCGCTGCTCCGGGGCGACTCTTCGAATTCGCCGATCCTGCAGGGTTTTTCAGCTTTCAGCGTTGGCCTCGCCGCAAACAGCAAGCATCTCCTAACCTTTGAATCGGGATCATTGCTGCTATCAATGGAAGAAAACAACGGACGGCAAAAACTGGAAATCGCTGTCGAACGCGATGATCTATTGGGTGACGCGGACGAGATCGAACTCTCTCTTCGTTCTTATAAGGAAGGAGTGCTCGAGCCGCTGCCCGTCGTACCACGCCTTACGTTTTCCATGAAACAGGAAAAGGAAATCTGGAAGCTCAACGAAATCACCCTCGCGCTCCGTGTGCCTCTCGGGGATGCGGAGTTCCTGAAGGGACTGCAGAAGTCGCAGAACGGCGCCTTAGAGAGTTCCGCGGTCGGGAGTCTTCGGACTCTGAACACCGCTGAAGTCAGCTACGCTGCCAGCTTTCCCGAGCGCGGATACACTTGCAAGCTCTCAGAACTTGGAGGGTTCAGCACGGGAAGTGGGCCCAAGCCAGAACATGCCATGCTTATCGACGATACTCTTGCCAGCGGCAAGAAAAGTGGCTACGTCTTCGCGATCAGTGGGTGCGATGTTCGCCCTGCTTCGAAATACCAAGCCACAGCCGTTCCCGCTGATCCGGAATCGGGTATGAGGGCTTTCTGTTCCGACGAATCTGCGGTGCTCCGCTACGCCGCCGACGGCAAAGCGGCAACTTGCTTGAGCGAAGGAATGCCGTTGCAATAGACTTGGGGCTTGTCGCGGAGCCGGGGATTCTCTGTGCTCCCTCGTGGCCCCCTGTGGTCAGCTCTTCTTCGCCCGCAAATCCGAGCCCGTCATCTCCTTCGGTTCGGTGATCCCTAGCATGCCGAGCATTGTTGGCGATATGTCCCGCAGCGAGCCATTCGGCTTCAACGTGTAAAGGCTTGCATCTTCGGCGATCACGATGAACGGCACCGGATTCGTAGTATGCGCCGTATGCGGGCCGCCGCTTACGGGATCGATCATCATCTCGGCGTTGCCGTGGTCGGCGGTGATCAGCATGGCTCCGCCTTTAGCCCGCACCGCCTTTTCAATCTCGCCCAGGCAGGCGTCGACCATCTCGACCGCCTTCACCGTGGGCTCGATCTTGCCCGAGTGCCCAACCATGTCGGCATTGGCAAAGTTAACAATGATGACGTCAAACGTACCTTCATTCGTCGCTTTGACAACCGCAGCGGCAATGCCGGCAGCGCTCATTTCCGGCTTCAGATCGTAAGTCGCAACCTTAGGCGACGGTACCAGTACGCGATCTTCTCCCGGGAACGGCTGCTCGACTCCCCCATTAAAAAAGTAAGTCACATGCGCATATTTCTCCGATTCCGCCACACGCAGGTTGCGCATGTTCAGCCCGCCCATGACGTTCGCCAGAATGTTCGCCATCGACTCCGGCGGAATCACGAGCGGCAGGTCGAAGTTTTTGTCGTACCTCGTCATGCAAACGTATTTCAGGTTCTTGGGCACGCGGTTGCGCGGAATGGTTGCGTCGAGTTCGGTCGCGCCCGGCAAATCGCTCCCGCCCTGCGCATTCAAACCGCTATTGCGGCACAGAGCGCGCGTGATCTCACGCACGCGATCCGCGCGGAAGTTAAAGCAGATGCAAGAATCGTCGTCGCCGATCTTGGCCAAGCCGTTCTTTGCCGACGCCTCGCCGCGTCCGTCCGTGCAAACGAAGGGCACCACGAACTCGTCGGTCACTTCCTTGTTGTAGGAATCTTTCATTCCCTGCACGGCGTCGGCGTAGCTGCCGCCCTCGGCTTTGCCCTCGACCATCGCGTTGTATGCCTTCGCGATGCGCTCCCAGCGGCGGTCGCGGTCCATGGCATAGTAGCGGCCGTTGACGGTCGCGATCTTGCCGGAGCTATACTCGCGCATCTTCTGCTGGAGTTGTTCGAGATAGCCGGCGCCATTAGTGGGCAGCGTGTCGCGGCCATCCATGAAGGCATGCACGAAGACGCGATCGACGCCCTGCTGTTTGGCCATCTTCAAGAGCGCGTACAGGTGCTCCTGCCGCGAATGCACGCCGCCGTCGGACAGCAAGCCGAACAGGTGCAGCTTGCGCCCACCCAAGCGGGCGTTCTTCATCGCTTCGACGAGCACGGGATGCGAAAAGAATTCGCCATTCCGGATCATCAAGTCGATGCGCGTAATGTCCATGTGTACGATGCGCCCAGCCCCCATATTCAGATGGCCGACTTCGCTGTTCCCCATCTGCCCTTCGGGCAACCCGACAAAGGGCCCGCTGGTGTGGATCAGCGTGTTGGGATATTCGCGGAGCAGTCGGTCGTAAGTCGGCTTGCGCGCGAGCGCGATGGCGTTGGCCTTGGTTTCGGCTCGGTATCCCCAGCCGTCGAGAATGATAAGAACGAGAGGTTTAGGACGAGGCATAACAATCGCTTTTAGCTCCTGGCTTTTGGCTAACTGGCTTTTTTGCTTCTGAAAAAACAATTCACCACGGAGGCACGGAGATAAAGAGGCAAAAGAAGAATCTATAGGAGAACCGACGAGGTTTCAAACTCACGATAGGCCTTATAATCGATGCCGGAGAAATCGATGCCTATCAGCGAACTTTTGCTTGTCGAATTTGATGAAGAAATGAAGAAGACGCGCACGACCCTGGAACGCGTTCCGGCGGACAAGAAGGACTTTGTGCCGCATGTCAAATCCATGCCACTCGGCAAACTCGCGCCGCACGTAGCGGAACTGGCCGGCTTTGGTCTCTCTGTACTGACCACTCCTGAACTGGATTTTTCCACGGGCAGCTATAAGCCGATGGTGTTCGAATCCACCGCGCAACTGGTGCAGGCTTTCGATGAAGGCGCAGCCAAAGCCCGCACCGCGCTCCAAAACACCCCGGATGAAGCCTGGATACAGAACTGGAAGCTGAGCTTCCAGGGCAAGCCCGTCTTCAGCGGGTCGCGCTTCCTGGCTTACCGGCAAATGTTCCTCAATCATCTGGTGCACCACCGCGCACAACTCGGCGTGTATCTGCGATTGAACGAAAAGCCGGTGCCCGCGACCTACGGGCCTTCGGCCGACGACACGATGGGGTTCTAGCTTTCAGCCGCGAGCTCTCAGCCTTCAGAAGACATTTTGCCGAATTACCAGATCACATTGACCGGATAGCGCGCAAACCACGGATCGGCGGTAATGATTGGCCATTTCTCTTCGATACTCTGTGCGATGAGCAAGCGGTCGAACGGATCGCGATGGTGCAGGGGCAAGGATTCAGTCCTGAGCACATGGTCCAACGTGACGGGCAGAACTTCGATCTGGTTTTGAGCTAGCTTCTTGACCAGATACGGTCCCGCTGGCTCGGGCAGAGGAAGTTTGCCGGCTTGCACCTTAATCAGAATCTCCCACAGGCTGGCGACACTCAACCAGAGATCATTCGAACCGGTATAGATTTGTTGAGCCCGGCGAGAGAGCTTTCCTTCCTCTGCGATTGCCCACAAGAAGGTGTGTGTGTCGAGAAGCGCCTTCATTCGTAGAAGAGATCCTCGATCTCCTTGGGCAGCGGATCGTTGAAATCCTCCGGCACCGTGAACTCCCCCTTCGCCGATCCGAGCACGCGCTTCTTCGGCCGAACCTTTAACGGCACCAGCTTGGCCACCGGTGTTCCCGCCTTGGCGATGATGACCTCTTCGCCCATGGCAACCCGCTCCAGGAGGCGGGAAAGGTGGGTCTTGGCCTCGTGGATATTGACTTCCATAAAGCGATATTAGACTAAGTCCTTAGCTAAGTCAACACGGACAAATTGAGCCGTTACTTTGGCGTCTTTCGCTTCGCACTCAACAGTCCTTTGCATGCGCGACTAGACTGACCCCTCGCAGGACCCGACCATGAATCCGTAGCCTTGCAGAGTTGTAATTCGCATTCTTTCGCTTCCGATCCTCCGAGGACGACCGATCTATCTTTTCCAGTCGATGGGTCGACGGAAAACCTGGCTACGCCGTCATTCAACTTCCCCGTAGCTAGATCTCGCGAGTGGTACCACGTGCCAACGCTCGCAACACCGTCCTTGGGTGCAAGCACAGTAAATACCTGGTCCACATCGTCTTCGTTAGTAAACGGCTTTCCAACATCGGTGACACGGAAAGTTATGCCTGGGTGGTTAGGGTCTTCTTTATTCGTCCAGCGGGCACGCCAACCTTCACGGGGATCATAATGAAGAGCCGTGAACAGACTTGCTGGTTCGCATTCCTCGCAGTCCAAATAGATAATGCCGAGGTCTTGCTTGTCGCGTGAATAAAAACTGAACCAGTTCTTGGTTTGCAAGTCGTAGCCGCTCAGAAGTTTTCGGGCGTTCCCACCCTTCATCGAGACGCTGTACACAAGCCACTGGTCCTCTGCGGGTGTGGTTTGCCAAGACTCACGCCGAACTGCCATCACTAAGGCAAATCCGTCCACGAGGCCGATTTCGCGGATTGCTGTGTAATCCTCCGCTTTGAGGGCCTGCTCAACCTTTTGCACAGTCGCAAATTCACGTTTGAAGTCCACCCAATGAAAGCCAGTAGGCATTTGGCCGTGGGCGGTCGCGGAAATTGTCAGTGAAACGAGCAGGAGCTTTACAAAATTAATTCGCACTCGTGCACGCCTATAGCAAACATCCAAAATCGGCGTCATGCGTCCCTCAATTTCAAATCAACCTTTGTAGTTCAGCGCCTTCACCCCCAAGAACCGCGCAGCCCCCCCCAACTCTTCTTCAACCCGCAGCAACTGGTTGTACTTGGCAATCCTGTCAGTGCGCGACGCCGAACCCGTCTTGATCTGTCCGGCGCCAGTCGCCACCGCCAGGTCCGCAATAAACGTATCTTCGCTTTCGCCGGAACGATGCGAGATCACCGACGTATAGCCATTGCGGCGGGCAAGGTCGATCGCGTCCAGCGTCTCGCTGACCGTCCCAATCTGGTTGAGTTTGATTAGGATCGAGTTGGCAATTCCCTTCTCGATGCCCTTGGCGAAGATCTCAATGTTGGTGACGAAAATGTCATCGCCCACCAACTGAATCTTGCCGCCCAGTTCTTTGGTCAGCAGTGCCCAGCCGTCCCAGTCGTTTTCGGATAGGCCGTCTTCGAGCGAAACGATGGGATAGTCTTTCGCCCACTTCGCCCAGTACTTCACCATCTCTTCGGAACTCTTTGCCGACTTATCGGATTTCTTGAAGACGTATTTTCCATCCTGATACAACTCGCTGGCCGCCGGATCAAGCGCAATTCCAATCTCCTCACCCGGCTTGTAGCCCGCCTGTTGAATTGCCTCCAGCACGACTTCAATGGCCTCCACGTTCGACTTCACCGACGGAGCGAAGCCTCCTTCGTCGCCGACCGCCGTGTTGTAGCCGCGCTTTTTCAGCACGCCCTTGAGCGTGTGGAAGACTTCCACGCCCCAGCGCAGCGCCTCGGAAAACGACGGCGCTCCCACCGGCATCACCATGAACTCCTGGAAATCGACGTTGTTGTCGGCATGCGCGCCGCCGTTCAAGATATTCATCATCGGCACCGGCAACACGCTCGCCGCCGCTCCGCCCAGGTAGCGATAGAGTGGGAGTTCGCATGCTCTTGCCGAGGCGCGAGCCGCCGCCATCGAAACAGCCAGGATCGCGTTCGCTCCCAGCCGCCCTTTATTCGGCGTGCCATCGAGATCGATCATTCTGGCATCGACTGATCGCTGGTCGGCTGCGTCCACCCCGTTGAGGGATTCCGCAATCTCGCCATTCACGTTCGCCACTGCCTTCAGAACGCCCTTGCCAAGGTACTGGCTCTTATCGCCGTCGCGCAATTCGACGGCCTCATGCTCGCCGGTGGACGCGCCACTCGGCACAATGGCCCGCGCGCTGGCGCCGCCATTCAGAAAAACTTCAGCTTCAACAGTCGGATTGCCACGCGAGTCAAGCACCTGGCGTCCACGGATATCAGCAATGCTGGTAAGAGGCATAAGTGCGTCCTTTATTCGTCGGATTGATTTAGAAACATCGTCGTTAAACTTCGCTAATCGTACAGACGCCGCTTTCCGCGTCTTCAATGTGAGAAGCTGAATTATATCGGACCTGAAGGACCCGGTCAGTGCGCTAGGACCTGCCCAATCGGATGATCTGCGGGGCAAACCCGAACCCCATCCGTTATTGTTCCCGACTTCCACCTCGCTTAAAGTCGAAATCGACATGAAGAACCGCACCGAAACTCTGGAGATCGGCTCGCGTGCTCCGGACTTTTCCCTCGGAGCGGCCAACCGCGAGGGCACGTTCACTCTCGGTGGTCTGCTTGCGCAGGGCACGCTGATGATCGAGTTTCTCCGCGGTACATGGTGACCAAACTGCGTAAAGCGCATGACTCAGTTTGAGTCGCGGAGAACGGAAATGGAAGCAGCGGGAGCACGGTTGGCGTTCATTGCCGCCGAAAAGCGCGACGGCGTGTGGAGGCCGGGAAGATTTCTGGAGAAGCATCCGATCTCCAGCGTCTTTCTGCTCGATGAGGATCGGGTCGTGACCAAAGCTTACGGGTTGCATCATGCGCTCGGCACCGATGCCATAAACATCGCGCACCCGGCTACGCTCGTCATCGATCGCGGTGGCTTGGTTCGCTACATCTATCGTGGCGATAACCAACTCGACCGCGCACCGCTGGATGAGGCCCTTGGAGCGTTGAAAGAGATCAATTGAATTTTGGAGGCAAAAGGTAACATGAAAAAAGTATTGTCGCTGACCTCACTCATCCTGATCGCAAGTTTCGCGGGCGCGCAAACCGCCCTGCCCACCGGCACCGCCGTCAAGATGAAACTTGAAACCACGCTCGCAACCTTCAGTTCGAAAGCCGGAGACCCGTTCTCGGCAAGGGTCACTGAGCCCGTCGTGGTGGACGGCAAAACCGTGATCCCCATCGGCGCCACCGTTGAGGGCCGCGTCATGAAAGCGAACGAGCCGCGCCGCATTGCGGGCAAGCCCACCATCGCCATCTTCCCCGAGAACCTGGTGTTGCCGAATGGAGACAGATTCATGCTGAATGCGTCGCTGGTTGACACCAACGCTCGCCGCGGCAGCGACGTCAACACGGAAGGGCAGTTCAAAGGCGCTGGCTACGACGGCAAAGATCTCACCGAAGTCGGCATGGGTACCGGAGGAGGAATGCTCATAGGCGGCCTGGCGGGCGGCGGCAAAGGCCTGCTCATCGGCGGAGCTGTCGGCGTCACCCTGACCGTCGCCCACTGGCTCGGCAAGCACCGCTCCGCCATGCTTCCCGCAGGCACGGAGCTGGTGATGGAATTGAATCGGCCGATGACAATGACAACGACCGGCGCCAGTGGCGGGCAGTAGCAAGACATCAAACCGTGTGGGGACGGGTCTATGCCCCGTCCCAAGCGCGGACTGATCCCGCTTCCACCCAGGCACTACCCGCCCACTGCCAGCAAATCCTCTTCCGTCAGCAACTCCAGTTCGATCCAACCTTCCACCGGCAAGGCGTCGACCGGCAGTTGGTTCTGCCACAAACTAAAACGCAGGCGTAGCCGGACGGTCAGCAGCTCCGAGCTTTTCGGTCCTCGCACTTTGTCCATCTGGAGCGGAGCCGCGAGCAGCCACGTGAGCGGAAGGCGAAACTCAAAGTTCCGCACCAGCGCCACCCGCGCATCTCTAGAATCCATTGAATCGGCCACCCCTTTGTCTTCCCGCTGCGTCACTTTCCACGACTGTATGCGCCCTCCAGCCACCGCCGCACCCAATCGCAGTTCGCGCCGGGGCTTGGCTGAGTGGTTGGCCCACGACTCCAGACTTACCACTACTTCGAATTTGTCTTCCGGCACTTTGCCGGCGAAATCCAGACGGCCGTACACATACTGCTCGTTGATCCCGGCAAACACTTCATCCATCAGAAACTGCTTGCCGTGCATCGCGCCCGAGCGCTGGTCAGCCGTGTAACGCGCCGCCCCCATCCACTCAAAGTAGCGCACCATGTCGCCCGAGACCTCGGGATGAATGTAAGCAGTCTGGGGCGTGAACGAAGGCCGCGTCACTCCCCCGATAATAGGCTGCGCCAGATAATCCGGCGGCGTCCCGCCCAATGCCTGGTAAACATTGGACAGGTGCTTGCGGTAGAGCTCGTCAAACTCGCGATCGTTCGCCGAGTGGTGCTCCGGGCCGTACCACCAGTTCCAGTCGCTGCCTTCGGCGATCAATATCTCTTCAAACGCCAGCTTGCGTTGTTTCTCGGTTGCGCCCGGCGCCGCCTGCGCATAGAAATCGCGCGCATGATAGAGATAGTCCCAGGCTTTGTTGTCCTCGGGCGCTCCAATCCAAACGTTGAAGTTCGCGTTAATCCACGAACCCGGCACCAGCGACTTCAGAGGACTGACGTTCTTGTGCCGCGTGATCGCCTCCGCCACGGTCACCGCTTCCATCCCCGGATCTTTCTGCAAAGCCTCATAGAATCTCCGCAGAAATTCTCGCCCCGATTGCGGGTAGTATTCCCAGGCGTTCTCGCCGTCCAGAATGATGGGGACCACGGCGTCTTGCCCGTTCGCAAGCACCGCCTTCGCTGATTCTTTAATCTTGTGGATCAGATTATTGGCGGCGTCTTGCGGCGGCATTCCCGAATAGACGAACCCGATCAGGTCCGAGAGCGTGTGGTCGCGGAAGAGCAGATTCATCCGCGTATCGGCATTCTCGTAGCGATAAATCGTGTAGAGCTTGTGCGCCCCATCCGAATCCAGATGACCATAACCGTCGCGTGAGAAATTTGTCCCCAGACTTCGTCCCAGCACGCCTTCGTCGGTCGCCATCCACTGCACTCCAAGCTCGTGTGCAATCGCCAACGTTTCTTCGGAGACGCTGCCTTCCGACGGCCACACTCCTCGCGGCCTTATACCAAATACTTTTTTGTGCAGATCCATTCCGCGCTGTATTTGCTCGCGAGCATCCTCGGGATGACGATAGCGGTTCTGCGGCAAGGCCAGCCCCGGCGAGGAGACTGTCCCCATCTGGGTGTCGCACACCAGCGGCAGAATGGGATGATAAAAAGCTGACGTCGAAATCTCGATCAGGCCTTTCTTTGCCGCTTCCGTATGCACTGGCAGAACGCGGCCCAGCAGTTCCCGCTCCAGAGCGATCACAAACCGCTGGTCTTCGAGCGTATAGTTCCGGCCTTTGCTTATCAGATCCGCAACGTTTTTCTCCGCCAGGAAATACTCGTCAAACCATCCAATCTGCGATAGCACCTGCAAGTCGGTGAGATCCTGGGTCTGAAAATATTTTTCCGCACGCTCCGGCGAATCCCCCGCTCCGCGAAATTTCTCCCACAGCTCGCGGTATCGCGGATAACGCCCGATTACATTCACCGGATTCGCCTGAAACAGATATTGCAGCGCGAACCGCCGCTCCTGCTCCGTCAGATCTTTCGCGGGCTTGCTCGCAACCTTCAGAAAAGGGTCCTGAGCCTCGCCCGCAACATAATCCTGGATCTGAGTGATCAGCGAAGGCACAAGATTAAACGTCTGATGCACCTGGGGGAATTCGTCCAGCAGCTTCACCATCCCGTAGTAGTCCTTCAAGGCATGGAGGCGCGTCCAGGGCAGGCGATACGCACCCGTCACCAGGTCTTTGTAAAACGGCTGGTGCTGGTGCCACAGTATGACAACTCGCAGTTGGGCCATGACTTTCGATTCCGCTTAATACATCGGCGATTTTTCAGTTTAATTCATTCGGCATTGATCCATGCGGGGCATCGCCAAGCTACCCCACGCGAAGCACTCACCCGGCGGACGATTCTCCAGCATTTACAATGGTCTCCCATGAAGAGCGTTCGCCTGCTGGTCCTTTTGATTCCGCTTTGCGGTTTTGCCCAGTCCGGCCAGAAGGCGGATCTCCTCCGTGCCGCCCATAAGGCTCTGGCTGTCGTCTCCGGTCAACTGCGGATGCAAGGACTGCAGCGGCCCGTCAACGTTTTACGGGATCGCTGGGGAGTCGCACACATTTACGCGCAGAACCAGCACGATCTGTTCTTTGCGCAGGGCGTGGTCGCCGCCCAGGATCGCCTCTTCCAAATGGAACTTTGGAAACGCGCCGGCCAGGGACGGCTAGCCGAAATACTCGGCACTTCCGCACTGCCGCGCGATGTGAACGCGCGAGCCCTGCGCTATCGCGGCGACATGAAAGCGGAATATGAAAGCTACTCGCCCGATACGCAGGCAATCCTGACTGCGTTCACCGACGGCATCAACTCTTATATCGCCAGCCTGGCCGCTCCCGGAGGCGCCGGCTTGCCCATCGAATTTCAGCTCGCCGGATTTTCGCCCGACGCTTGGCATCCCGAGGACTGTCTGAATCGCATGGCTGCGTTTTCCATGACCGGCAACGCCCTCGGCGAACTCGAACATGCCCAAGCCCTCGCGGAACTCGGTGCGGAAAAAGCTTCGAAGCTGTTCGACTTCGATCCCGCCATCGCGCTCGATCCCGCTCCCCGGTTCGATCTCACCGGACTCTCTCCCGAGTTGTTGAAGAATCTGGTCGGCAGCGATCGGCGCATCGAGTTCCCAGGTCACGCGCTCGAAGGGAGCAACAACTGGACCATCTCCGGCGCGCTCACAGCCAGCGGCAAGCCATTGCTCGCCAATGATCCGCACCGCGTCATTGCTCTGCCTTCGTTGCGCTACATGGTTCACCTCGTCGCTCCAGGATGGAACGTCATTGGCGCGGGCGAACCCGGCCTTCCCGGCGTCGCACTTGGACACAACGAACATATTGCCTGGGGATTCACCATCTTCGGCCTCGACCAGCAAGACCTCTATGTGGAAGAACTGAATCCCGCGAACCCGTTTGAGTACAAGACGGAGGCAGGCTGGAAAAGCATGGAGGCGCGGAAGGAGGTGTTCTTTGTAAAGGGCGCGGAGCCTAAGGAGGTAGATGTGAAGTTCACGCGCCACGGTCCCGTGCTCTGGGATGACGGCAAACGCGCGCTCGCCTTGCGATGGGTCGGAAGCGAGCCCGGGACCGCCGGTTATCTGGCATCACTCGCAATTGACCGCGCTGAGAATTGGGACCAGTTCGAAGCGGCAGCGGCGCGCTGGAAGGTTCCTTCGGAAAATCTCGTGTACGCCGATAATGCCGGCAACATTGGCGAGCACTCGGCCGGTCTCGCGCCCTTGCGGAACTGGACTGGTCTTCTGCCTGTTCCCGGAAGCGGCAATTACAACTGGGCAGGTTTTGTTCCCTCGTCGGAACTGCCGCACTTTTTCAATCCGAAGGAAGGCTTTGTGGCCACCGCCAACCACAAGATGATTCCGGAACACTATCCCTACAATGTTGGCTTTGAATGGGTTCCGCCTTATCGGGTCACGCGCATCCGTTCCGTGATCGAGCGCGCGAAACAGGACCACCACAAGCTGACCGTGCCCAACATGGAGTCGCTGCAAAACGACGACACTTCCCTTCCCGCGATGGAGTTTCAGAAACTCGTGCGCTCCACCCCGATGAAAGATGATGCTGCGCTCTCGGGCTTTCTGCGCTGGGACGGAAAGCTCAAGCGCGAATCGCCAGAAGCGGTTCTGTATGAAGTCTGGTTCCAACAGATTTGCTTCGCACTCGGGCCACTCTTTTCCAAAGAGCACACCGCCCATTACAACGATCTGCCGCCCGACACGGTCCTGCGTATTCTCACGAGTCCTGACAAAGATATCTTCGGAGTTGGCGGCAACAATCCTCTCGCCGCCCGCGACCAGATTCTGACGGATACGCTGAAATCCGCACGCCAAGAGCTTGAGAAGTTCATGGGCCCCGACGCGTCGCAGTGGTCGTGGGGCAAATTGCATACCGTCCACTTCCGCCACGCGCTCGACCAGCAGCCCGGCGCGAAAGACTTGCTCGACCTCGGCCCTTTGTCTCGACCTGGCGACGAATACACAGTGAATGCCACCGGCGCTTATGGCGATTCCTGGGAACAGGTTTCAGGCGCGAGTTATCGCGAGATTCTCGACACGAGCGACTGGGATCGATCGGTCGCCGTCAACACGCCCGGCCAGAGCGGACAGCCGGGCAGCCCGCACTATTCCGACCTGTTGCCACTGTGGGATGCGGGTCGCTATTTTCCGCTACTCTATTCAAGGAAGGCGGTAGACGGCGAAACCACCCACCGGCTGGTGCTCGAACCCTAAGGTTTTGCTGGCGCGGTTTTGGGTGGCGCAGCGCTTCAGCGCTGCGGTAACGGAGTGTCTTGAATGCGGCTTTAGCCGCTGCGGTGCCGGGCGCCGCGCACACAAGTTTTTCAGCAGTCCGAGACGGGGCAAGCCCCGTCTCTACGAAACGTTCTCACATGAACTCGAAAATTAAGACCATCTTCTTCGACGTAGGCAACACGCTGTTGTTCCCCAATCGCGAGCGCATTCACGCGCCTCTCGCCGAACGCGGCATCGTGCCCGATCCCGAGCACCTGCGCGATTTGGAATGCCGAACCAAGAATCAGTTTGATGGAATGATGACCGAGAACATCAGCACCGACCACAGCTTTTGGTGGATGTTCTACTCCCAGTTGTTATCCGAGATCGGCCTTGAAGACAACACAGTCCGCGACCAACTTGTAACCAACATCCGCAATTCCGCCAACTGGGACACGATTCGCCCCGGCACTGCCGAACTACTGCATGAGATCGGCGAGCGCTACCAGATCGCTGTCATCTCCAATGCGGACGGCAGAATCGAAAACGTGTTACAGAAGTGCGGTATTGCTCGGTGCTTCCGCAACATCACCGACTCCGGACTCGTCGGCTACGAGAAACCGCACCCGGAGATTTTCCGCCAAGCTCTGAAAAGCATGCACGCCGTGCCCCAAGACAGCCTCTACGTCGGCGACCTCTATTCCGTGGACTACCTCGGCGCCACCGGCGCAGGCATGCAAGCGGTTTTGATGGATGTCCCAGGCGCCTACCGCGACAAGGGAGTACCGCGATTGGAGTCGCTCGCAGAACTACTTCGTACTCTATGAGCAAAGTTGTCGCTCACCGCGGCACGTACGATAGTCTCGGACTGTAATCAGTGGCGAGATATTCGGATTACAACCCGGCCGGATGGCATCGCATCCCACCCGGCATACGTCGCAAATCGTGCCCCAAGGAGGGTTCGATGCCTCGCTTCTTGTTGGCGGTTCTCGCGGTTCTTCTGTTGAGCAGTTTCGCCCTGGCGCAACCCAAAACCAGCTTTGAGATATTCGGCGGCTACTCCTATATCAACGGCGATTTCACCGGAGTTACTCATGAAGCATCCCCAGGGATCACACTTCAGGGCTGGAATGCCTCCGTAAACGTTAAGAGCGGATCATGGTTTGGCGTGGTTGCTGATTTCGCGGGATATTACCCCAGCCACGACTTCGGTGGAGGCTTCACCAGCAGCGCCAAGGCACATACCTTCCTGTTTGGCCCGCAGGTATCGCTGCCCGTAAAACGAATCAAGCCGTTCGCTCACTTCCTCCTGGGCGAAACCTACGTAGTCGGCAGCCAGACGTTCCTCACTACCTCCGACCACTCCTTGACCTACGCAGTCGGCGGCGGCCTCGACTTCGCTCTCACCGACCGCATCGCTCTCCGCGCGCAATTCGATTCGCTGCACAACGGATTCACAACTAACGACAACCAGGTCCAATTCGTGATTGACCGGCGGGTTGTGCGCATCTCGACCGGCGTTGTTTTTCGTTTTTAATCGCTACGCGAAACTCGGCTGCGGCTTCGCTGGGGGGCGGACGTGAACAGGAAACCCTACTGCACCTCAATCACCTGGTGATCGTGGCAGTCGGGATGGATCGCCTGATAAAGATTCGCGAGCAGATCCCGCCCATACCGTGCCACAAAGCTCACGCCTGCGACCTCGCGTTCCTGAAGCGCCTTGTTCGGAAATAGCGAGTGGCTCAAGGCATCCGCGTGCCGCGTGACGACCTCGTTCCGCTGCTGTTCCGCCCGCGCCACTCGCGCCTGCAGGCGATCGATTTGATGCGACATGCTGGTCCGCGCACTTTCGGCCGTATCGATGAGGGTTGAATCCAGTCTACCGATCGATTCACGAAGTGCCGCCATCGAATGATCAACACTCGCATGGGCTTCTGAAAAGCGTGTCTGCAAGTCTGGCGGCAACGAACGAGCGGCGATTACTTCTCGAATTTTCTCCGGGCCCAGAAGCACATCGGGAAGACCCAACTGGTAACGCGTCAAAATGCGTTGGGGCTTGGCTTCAACCAACGTCGCCGAAAACCGCGGCAGGATCGGTGTCACTCGTCCCAGCAGTTTCTCGTAGACCACGGCGCTCTGCGCAAAGTATGCGACTTCGGCGGCTCCGCCGGTATAGACGAGTGTTGGCAACAGGTAGTCCTGCAGCACGGGACGAAAAAGAGCGTTCGGATTGAACTGCTCCGGAGCCGCTTCAATCTTCGCAAGTAGTTCTTGAGGCGAGATCCGTTCCTCGCCGACCGCAAAGTCGCCGCCGTCGCCGTTGACGGCGTTATTTCTGCGTCGCACCACTGTGCGCGCGCCATTTTTCACTTCAAAAAACAGAGTGGTCGCCGAAGTCACTTTTACCTGCTGGTGATATCCCGCAGCCTCAAGCGCCTTGCCCCGCGCCAGCAGCGCGTCATCGAGCTCCGAAGCTCGTTCAATCGCCGCGCGGAACAGGGGTTTTGCGAGATCGTGAAAATCCTTGTCCGCCGGATCGAACAGGATGACGCCCCAATCCGCAAACAGCCGCGCAAACAAAAGGGCAAACGCGCTGCCCAGACTCTCACCCGGACGATACGCCGCGCGCAGCCACGTGGCGACTTCGGAATCTCCGAGCAACCCGGCGGCGCGCTCGACCACCGCCTCAATCTCCGGCCCGAACTTGACAGTCCCCACGGGCGCCTCAGCCACGGCGTGGCTCTCGACCGCGAGTCGCTCCGGAAGGCCGTGCTCGGAAGCGAGCGCCACATGATTGACCTCGGCCAAATCGTGGTCCTCGGTCGCCAGCCAGAAGACCGGGACGCAGTCCACTCCGGCCGCCGTCGCCTGTTCCGCCAGTTTGACTGCCGTCAGCGCTTTCAATATCGAAAACAGCGGCCCGCCGAAAAGCGCGACTTGCTGTCCCGTAACCGCGGTCAACGCGCCACGCCGGAGCCGCTCAATATTGGCCAGCGTCTTGGCCGAAGCGCCCCACGCACGATTCTGCCGCTCAAGAATTTCGCTGACCTTGCCGCGACGCGCGGCATCGTAAACGACGCGCTGGGATTCCTCCTTCACCCACTCGGAGAAAATCGGTGAGCGTGGATACATCCCGCGGACGGAAGGAGTGTAGGAAAGATAATCGAGGAAGAGACGCGTGGTGTGCGGAATCTGCTGAAACGGCAAACACTGTGCCTTCATCGGCAGCTCTCCTGTGCAGCGCGGACACTCTTGTCCGCGTCAAGCCAGCGTTCGGCACGATCATTTGCCACACTCGAATACCCGTTCACAGGTCCCTTAGCAATCCGCATAGGTTCTCAGTCTCAAGCAGCCTGCGGAAACTCCCGCCTGCGTCGATCACCGTGGAAGAGCGGCCCTTCAGGGCCGCGTACGCCTTGCGAAATCAGCGTGGGCTTTAGCCCCGGTGGTAGTTCTCCTCGGCCGTTTGCATTTTCCGCAGCCTGCTAGGAAACCAAAGCGTGGAAGTTCTCGCGCTTCCAAAAATAACACTTCCCAGGCAGCCAGCGCCAAACTCAACTACATCTGATGATGCGGAAGCGTTCAGGTTGCAGAGAGTGAAGGAAATCGAAATGAGGGGCCGGGCGGAATTCAGCGCTGACGGTTGGGGGTCAGTCACTCAATGCAGCGACAAGGAGCTGATAAATCTCTTTACATCCCCTCGGCTCATATGCCACGGCGAATCGAACACCGAAAGAGAATATACTCGAGGGCCAACTCGAATCACACGATTCACAACCAACTGACCATTCGCAGCCAGCAGTGTATCTTTGGCCGGATACCCCTGAACCTCGGCGTCTTTCTCGCTCACAATCTTCCCGCGGAATACCTTGATATTGCAGTTGCGGAAGTCCACGAACAACTCGTTCGTTGATTTTCCCTTTTGAGCCGGGTTTTCCCACCAACTCAGGGCGTAGAGCACCCCATGAGCGGGTGAAATTGCAAGCTTATAGGACACGAACTTACTGCCATCTTCAGTAGCTGTCTCGTTTATTTGTGATTCGTTGGGATTTCCCGGAAAGCTTATGCGGAACTGAGAATCTGGCGATTGAACTTGCTGCCACTCATACGGGCGAAGGCTCTTCCAGTTAGCTGCGGTCCACCCGCACAGCACGACGGCGATGACCGCTACAGCAAAGCCTATCCACTTTCTGCTGGTGCGCATGAGTTGCCCCGTTCTTGAAATTGCCTCAACCACGCGCGCAAATTATCACTTGAAAGCAATCGATTTTCCACAACAATCGAGCGCATTGTTAGCGGGTGGCATCCGGTCTCATGGGCTAAAGCCCGCATTTTGCGGCTCTGGGCGGCACGGCTGAACAGCATGCGGAAAAACTCACGAATGCGTGCATGACCGTGGAAGAGCGGCCCTTCAGGGCCGCGTACGCCCAGTACAATCAACGCGGGCTTTAGCCCCGGTGGTCGTTCTGTCTCGGCACATTGCATTTTTCCGCAGCCTGTGAAGCTGGGCCCTACCCAAGAACGAGTTCTAACGTCTTTCAAACACCACCGCGACCTCGTCTTCGTACGCGACCCGCCAATCTCGCGGAAGTTCGCGGAGCAAGTTAGCCAACGTCGAACCGGCGGGCAAGAGCGCCGTCCGAATCTGCCACTCTTCGATCACGCTCTGCCATCCCGGCTCGACTTGGGTCAGGATCATGTACTGCCGAATCCGGCCCGAGCCATAGAGGTCATGACGGTCATCCACGATGACCTTCCGCTCGGGATACATACGGTAGATGAGATAGCCTCCCCATGCATCGGTCGAGAAAACGGGCTCGGTTTCCGGGTGCTTCCCCTGAAACCCTTGCTGCAAGAAAGTCACGGCCGCGACCGGCATTTTCTGCGGGTCAAACTGCGCGTGAATCAGATGACGCGAGCCCAGCCATCCTCCTTGAAGACAAATTGCGAACGCAAAAATCACCGAGACAACCGGCCACAGGTGCCCGCGAAGCTGCATTTCCTGCGCGCCCATGCGATCGGAGAAGCCTGAAATTCGGGCGGTGAAGCGACGCAGCCATTGCCATGCGCCCGGCCTGTCCGCGAGAGCAGCGAAGTTCTCCCATAGGATGGGTCCGGCGATAAGCACCAGCAGCATCGACGAAACTGGAAGATTGCGCGATGAATAAAATCCCGCAGACGCCGCCAGCAGCACGACCAGCAGGTGGCTAAGCCGCCGCTTGCCACTAATTGCCGCAAGAGGATTGCCCGAAGAACGATTGCCCGCGAACGCAATCAGCGTGAGCACCAGGATGATCGCAAAACAACGTTGAGCCCAGCCGTGAAAGTCGGGCGATTGGAATTCGTCGATCCGGTTCATCAGGTAGGTATCGCCGAGATAGCGATAGATATGCGCGTGCAACCGCCAGCCAAAGGGATTCACGAGCGTCGCCAACACCGAGGCCGCCCAAGCCATGGCCATGGCACGCGCCCGATGCGACGCGCGAATCGCGGCCAACGCATCCTGCGCGCGCACGCTCTCAACGAATGCAGCGCCAGCGTAGATGCCGAGTAGCGCGATTCCAAAGAGCCATCCGCCATGCAGATTTACCCAGAGCAACATCGATACCGGGAAGAACCAGGGAATCCAGCGCGGCAAGCTTCCCTTCTGACGGCTATCCCTACCTTCCCAGCGATCCAGCGCAACAAACCAGAGCAAGGAAAAAAGCCAGCTCACAATGTGCGGGCGGGCGTAGAGATGAATCGTCGAAGCGGCCAGTGTCAGCAGCATCAGGACGACCGCCAGCAGCAAACCAGTACCGCGCTTCAGTAGTTGCGAAAGCAGCAGCGCGAAGATCGCAGCGACCAACGCGGCGCACAGCCAGACCACTCCTTTCAATCCGCAGGCCTGGTGCAGAATCCCCAGCAGCATGTCGTACAGCCACTCCCAGGCAAACCAGGGCTGACCTTGCATGGTGGAAGAAAACGGATCGGTGCGGGGAAGGGCGTGCGTCGCCAGAATCCGCTCGCCGGTTCGGATATGCCATCCGATATCCGGGTCCGCCAGCGGGCGCTGCGATAGAGGCCCGGACAGCAGCGACCAGAAAAGAAAAAGAAAAATAATGTCCCGAGCGGAAGGAAGGAGGAAACGCAGGGCTGACGAAGTGGGCTGCTCCGGGGTCATCGAAGGGTATCGAAGGGTGAAGAAGCAGTGTATAAGGTTTCAGAGTTTCAGGGTCATCGGGTGATCGGGTCATCGGGTCATCGGGCGATCTGAAAGCGCCCGATCACCCGATGTTCTTGACTCTAGATCACCCGATGACCCGATGGCTCTTAATAGCGCAGAAAGCCAATCCCCACGCGCATATTGTGGAGCAGGCTATCTGGCATGGTCACGGCGATGGTCAGACCGAGCACCGCGTGCACGATGCCGATGGGATAGATACTGCGGTAGCGCCGGAACATCTCACAGAAAAACAATCCCCCAACCAGGGTGAAAGTCGTCAGGATGGGACTAGGCAAGTGAGCGGCGGCAAACAGAGTTGCCGCCACCCAAACCGCCGCCGAACTTCCAAACAGTTCTTCGCAACGCGTAAAGAAAAACGATTGCAGCATGAATTCCTGGACCAGCGCCCAAGTGACGTACTGCCACGTCAGGTGAAGCGTCGGCCAGGTCGGATTTGCCGGTACCTGTCCGCCGGCCCATCGCACCATGAAGACCAGAAAAACGCCGGTGGCAAAGCTAACCGCCAGCACCACGCTGGCTCCAAAACTGGTTGGCAGACCCAGGCCCATGCGCTGGAGCGAGGGCCGATCCACCAGCACGAAGACGAACACCGTGATGGCGGCAATGAACGCCCACTCGTTACGGAACGCCAGCCGCGAGGACCACAACGCGCGCTCCATGAAGACGTAGGCGACAATCAGTTGGAACCATGTAAAGTAACGCCGGTAGGCGAGCGGAACCCCGAGCCCCCGCAGCCGGACACCAGGTACCGAAACCGGGGCAACTACCGAGGCATCAAAAGTTTTCGTCTGAACAGCCATTCTGTGAATCTCTATAGTAGAGCCAAAAGAAGTAGAGCCAATGCCAACAAACAGCAAGCCTAGACCGAGGGTGGTGATTGTGGGGGCTGGATTCGCGGGCCTGACCGCCGCCCGCCGGATCGCCCGTCTCCCCGTTCAGGTTACCGTCGTTGACCGGAAAAACCACCATACCTTCCAACCGCTGCTCTACCAGGTCGCTACCGCCGGCCTCTCTCCCGGCGATATAGCGGCGCCGATCCGCTGGATCCTTAGAGCGCACTCCAACATTGAAGTGTTGCTTGAAGAAGTGGTCGATTTCAAGCTGGAACAAAGGCAAGTCATTACGAAGGAGCAGGTCCTCGAGTACGACTTTCTGATCATCGCATCCGGGGCGACCCATGCTTACTTTGGTCACCAGGAATGGGAGCCGCTGGCGCCCGGCCTGAAGACGATTGAAGACGCCCTCGAAATCCGCCGCCGCGTGCTACTGGCCTTCGAACTGGCCGAGCGTCAGAACGAGCGTCAGAATACGACCGCCGGCGGCGAAAGCGGGTTTCCGCTGCAGTTTGTCGTGATCGGAGGCGGACCCACCGGCGTCGAACTTGCAGGTACGCTGGCCGAAATCGCGCGCCACGCCATGAACCATGAGTTTCGCAATATCGACCCGAAGCAAACCCGTATTCTGCTCATCGAAGGCAGCCCCCGGGTTCTGGGAGCCTATTCCGAAGACCTCTCCCGCAAAGCCGAAGCTCAATTGCAACGCTTGGGCGTCGAGGTTCGCACGTCCCACGTAGTAACAAGAATTGAACCCGGAGCGGTTTGGGTCGGCGACGAGAGAATCTCCGCCCCAGTGGTCTTATGGGCAGCGGGCGTTGCCGCTTCGCCACTCGGCCGAAAACTGGGTGCTCCCGTGGATCGCGCCGGCCGCGTTCTCGTCCAACCAGACCTCAGCATTCCGGGGCATAAGGAAGTATTTGTGATTGGAGACCTGGCGGCGCTTCAGGACGAAAACGGCAAGATGCTGCCTGGCGTCGCTCCCGTCGCCATCCAGCAAGGGGACTGGGTCTCGGAAACCATCGGCCGCGACCTGGAGAATCAGCCCCGGCGCAGTTTCCGTTATCACGACAAAGGCAGTCTGGCCACGATCGGACGCGCCGCCGCCGTCGCCCAGTTCGGCAAGTTCGAGTTGTCCGGCTATTTCGCCTGGCTGGCATGGCTGTTCGTCCACATTCTTTTCCTGATCGGATTCCGCAATCGCCTGCTGGTGATGATCCAGTGGGCATGGTCGTATCTCACTTACGAGCGCGGGGCCCGCCTGATCACTGGCAGCAACGAACTGCCGGGCTGGACCCAACCTCAGCCCCATCCCCCGGCCGAAGAGGACGGTGGAGCGACGGGCGGGGACGCCCGGCTTTCCACCGGCAAGCTCGAATCGGCGCCGGCAGTGGTCACGCGGTCGCCACGCTAGCCGATATAATCAAATTGTCGTGAAACGCGCCGCTGTTTTCGTCTTTCTGGTTTCGCTGCTTGTCTGCCCGTCGCTTCGCGCCCAGGACAGCCCCGCCTCCGGCCGCAGTGTTGTCGGACGCACCATGGTCGTGATTCCCTTCGAGAATGATTCTCCGACTCCGGGCTTGGAATGGCTCGGCGAATCCTTTCCCGAAACTTTCCACGAGCAACTCAATTCTCCGGTGCTGTACGTAACCAGCCGTGACGATCGCCTCAGGGCCTACGACCGCCAGGGTATTCCGGCCGGCGTTCATGCATCGCGCGCCTCCCTCTACCGCCTCGCCGAGCAGATGGATGTCGATTACGCAGTGCTTGGCTCTTACAAGTACGACGGCGCGCGGCTGACTGCCATCGCGCAGTTGCTCGACATGCGGGCGCAGAAACTCTCGCCCGCCGCCACCGAATCCGGATCACTGGCCGATCTTGGCAACTTGCAATCCGCGCTGGCGTGGGACTTGCTTCGCCGGATCCGCACCGACTTCCCCATGCCCAAGGACAAGTACCTTGCGAGCGTGGCTCCGGCGCGTCTGGACGCCCTGGAAAATTACGTACGCGGCACACTCGCCACTACGGCCGACCAAAAGGTGCAGTGTTATCGCGAAGCGGTCCGCCTCAATCCAGCTTATGCGCAAGCGTGGCTGGAGCTCGGGAAGACCTACTACACCCAGCGCGCATACGAACCGGCGGTCGCCGCCCTGAGTCAAGTCCAGAAATCTTCGGCGGTCGCCCGCGAGGCAAATTTCTATCTCGGTCTCGCCGCCTACGCTCACGGAGACTTCGCGAAATCCCAGAGCGCCTTTGAGTTCGTAGCCGCCCGCCTGCCTCTGGCCGAGGTATATAACGATCTCGGGGTGGTCGCCGCCCGCCGTGGCCAAAAAAGGGCCGCCGACTATTTCGAGCGAGCGATTCAGAACGATCCGAGCGACCCTGACTATCACTTCAACATGGCAGTGACTCTTACCATGGCTGGCGATCGCGCCGGCGCGGCTCGCGAACTGCACACCGCGCTCGATCGTCGCCCAAACGACAACGAGGCGAAAATGTTGCTCGACTCCCTGACCAATCCTGCGGGCAGCATCGTTCCGAGCAGCGCGACGTCGAAGGCGCCCTTCGAGCGTATCAAACGCAACTACGAGGAAGACGCCTTCCGCCAGATGACCACGCAAATGGGGAGCTGGGCGGAGGAGCGGTTTGCTCGATCCGATCCCCGTGCGCACGCGCGCTTTCACATCGAACTCGGCAAAGAACTCATGGCCCACGGATTCACCACCGAAGCCGAGGCGGAATTCCATCACGCCGCCGCGGTCGATCCGTCGAGCGCGGCGCCCCTTACCGCCCTCGCGGAAGATTACGACGCGCGCGGCGACGCCCGTGAAGCCCGCACCCAAGCCGAAGCCTCTCTACGCCTTCGCGAATCAGCCGAGGCTTATCTGATTCTTGCCCGCCTCGATTTGAAAGAAAATAGAATGGAAGCAGCCGCCCAGAACATCAATCGGGCACTGCAGTTGGAACCCGGCAATTCCGCCGGCCAAGATTTGAAGCGCACCCTGGCAGCCAAGCTCGCGGAGAAAGCGCAGCCGCTGCAACAGCCATGAAATCAGCTCTCAGCTCTCAGCTCTCAGCTCTCAGAGAAGTTCGTGTGGGGACGGGCGCCCCTTCGGCAAGCTCAGGGCAGGCTCTCGCCCGTCCAAGCCGAGCGAAGCTCGGCAGCTGCCTGCAGCCACAGCAACTCTGGGTTCGCCATGCGGCCTGCTGGTTCGCAGTGCTCTTTCTGTCCGTCGCCTTCTGCTCCGCCGACGTGTTGAAGATCTCAATCAACGATGCCATCCAACCCGTCACCGCCGAATTCATTGGCCGCGCCCTCGATCTGGCTGCCGCCAACCACGACCAAGCCGTCCTGATCGAGATCAACACTCCCGGTGGACTGGTCGATTCGACGCGCGAGATCATCGAAAAAATCGTGGCGTCTCCGGTGCCGGTCATCATCTACGTAACGCCCAGCGGCAGCCGTGCCGCATCCGCCGGCTTCTTCATCCTCGAGTGCGGAGACGTTGCCGCCATGGCGCCGGGAACCAATACCGGCGCGGCGCATCCCGTCCTCTTGGGCGGCAAGATGGACGACGTAATGAAACAAAAAATGGAGAACGACGCCGCAGCCCTGATGCGCTCCGTCGTTGCCAAGCGCGGCCGCAACGTCGAACTGGCGGAGAGTGCCGTGCGCGAATCGAAGTCCTTTACCGACCAGGAAGCGCTCGACAAGAAATTGATCGAGTACATCGCGCCCAGCGTACAAGACCTGTTCCATCAGCTAAGCGGGAAGAGCATCAGGCGCTTCGATGGCAAGACCGTCACGCTGAACCTGGCCGACAAGCCGGTGCGCGACTACCGTATGACGCTCAAGCAGCGCATCCTTTCCTACATCATGGACCCCAACGTCGCGTTCATCCTGCTGGCCATCGGCGCGATGGCGCTGTATGCCGAATTCAACCACCCCGGCGCGGTCATTCCTGGAACTGTGGGCGTGGTCTTCATTCTTTTGGCGGCGTTCGCATTGAATCTGCTGCCCGTGCGCTTCGCGGCGATTGCCATGATCTTCGGAGCCTTTTTGCTGTTCGCGGCGGAAGCCAAGTTCGCGAGCCACGGCGTGCTTACCACCGGCGGAATCGTTCTGCTAACCATGGGCGGCCTGTTCCTCATCGATGCCCCCATCCCCGAAATGCGGGTTCGCCTCACAACCGCGCTCGCCGTCAGCATCCCGCTCGGAATTATCACGGCCTTCCTGATGAGCATCGCCGTGCGCGCCCGCCGCAACAAGATTGTCACCGGCGAACAAGGATTGATCGGCGAAATTGGAATTGCGCGAACCCCGCTCGCGCCTGCCGGAAAAGTGTTCGTGCACGGCGAGCTTTGGGACGCCGTCTCCGCAGTCCCCGTTCCCGCCGGAGAGCGCATCGTCATACGCCAGGTCGATGGGCTTACGCTCCGAGTCGATCCCGTGGCCGCTACCAGACCAGTGATGGCGTAGGCGCTGGGTGACCTCACATGAAGGTGGAGCCATTGCACTGGCACGGCGCACGCGTTCGTGTGGCCTAACATTAGAGTGCTTGATTGTTCGCGTGGTTCCGGATAAGGATTAGCCGCGCCTGGTGGCCTAGAAACACCGGGAGACCTGGGGCACCCGGCCGGGACTCACTCCATCCCCAATTCTTTCGCTAGCGCCTTCCATTTCCCATCCACTTGCGCCCGGGTCTTCGCGTCCATCACGATCTCGTCCGGCCACGGACGCCCAAAACCCTCGGTTGACCATTTGCGCGTGGCGTCGATACCCATCTTCGAACCGTAGTTCGCCAGCCGTGAGGCGTGGTCAAGCGAATCTACCGGGCCCATCGTGAACTGGATGTCGCGCTCGGGATCGATGTTGTTCAGCACCTTCAACGTCACGTCGGCCACGTCCTGCACGTTCACGTCTTCGTCTACTACGATGATGCACTTGGTGAACATGGCCTGCCCCAGCGACCAGATGGCGTTCATCACCTTGCGCGCCTGTCCGGGATACGACTTGCGAATGGAAACGATCATCAGGTTGTGGAACACGCCTTCGATAGGCAGGTTGATGTCCACCAGTTCGGGGATGGTCAGCCTCATCAGGGGCAGGAAGATGCGCTCGACTGCTTTGCCCATCCAGGCATCCTCTTGCGGCGGCTTGCCGACCACCGTTGTTGCGTAGATCGGGTCTTTTCTGTGGGTCACGCAGGTGACGTGAAACACCGGGTATTCGTCTTCTAAAGAATAGAAACCGGTGTGATCGCCGAAGGGGCCTTCGGTGCGGAGTTCGTCGAGATTGACGTAGCCTTCGAGAATGATCTCGGCATTGGCCGGAACTTCCAGATCGACGGTCTCGCACTTCACTAGCTCTACTGGTTTCTGGCGCAGGAATCCGGCGATGATGAATTCTTCTACGTCCGGCGGGGCGGGAACGATGGCGGCGAACGTCAGGGCGGGCTCGGTGCCAATGGCTACGGCCACTTCCATTTTGCCGGAGGGACGGTCGCCTTGGGCCAGCATTGCGCCTCCTGAGGAGCGGGCCATTATGTCTACCGCTGCACGGGCGGGGGAGCCCGTGTCTCCATCGTGCTCTACGGATTGGCGCATGTGGTCACGGTAGTGTTCGGCTGCTACTTTCTGTCTTTGCCAGTGCATGCCGGTCGTGCGCTCGTCGTAGATCTGCATGCGATACATGCCTACGTTGCGCTTCCCTGTCTTCGGATCGCGCGTGATCACGCAGGGCAGCGTGATGAAGCGTCCACCGTCTTTCGGCCAGCATTGCAGGATGGGAAAATCGAGCAGCGAGAAATTGTCGCGCTTGATCACCTCTTTACAGGGGCCGGTGGCGACGGTCTTCGGAAAGAACTTGCCCATCTCGGCTAGCATCGGCAGCATCTTTACTTTGTCGAGGAAGCCTTGCGGAGACTTTACGTCCATGAAGGCGCGGATGCGTTCGGCGATTTCATCGAGCGTATCGACTTCGAGCGCTAGTTGCATGCGGCGGGCGGAACCGAACTGGTTGAGGAGAAGTTGAGAGCCGGGGTAGCCCTTTAGGTTCTCGAACAGCAGAGCTGCGCCGCCAGGCTCCGGACCTGCGCTCCGCCGGACGGACGAGGGCGTCCGTCCCTCCACCGGCACGGGGGACTTCGAAACCCGGTCGGTAATTTCCGCAATTTCTAGAATTGGGTCCGATTCGGTGCGGACGCGTTTCAGTTCGCCGGCTCGGTCGAGTGCTTTGATCCAGTCCCGCAGATCGTCGTAGGCCAAAATTCCTCCCTGAATGACAGACGATTATATGACGGGCGCTGGCGAAAAACCTTGAACCACAGGGGGTCACAGAGGAGTGCCAGAGGGCTAACTTCCATTTACGCTTCTACTCTTCCACATTTCGCGCTCTGCGACTACGATATGGAAATCAATTCTGCTGCATCCGTAATTCACCGAGGGATACACAATGATCCGTTTTAAAGTGAACGGGAAAGAAAGAACGTTTGACGGCGATCCCGATATGCCGCTGCTGTGGTATTTGCGCGACGTGGCGGAACTCACGGGAACGAAGTTCGGCTGTGGCATGTCGTTGTGCGGCGCCTGTACTGTCCACCAAAATGGCGCAGCCATACGCTCCTGCACGACGGCCATGAAAGAGGTCGGCGGCGCCGAGATCACGACGATTGAAGGCATCGCGCCCATGCATCCGGTGCAGAAGGCCTGGATGGAGATACGGGTGCCGCAATGCGGCTATTGCCAGACCGGCCAGATCATGCAGGCGATCGCGCTTCTTAAAGACAACAAGAATCCCAGCGACCAGGAGATCGACACGGCCATGTCCGGCAATCTCTGCCGCTGCGGCACCTATCAGCGGATTCGGGCGGCCATCCATCAGGCTGCGAAGGAGTCGGCATGAAGCATATTGAGAATGTCAGCGGTCATGTAAGCCGGCGAGGATTCCTGCACGGAGCTTTGGTGAGCGGCGTTTTTGTGCTGAGCGCGCGCTTTGTTCCCGAGCCGCTGTTTGCGGCGGAAGGCGAAGCGGCCGCGGCTCCGTTTGAACCTGCTTTGTGGATGTCGATCGCGTCCGATGGCGCCGTGACCATCGTCGCCCATCGCTCGGAGATGGGATGCGGCAGCCGCACGGCCCTGCCGCTCGTGGTCGCCGATGAACTTGACGCCGACTGGTCCAAGGTCAGGCTTGATCAGGCCATTGGCGATCCGAAATACGGTGAACAGGATACCGACGGCTCTCACTCGGTTCGCACTTCATTCGACTTGATGCGTCAGGTAGGTGCTACCGGACGCGTTATGCTGATCAGCGCAGCCGCCGCGCAGTGGGGCGTTTCTCCGAAAGACTGCACGACCGAGCCTCACTTTGTTTTGCATCGCGCCAGCGGACGGAAGCTGGGTTATGGCGAAGTGGCCGCCGCCGCGGCCAAGCTGCCGGTTCCAAAAAAAGAGGATGTCCCGCTCAAGCCGCGTTCCGAGTGGCGCTACATCGGCAAAGAAAGCAATTCCCTGTTCGACCTTCCCGAGATCGTCACCGGCAAAGCGATTTTCGGCATGGACGCGACTATGCCCGGCATGGTCTACGCGTCGGTTGAGCATCCGCCGGTGCTTGGACAGAAGATCAAGTCCTACGATGACAAGGCCACACTCAAAGTGCCGGGCGTTCAGAAGACGCTGACCATCGATACTTTTAAGCCGCCGCACCAGTTCCAGCCTTTGGGCGGCGTCGCCGTGATTGCCGATAACACCTGGGCGGCATTCAAGGGACGCAAGAGTCTGAAGATCGAATGGGACAGCAGTCCACACTCGGTGTACAACTCCGCTCCGTTCCGCAAGACGCTCGAAGCCACTTCCCGGCAGCCGGGTAAAGTCGTTCGCAATGTCGGCGATGTCGACGCCGCATTTGCCAAGGGCGGAAAGATCGTGGAGGCCGAGTACTACACTCCCCATCTGGCGCATGTTTCCATGGAGCCTCCGGTCGCGGTCGCTGAGTATCGCGACGGAAAGGTGCTGGCATGGGCGCCAACGCAGAATCCACAAGCGGTGCAGGAGACCATCGCCGGCGTGCTTGGCATCAAGAAAGAAGATGTGACTTGCCATGTCACGCTGCTGGGTGGCGGCTTCGGACGCAAGTCGAAACCTGACCAGGTTGCGGAAGCGGCCGTTCTTTCCAAACAACTCGGCAAGCCGGTCAAAGTAGTCTGGAGCCGCGAAGACGATATTCGCTTTGATTTTTTTCACTCCGTCGCCGCCATGTACATGAAGGCCGCCATTGGGCCGGATGGCAAGCCGACTGCGTGGCTGCAACGCACGGTGTATCCGCCCATTAATTCAACGTTCGACGTTTCCGCCAAGTATGCCGAGGACGAGATGGGCTTGGGATGGAACAATCTCCCTTTCGATATTGCAAACCACCGCGCCGAAAATGGCCCCGCCGACTTCCACGTGCGCATTGGGTGGCTGCGCAGCGTGGCGAACGTCTATCATGCGTTCGCAATTCACTCCTTTGCCGACGAACTTGCCCACGCCGCTAAAAAAGATTCGGTGCAGTATCTGCTCGATCTGATCGGACCACCCCGCATCGTCCCCCTTGCGTACAAAGAGGAAGAGGCCGACGAGAAGCAGCGTTACCCGCTCGACACCGCGCGCTTGCGGCGTGTGGTCGAGATCGCAGCGGAGAAATCGGGCTGGGGTAAGCGATCAATGGAGTTGGGTAAAGGGCGCGGCATGGGCATCGCCGCTCACCGCAGTTTCCTGACCTATGTTGCGACCGTGGTTGAAGTCGAAGTCGACGGTAAGGGACAGGTGCACATTCCGAATGTGTGGACCGCGGTCGATGCGGGCACGGTCGTCAGCCCTGACAATGTCCGCAACCAGTTCGAGGGAGCGGCTGTGTTTGGAACGAGCCTGGCGTTGTTTGGCGAGATTACGGCGACCAACGGAGTCATTGACCAGAGCAATTTCAACAATCATCAGATCACGCGCATGAACCGTGCTCCGCGGCACGTTGACGTGCACATTGTGGAAAGCGAAGCGCCGCCGGCTGGAGCCGGCGAACCCGGCGTTCCGCCTTTTGCGCCTGCGCTGTTCAACGCTGTGTTCGCGGCTACCGGCAAGCGGGTGCGCGAGCTTCCTTTGTCGAAGACGAAACTGGTGTAGTTGCTGGTGGAGAGCCGGGCGTCCCCGCCCGGCTGCACGGGCGAGACACCCCGTCGCTCCACCGGATGATTCAGCGCGGAGACACGGAAGATCTAGATGAGAAACTTGCTGGCGCTACTTTTTCTGTTCACAGGTCTCGCAGTAGCGCAGGATATTGTTGTCGCTGCGGCCGCGGATATGAACGCTGCCCTTCCGCAACTCGCCACTGCCTACACGAAAAAGACCGGGCAAACGGTGAAGCTCTCGTTCGGCTCATCCGGCAATCTGACCAATCAGATACGAAACGGCGCACCGTTCGATCTCTTCTTCTCGGCCGATGAACAATATCCTCAACAGTTGATCGCCGAGGGACTGGCGTCGAAAGATACGCTCTACCGTTATGCCGTCGGACGGTTGGTGCTCTGGGTGCCGAGCGACTCGCCGCTGGATTTATCGAAGGCAGGCATTCAATCTCTGCTCGACCCTACGGTCAAGAAGATTTCGATTGCGAATCCTGCGACCGCGCCGTACGGTCGCGCAGCCGAGGCCGCGCTGCGGCACTCTGGAATTTACGATCAAATTTCCAGTCGGCTTGTGCTCGGCGAAAACGTGTCGCAGGCGGCGCAGTTTGTCGAATCGGGCAATGCGCAAGCGGGGCTGATCGCTCTTTCGCATGCGCTCGCACCTGCGATGAAAGACAAAGGCCGCTATTGGACGGTTCCGCTCGATGCCTATCCCACGCTGAACCAGGCGGCCGTCGTGCTCTCGCGATCAAAGCAGCAGGATGCCGCCCGCCGATTTTTGGATTATTTGCGCAGCCCGGGGGCCACTTCCCTGCTCACCAGCTGCGGCTTCAGCCTGCCCGCGGAGAAGCATTAATATGGAGAAACACTGAAATGAACTGGGAGGCGTTCTGGTTGACGGTGCGTCTCGCGACGATCGTTTCGACGCTGTTGCTTGCCATCGGAATTCCCATCGCCTACTGGCTGACTTACTCGCGTTGGCGCTGGAAATTTCTGGTCGAGGCCGCGGTTGCGCTTCCCATCGTCCTGCCGCCGACAGTGCTCGGTTTTTATGTCCTGGTAGCGCTTGGTTCGCGGAGCCCGCTCGGCCGCTGGTGGGAGTCGCTCACCGGCCACACATTGGCCTTCACTTTCGAAGGGCTGGTAATCGGGTCCTTGTTATACAGTCTGCCATTCGCCGTGCAACCCTTCGCGTCGTCGTTTGGCGCGGTCGATTCCAAGCTGCTTCGCGCCTCGGCATCGCTTGGCCATTCGCCGGTACAAACTTTTCGCCGTATCGTACTTCCTCTCTCCAAAGCCGGGCTGGTCACGGGATTTGCGCTCAGTTTCGCACACACGCTGGGCGAGTTCGGAGTGGTGCTCATGGTGGGAGGCAACATTCCGGGCGTGACCCGCACCATCTCGATTGATATTTACGATCAGGTGCAGACCGCGAATTATTCAAGCGCAAACCAGACGGCGCTCGTGCTGCTGATCGTCTCATTCGCCTTGTTGTCGGTAGTTTTCGGCTTGAACCGGCGTCCATGGGCGGTGGGGCCATGGCGGTGAAGATTCTGCAGGCACGACCCGTAGCGCAATCATCGATTCAGCCAATCTCTTCTGAACTCGAAGTCCGGATTCGCAAGCGCTTTCCTAATCTCGAAGGCAGCTTCATCTTGAACGTCCACTTCCGCGCGCTTGCCGGTTTCACGATTCTGTTCGGCGCATCGGGCGCGGGCAAGACCACGCTGCTCGATTGCATTGCCGGGCTGGCTGATCCCGACGACGGGCGCATTGCTGTGGGCGGTGAAGATCTTTACGACTCGGAGAAGAAGCGAAACGTGCCCGCCTGGAAACGGCGCATCGGGTACGTGCATCAGGACCTGGCACTCTTCCCCCATCTGACCGCCGAAGAGAACGTCGCTTACGGACTGCGCGCGCTAAGTGCCTCGGAGCGAAAACAACGAAGCCGCGAAATGCTCGCGGCGTTTCGCATCGAGCACTTGCATGACCGGCGGCCTGCGCACATCTCGGGCGGTGAGCGCCAACGCGTCGCCCTGGCGCGCGCCCTTGTAACCGAACCACGCGCTTTAATGCTCGATGAACCGCTGGCTGCGCTGGATCGTAAAACGAAGTCGTCGCTCGTCGGCGATCTGCGCAAGTGGAACCAGCATCACCGCGTCCCGATTCTCTTCGTCACTCACAATGGAGAGGAGGTGTTTGCTCTCGGCGACGAGGTCATCATGCTGGACGCGGGAAGAATCGTGGCGCAGGGGCAGCCGCATGAAGTCATGCGCGCTCCGCGGCTGGAAACGGTCGCGCAACTCTCAGGATTTGAAAACATTTTCGACGCCACCGTGCTGGCGCTACACGAAGATCGCGGCACCATGACGTGCCGTTTGGGCGGTGGCGCGGTCGAGTTGGAAACGCCGCTGGTTCGCGCCGAGGTGGGCTCGCGCCTGCGCGTCGGCGTTCGCGCTGGAGACCTGCTGCTGGCAACGAAGAGTCCACGCGGGCTGAGTGCTCGCAACATTTTGCCGGGAACCATCCGTCAACTGGAGCAGAGAGACGTGATCATCTCGGCGATGGTGGATTGCGGCGGCACGGAGTTCGAGGTGCACTTAACGCTGGCGGCGCGCGACGCTCTCCAACTTGGCCCCGGCAAGGGCGTCTGGGTCGTGGTCAAGACGCATTCGTGTCATTTGATGGGGATGTGAACACGATTGCCGCAGAACGTGTGGAAGCCCGACTTTGGCCTATTGGCGCTAGCTTGGGGCGATTCCACCAGAACCCGGACTAGGCGATCCCGGTAGTGCGCGCTAACTGGTTACAACATCAATCATTTCCGAGTTGCCCGCCATACGAGAGGAAGGTACTGATAAGCCTAGGGCCCATCAGGTGCGCTTCACACCGTATGCATCCAGCACATCACGCAGCGTCACAACACCTTCCAACTTGTGCACATCAGCGCGGTTCACCACCGGCAAGATTT